>Ga0308173_10000526_pt1 | contig 16475 bp, 16 predicted proteins | sample PhyPR1_FD_203716 | JGI IMG/M metagenome (GOLD analysis project Ga0308173, IMG submission 203716) | Soil microbial communities from UC Gill Tract Community Farm, Albany, California, United States - DLSLS.P.R1 | ecosystem: Environmental > Terrestrial > Soil > Agricultural land | place: USA...
GTGATCGCGGCCCGCGCCAACGAGCTGATCAAGGGCGGTCTCGCTGAGGTGAAGCGGGTCCCGTTCGCGCGCGCCCGCGCCGCCGCCTCGTCGTACGACTTCCTCGGGACCTACGTCGACGACCTGCCGAGCGTGCTCGACATCGACGCGATCCGCAACGCGGGCGTACGGATCGGGGCCGACCCGCTGGGGGGCGCGAGCGTCGCCTACTGGGGCGAGATCGCCGAGCGGCACCGGCTCGACCTCACCGTCGTCAACCCGCTGGTCGACCCCACGTGGCGGTTCATGACGCTGGACTGGGACGGCAAGATCCGGATGGACTGCTCCTCGCCCAACGCGATGGCCTCGCTGATCCGGCGCAAGGACGAGTACGACATCGCCACCGGCAACGACGCCGACTCCGACCGGCACGGCATCGTGACGCCCGACGCGGGGCTGATGAACCCCAACCACTTCCTCGCGGTGGCGATCGGCTACCTCTTCGGCGGCGCCCGCCCCGACTGGCCGGACACCGCAAGGATCGGCAAGACGCTGGTCTCCTCCTCGATGATCGACCGGGTCGCCGCCGCGCTCGGCAAGCCGATGGTGGAGGTGCCGGTCGGCTTCAAGTGGTTCGTGCCCGGGCTGATCGACGGCTCCTTCGGGTTCGGTGGCGAGGAGTCGGCGGGGGCGTCGTTCCTGCGGACCGACGGCACCACGTGGACCACCGACAAGGACGGGATCCTGCTGGCCCTGCTGGCCTCCGAGATCCTCGCGACGAGCGGGAAGACCCCCTCCGAGCACTACGCCGCCCTGGTCGCCGAGCACGGGGACCCGGCGTACGCCCGGATCGATGCACCCGCCGACCGCGCCCAGAAGGCCAAGCTGGCCGCCCTCTCCCCCGACGACGTGAAGGCGACCTCCCTGGCCGGCGAGGAGATCACCGCCAAGCTCACCGAGGCGCCCGGGAACGGCGCGAAGATCGGCGGGCTCAAGGTCGTCACCGAGTCGGCGTGGTTCGCGGCCCGCCCCTCGGGCACCGAGGACGTCTACAAGATCTACGCCGAGTCCTTCCGCGGCCCCGACCACCTCGCCCAGGTGCAGGACGAGGCTCGCGAGGTGGTCGGCGCGGCGCTCGGCTGAGACCCGTCAGCCGGGTTCGACCCGCTCGCGCAAGCCCGCGGCCAGACCGGCGACGGTGGCTGCGTCCACGAGCTCCCCGAGGGACCTCGCCAACCACGGCCGCCGCACCGGCGCGAGCCGCAGCCTCAGCTGGACGCGCGTGCCGGCGGGTGCCTCACGCAGCACGATCGCCCAGGAGAGGTCGGTTCGGCCGCGCCGGGAGGTGTGCACCAACGCGTGCGGCGGGTCGAGCAGGGTGACGGTGAAGGTCGCGTCGCTGCCGCCCCAGTCGGGGATGACGTCGCCCACGGCGAGCAGTTGCAGGTCCGGGTCCAGGTGCCGGATCGCCCGCCTCGCTCGCGGGACGAGTCGCTCCACCGCGCGCGGGAGGTACCACCCCGCCCGTCCCTTGCCCAGCTGCACGAACCAGGGCCAGACCTGCGGCACCGGCGCCGGGAGCAGGAACGCCCGGTCCATCACCACGTCCGCCCTCGGCACCAGGTCGTCCCCGGGCAGCGGCCGCATGACGTCGTCGTACGAGGCGGCGACGGAGCGGAGCACACCCCGGACGCTACGCCGGCGGCGACGGGGACGAGCACGTTCGACGTCGGTCGCCGCCACCCGGACCGTCGAAAGGTGCCGAACCACCCGGCCCGGACGGCTACGTTGGTGAGGTGGGGGTCATCGAGACGTCGGGTCTGACGATGCGCTACCCGCGCGTCACGGCCCTCGACGGGCTCGACGTGAGCATCGGGGAGGGCGTCACCGGGCTGGTCGGCGCGAACGGCGCAGGCAAGTCGACGCTGATCAAGATCCTGCTCGGGCTGCTCCCGGCGACGAGCGGCAGCGCCACCGTCCTGGGGCACGACGTGGCCAGTCAGGGCGGGCAGATCCGCGCGGTGGTCGGCTACATGCCCGAGCACGACTGCCTGCCCGCCGACGTGTCGGCCAGCGACCTGGTCGTCCACCTGGGCCAGATGTCCGGTCTTCCGTACGCCGCCGCCCGCGAGCGCGCCTCCGACGTGCTGCGCCACGTCGGGCTGGCCGAGGAGCGCTACCGACCGATCGGCGGCTACTCCACCGGCATGAAGCAGCGCGCGAAGCTGGCGCAGGCGCTCGTCCACGACCCCCGGCTGGTGCTCCTCGACGAGCCGACCAACGGCCTCGACCCAGCCTCGCGCGACGACATGCTCGCGCTGGTGCGCCGGATCGGCACCGAGTTCGGCATCGCGGTGCTGGTCACCTCCCACCTGCTCGGTGAGCTGGAGCGGGTCAGCGACCACGTCGTCGTGCTCGACAGCGGGCGGCTGCTGCGCTCCTCGGCCACGACCGAGTTCCTGCACACCACCGGGACGCTGCTGGTCGAGGTCCAGGGCCGGCCCGACGCCGACCGGCTGCTCGGGCAGGCCCTCGTCGACGCCGGCCTCGTCGCGCGGCCGGCCGAGGGCCGGCTGGTGGAGGTCGAGGTCCGCGACGAGACCACGCGCGACGTCGTACGCGACCTCACCGTCGACCTCGGCCTGGGCCTGGTCCGGATGCAGGAGCGCCACCACCGCATCGAGGACGTCTTCCGCGAAGGAGGTGCCGGCAGTGTCCAGCCCGTCTGAGACCGGCTCGACCGGCTCGACCGGCTCGACCGGCTCGACCGCGGTCATCCACGACCTCGGCTACCGCTCCTACACCGGGCCGCGACTCGGCGAGCCGGCCGTCGCCCGGGCGTTCTTCGCGACCGGGCTGCGCAACTGCTACGGCCTCGGCCGGTCGGGCCGCTCCAAGGTCCTGCCGATGATCCTGCTCGGCCTGATGCTGCTGCCGGCGCTCATCCTGGTCGGGGTGCTGGTGCAGGCGAAGACGCTGCTCGGCCTCGACGACCAGATCGTCCCCTACTCGACGTACCCGCTCACCACCCAGCTGCTGATCTCGGTCTTCGTGGCCTCGCAGGCGCCCGCCCTGGTCTCCCGTGACCTCCGGTTCCGCACGATCACGCTCTACCTGGCCCGCCCGATGCGGCGCACGACGTACGTCCTGGTGCGGCTGGCCTCGCTGACCGCGGCGACGTTCGTCCTGGTCGCCGCGCCCCTGCTGCTGATGTACGTCGGCGGGCTGCTCGCCGGCCTCCCGCTCGGTCGGGAGACGGGGCGGATCCTCGGCGCGCTCGTCGGGGCCGCGCTGCTGGCAGCCTGCCTGTCCGGCCTGGCCGCGCTGGTCTCGGCGCTCACGGTCCGTCGCGGGCTCGCGGTCGCCGCGGTGATCGTGGTGCTGCTCGTGAGCTACACCGTCGTCGCCACGATCCAGGGCATCTCGTACGACTCCGGCCACCAGACCGTCGGCCAGGTGGCCGGGCTCTTCTCGCCGTACACGCTGGTCAACGGCGTCCAGGTCCTCCTCTTCAGCTCCCCGGAGGCCACGCCGACGCCCCCGTCCGGAGCCGGCCAGGGCGTGCTCTACCTGGCCACGACGGCCGTCGTGGTGCTCGGCTCGGTGGGCGCCATGCTGGCTCGCTACCGGAAGGTCGCGGCATGAGCACGATCCTGCTCGAGCACGTGTCGCGGTGGTACCGCAACGTCGTCGCCGTCAACGACGTCTCGATGACCATCGGCCCCGGCGTGACCGGGCTGCTCGGCCCCAACGGCGCCGGCAAGTCGACGCTGATCGCGATGATGTCGGGGTTCCTGGCGCCGTCGACCGGCACGGTGACCCTGGACGGCGAACCGCTGTGGCGCAACGAGTCGGTCTACCGCAAGATCGGCCTGGTCCCCGAGCGCGAGGCGTTGTTCGACTACCTCACCGGGCGGCAGTTCGTGGTCGCGAACGCCGAGCTGCACGGGCTGCCGGACCCGGGCGCGGCGGCCCAGGCGTCGATCGCCCTGGTCGAGATGAGCGACGCCCAGGACCGCGCGATCTCGACGTACTCCAAGGGCATGCGGCAGCGCATCAAGATGGCGTCCTCGCTGGTCCACGACCCGGCGGTGCTGCTGCTCGACGAGCCGTTCAACGGCATGGACCCGCGCCAGCGGATGCACCTGATGGAGCTCCTGCGCACGATGGGGGCCGAGGGCCGCACCGTGCTGTTCAGCTCCCACATCCTCGAGGAGGTCGAGCAGGTGGCCCGCCAGATCGAGGTCGTGGTCGCGGGGCGGCACGCCGCCTCCGGCGACTTCGGGGCGATCCGGCGGCTGATGACCGACCGGCCCAACCGGTTCGTGCTGCGCACCGGCGACGACCGGACGATGGCGTCGGTGCTGCTGGCCGACGCCTCGGTGCGGGGCGCCCGGTTGCGGCCCGAGGGCGGGGTCGAGGTCGAGGCGTCCGACTTCGGCCGGTTCAGCGAGGTGCTGCCGCGCATGGCCCGCGACCACGGGATCCGGCTGCTCGAGGTGTCGCCCACCGACGAGTCGCTGGAGAGCGTCTTCGCCTACCTGGTGTCGGCATGAGCGTCGCCTTCTCGACGACCGTCGCCCGGATCGGGGTGCACAGCGTCTTCGGCCGGCGGCGGGGTGTGCTGCTCTTCGTGCTGCCGGCCGTGCTCCTCGGGCTCTCGCTGCTGGTGCGACTGCTCGTCGGCGAGGAGGAGCGGGCGGCCCAGCACACGCTCTACGGCCTCGGACTGGTCGTGGTCGTCCCGCTCGTGGCGCTCCTCGCGACCACCGGCCTGCTGGCACCCGAGATCGACGACGGGTCGATCGCCTACCTGCTGGCCAAGCCGATCTCGCGCTACACGATCGTCGCGAGCAAGCTGGCCGTCGCGTCGGCCTGCGTGGTGGCGTTCGCCGTCGTACCCGTCCTCGTCGCAGGCCTGCTGCTGCGGTCCAGTGACCCGCGCTTCGGGCTCGGCTTCGCGCTCGGCGCGCTCGCCGGCGGCCTGGCCTACTGCGCGCTCTTCGCGCTGCTGTCGGTGCTGACCCGTCACGCCGTCGTGGTCGGCCTGATCTACCTGCTGATCTGGGAGAGCCTGCTCGGCGGCCTGCTCGACGGGGTCCGGTGGCTCAGCGTCAGCCGCTGGTCCGCCGCGATCGCCGAGCCGGTCGCCGGCGTCTCCCTCGTCGACAACCTCGGCGTCGGCTACGCCCTGACCGCCACCGTGGTCGTCATCGTGCTCGGCGTGTGGCTCACGGGCCGCCGGCTCCGGGCGTTCAACCTCACCGGGGACGAGTAGGAACGGATAGTCCCCGCCGTTTGGCACCCCCCGGACCCCCGATCGAGGTGCCAACCGGCGGGGACTATCCCTCCACCCAGCTCCCCCGCCGCATCACCCGCTGCACGTCGAGGTCCTCGTCGAGGACGACCAGGTCGGCGTCGAAGCCGGGGCGGAGGGCGCCGACGCGGTCGAGGCCGTGGAGGGCGGCCGGGGAGGCGGTGGCGGCGCGGACGACGTCCTCGATCGGCAGGCCGGCGACCTGGACGGCGTAGCGCACCGCCGCCGCCATCGTCAGCGTCGAGCCGGCGATCGCACCGGTGTCGGCCAGCCGGGCCACGCCGTCGCGCACCTCGACGGTGAGCCGGCCGAGCCGGTAGTCCCCGTCGGCGGCCGCCGCGGCCGCCATCGCGTCGGTCACGAGCACGGTCAGGTGCGGCTTGGCCCGGGCCGCAAGCCGTAGCGCGGCGGGGTGCACGTGGACCCCGTCGGCGACCAGCTCGACGTAGGTGTCCGGGTGCTCGAGCAGCGCGGCCACGGGGCCGGGCTCGCGGTGGTGCAGGCCGCGCATCGCGTTGAAGAGGTGCGTGCCCACGCCGGCGCCCGCGTCCAGCGCCGCGCGGGCCACGTCGTACGTCGCGTCGGTGTGCCCGATCGCGGCCACCACCCCGGCGGCGGTGAGCTGTCGGATCGCGTCGAGCCCGCCGGTGAGCTCGGGGGCCAGGGTCACCATCCGGACGTGCCCGCGCCCCGCCTCGAGCAGGGCGTCGACGTGTGCCGGCTTGGGGTCGGTGAGCAGCGCGGGGTCGTGCGCCCCGGCGTACCGCTGGCTGAGCCACGGCCCCTCGAGATGGAGGCCGGCGAGGAGCCCGTCGTCGGCGAGGTCGGCCAGCCGGGCCACCGACTCCCGGAGCGGCTCGGGGCTCGCCGTGACCAGGCTCGCCAGCATGGTGGTCGTGCCGTGGACGAGGTGGGCGCGGACCGCGGTCGCGCTCGCCTCCGGGTCGCCGCCGTCGAACGACGCTCCCCCGCCCCCGTGGACGTGGGTGTCGACGAACCCCGGCACGACCGTGGCGGCGGGCAGCTCGAGATCGGCCGGACGCGGCGGCGTACCGGGTCCCACCTCGGCGATCCGCTCCCCCTCGATCTGGAGCCACCCCGGCGCGAAGACCCGCGCCGGGGTGACGACCCGACCAGCAGACAGGAGCATCCTCAGACGCTCGTGTCGGCCTCGACGGCGGACTCGACGTCCTCCTCCTCACGGCCCGGCGTCCGCAGGTTCCACCTGCGGATGACGGCGCGGAAGAGGAAGTAGTAGACGACCGCGTAGCCCAGCCCGATCACGATCAGCCACACCGGCTTGGTCGCGATGTTGAAGTTGAGGACGTAGTCGAACAGCCCGGCGGAGAACCCGAACCCGTCCTTGATGCCCAGCGCGTTGACCAGCGCCAGCGAGGTGCCGGTCAGCACCGCGTGGAGGACGTAGAGCGGCCACGCGACGAACATGAACGCGAACTCCAGCGGCTCGGTGACGCCGGTGAGGAACGACGTGAGCGCGGCCGAGAGCATGATGCCGCCGACGGCCTTCTTGTGCTCGGGGCGTGCCTCGTGCCAGATCGCCAGGGCGGCCGCGGGCAGCGCGAACATCATGATCGGGAAGAAGCCGGTCATGAACGCGCCGGCGGTCGGGTCACCGGCGAGGAACCGGGCGATGTCGCCGTGCACCACGCCGTCCGGGCCGTGGTAGCTGCCGAACACGAACCACGGCGGGTTGTTGAGGATGTGGTGCAGACCGAGCGGGATCAGCAGCCGGTTGAGCGTGCCGTAGACGAAGCCGCCGACGACCTCGTTGTTGGTCACCCAGGTGCCGAGGCTGGTCAGGCCCGAGTCGAAGGCCGGGTAGACGAAGTTCATCAGCACCGAGACGACGATCGCCACGAACGCCGTGATGATCGGGACGAAGCGCCGGCCACCGAAGAAGGCGAGGTAGGGAGGCAGCTTGATCCGGTGGTAGCGCTGCCACAGGAACGCCGCGATCAGGCCCATCACGATGCCGCCGAGGACGCCGTAGTTGATGCCGCCGGTGAGCAGCTTGGCCTGGTCGGTGGTCGACCCGGCCACGATGTCGGGGCTCATCGCGTCGCCCACGGCCTTGAAGACCAGGTAGCCCACGACGGCCGCCAGCGCCGTCGACCCGTCGGCCTTGCGCGCCATCCCGATCGCGACGCCGACGGCGAAGATCAGCGGCAGGTTGGCGAACAGCGCACCGCCCGCGGCCCCGAGCACCGCGGCGACGTGGTCCCAGCCCAGGCCGTCGGCGCCGAGCAGGTCGGGCGCACCGAGCCGGAGCAGCAGTGCCGCGGCCGGCAGGCTCGCGATCGGCAGCATCAGGCTGCGGCCGAACTTCTGGACGGGCGCGAGGTTGAACCTGCGCCTCTCGGTGGGCGTGGCGCCCGCGGACGCGTCTGTCGTGGTCACTGTCGGTTCCCTTCGGTGGTGCCCTGCTTCTTCGGTGGAGGACCTGAGCCGAGGTCGTCCCGGCCCAGGGACATGTGGAGCTGGTAGCGGTCGCCGCGGTAGCGCGAGACGACGTACTCCAGCGGCCGCCCGGCGGCGTACGAGACGCGGCGGAAGACGAGCAGCGGGGTGTGGACGGGGGCGTCGAGCCGGCGCGCCATCGCAGCGTCGGCGGTCTCGCCCCACAGCGTCTGCTCGGCGCTGTCGATGCTCAGGTCGTAGACGTCCGCGAGGAGCTCGTAGAGCGAGCCGCCGAGGTCGTGCCGGTCCAGCCCGGGCAGCAGCGAGCGCGGGTACCACCCGTTCTCGAGCGCGATCGGCTGCCCGTCGGCGAGCCGCACGCGGTCCAGCCGCCAGGCCTGCCCGTCGGTGCTGAGGTCGAGTGCCTTGGCGACGTCGGCCGGCGGCTCGTCGAGCTCGACGTCGAGCAGCCGGGTGGAGGGCGTCAGTCCGCGCCGCCGCATGTCCTGGCTGAACGACGCCAGGTGCAGGCGGCTCTCCAGCCTCGGCCGGGCGACGAAGGTGCCCTTGCCGTGGATCCGGTGGAGCAGGCCGTCGGCGACCAGGCTGTCGATCGCCTTGCGCACGGTGGCCCGCGAGACGTCGTACGCCGTCATCAGCTCGCGTTCGGACGGGATCGCCGCGTCGGGTCCGAGCTCGTGCACCGCGAGGTCGGCCAGCACGTCGCTCAGCTGTGCGTGCTTGGGCCGGGGGCCATCGGTGATGACCCGGGCGGGACGGGTACCGGACAAGGGGCTGGACCTCTCGACGACGGTGGATGTCGCTGGTACGGTCTGGTCCGTACCAGTTGTGAGGATGGTCACGGTTTCGATGGATGTCAAGACCCAGGACAGGTCGGGCGGCGACGGCGCGCACAGCCGGATGGCTGCGGAGGTGGCCGAGCAGCCGCTCGCCGTGCAGCGCACCCTGGACGCGCTGCTCCCGCTGCGCGGCGCGGTGGCCGAGCTCGCGGAGGGCCGGCGCCGGGTGCTGTTCGCGGCGCGCGGCTCCAGCGACAACGCCGCGGTCTACGGGCGCTACCTGCTCGAGACCCGGGCCGGGGTCCTGGGCAGCCTGCTCTCGCCCAGCATCGCCACCCACTACCGCGCGGAGCTCGACCTCTCCGACGCGCTGGTCGTGTGCGTGTCGCAGTCCGGGGCGACCAGCGAGATCGTCGACACCCAGTCCTGGGCCGGCGCCAACGGCGCGGCGACGCTGGCGATCACCAACGTCGAGGGCTCACCCCTGGCGGAGTACGCCGACCTCGCCCTGGTGACCCGGGCGGGCCCGGAGCTGGCGGTCCCGGCCACCAAGACCTACCTGGCCCAGCTGGTGGCGATGGCCGTGCTCGGCACCGCGCTCGCCCCGGACCCGGACGTCCTGGACGCGGAGCTCGCCCGGGTGGCCGGCGAGGTCGAGCGGCTGGTCCGCGAGCCGCGCGGCATCGACGAGGCGGTCGCGGCGCTGCGCGACGCGGCATACGCCGTGGTGTCGGGCCGCGGCCTGATGATGGGCACGGCCCTCGAGACCGCGCTCAAGCTCGAGGAGACCTGCCTGCGGCCGGTGCGGGGCTACTCCTACGCCGACCTGCGGCACGGACCCATCTCGGTGGTGACCAGCGGCATGACCGCGGTGCTCGTGGCCGCACCGGACGGCCCGCTGCTGGCCCCGATGGCCGAGCTCGCCGACGACCTCGCCGACCGCGGGGCGACCGTCGTCGGGATCGGCGGGGACCCGGCCTTCGCCCGCGCCTGCGCGGTGCACGTCCCCGGTCCCGAGCTGCCCGAGGCGCTGGCGCCGCTGGGGGCGATCGTGCCCGCCCAGCTCATCGTCGAGGGGCTCGCCCGCGAGCTCGGGCTCGACCCGGACAACCCCCGCGGCCTCGCCAAGGTGACCACCACCGACCCACCCCAACCCAAGGAGAACCCATGACCAGCAAGGCCGAGCAGATCCTCGCCGGACTCGGCGGCGCCGGCAACATCGTCGAGATCGAGCCCTGCATCACCCGCCTGCGCACCGAGGTCAACGACGGCGCGCTGGTCAACGAGAAGGCCCTCAAGGCCGCCGGCGCGCACGGCGTGGTGAAGTCGGGGAACGTCGTGCAGGTCGTCGTCGGCCCGGAGGCCGACACCCTGGCCGAGGACATCGAGGACCTGATGTGAGCGGACCCGACACGCGCGGCCCGGTCGAGGTGCTGGTCCCCTGCCCGGGGCGGCTGGTGCCGATGTCGGAGGTGCCCGACCCGGTCTTCTCCTCCGAGATGGTCGGGCCCGGGGTGGCCATCGAGCCCGACCCCGGCGAGGTGACCGTCGTGTCGCCGATCGCGGGCAAGGTCGTCAAGGTGCACCCCCACGCCTTCGTGGTGCTCGGCGCCGACGGGGTCGGCGTGCTGGTCCACCTCGGCATCAACACCGTGCGTCTGGAGGGTCGGGGCTTCGAGGTCCTGGCCGAGCAGGGCTCCACCGTGGCCGCCGGCGACCCGATGGTGCGCTGGGACCCGGCCGCCATCGAGGGCGAGGACATCTCGACGATCGTGCCCGTGGTGGCGATGGACCGGCCCAAGGGCTCGGTTCCTGCACCCCCGCCGGACGCCGTCGCGAAGGTCGGCGACGTGCTGTTCACCGTCACCCCGTGAGGCCGGCCGCCCTGCTGCTCGACCTCGACGGCACCCTGGTCGACTCCGAGCCCGTCCACCGGGCGGCGTACGACGCGTTCCTGGCCCAGCGCGGCTGGACGGTGCCCGACCTCGGCATCTTCACCGGTCGCCGGGCCGAGGACGTGTTCGCCGTCGAGCCAGGCCCCTGGTCGGAGCACGACCCGCACGACCTGGCGGCCGAGGTGCGTGAGCAGATCCCGGACGACGCGACCCCCGAGCCCGTACCGGGCGCCGCGGAGCTGGTGCGCGCCGCATCGCTCGCCGGCGTCCCGGTCGCGGTCGTCACCTCGGCCCGCCCCGAGTGGGTCGCGCTGGCCGTCGGCGAGGGGCTGGGGGTCCTCGAGCACGTCGCCGTGGTCGTGACGGCCCACGACGTCACCGAGGGCAAGCCCGACCCCGCCGGCTTCCTGCTGGCCTGCGAGCGCCTCGGCGTCCCCGCGTCGGACTGCCTGGCCGCAGAGGACTCGCCGGCCGGGATCCGCGCGGCGGCCGCCGCCGGCGTCGGCCGGGTCGTCGGGGTGACCACCACCTGGCCCGCCACCGACCTCACCGACGCCGGCGCCCACGAGGTCCTCCCCGACCTGCTCGACCTGGTGGACCTGCTCCGTTGAGCTGGGCCGAAATCAGCGTCGAGCTGGCCCGGAATCCGAAGATTCAGCCCAGCTCGACGCCGAACAACGCCCAGCTCGACAAGCGTCAGGCGGCCTGGGCCACCGCCGCCTTCCGGGCCTGCTGGTTGAGGCGGGCCTGGGCGGCACGACGGACCTTGGCACCGCCGGTCGCCATCTTGTAGAGCATCTTCAGCTGCGGCACGGCGTTCTTCGCGTTGGTGGTGGCCAGCCAGCCGTTGGGCAGCGACAGCCGGATCACCTTGTGCCACGCGCTGGCGACCTGCTTCGGGAACGGCGCGGCGTGGTAGTTCAGGCCGTACTTGTCGAAGAGGTCCTTGACCTTCGGCGCGATCTCGGCGTACCGGTTGCTGGGCAGGTCCGGGAAGAGGTGGTGCTCGATCTGGTGCGACAGGTTGCCGCTCATGATGTGCATGGCCTTCGAGCCGGAGATGTTGGCCGAGCCGAGCATCTGGCGGACGTACCACTCGCCCCGGCTCTCACCCTCGATGGAGCGCTTCTCGAAGGTCTCGACGCCCTCGGGGAAGTGACCGCACATGATGATCGAGTGGCTCCACACGTTGCGGACCACGTTGGCGGTGAAGTTCGCGACGAGCGTCGGCAGGAACGACCCGGTGGGCAGGGACAGGGCCGGGTGCACGACGTAGTCCTTGGTGGCCTGGTTGCGGATCTTCTTCAGCACCTGGCTGACCCGCGCCTTGAACTCCGGGTCCTTGGTCTTCTTGCGCTTGATGTTGGCACCGAGCTCGAGGTCGTACGCCGCGATGCCGTACTCGAAGAAGCACGCGTTGATGAAGTTCCACAGCGGCTGCACGAGGAAGAACGGGTGCCACGGCTGGTCCTCGTCGACGCGCATGATGCCGTAGCCGAGGTCGTTGTCCTTGCCGATCACGTTCGTGTAGGTGTGGTGGAGCTCGTTGTGCGAGTGCTGCCACTGCTTGGCCGGCGTGGCCATGTCCCACTCCCAGGTGGTGGAGTGGATCTTGGGGTCGCGCATCCAGTCCCACTGGCCGTGCAGGATGTTGTGGCCGATCTCCATGTTCTCGAGGATCTTGGCGACGCTGAGGCCGGCGGTGCCGACGATCCAGGCGGGCGGGAACGCGCTCGCGAGCAGCACGGCACGGCTGCCGAGCTCCATCTTGCGCTGCACCCCGATCACCTTGCGGATGTACGCCGCGTCGCGCTCGCCGCGGGTGTCGATGACGTCCTGACGGATCGCGTCGAGCTCGACGCCGAGCTGCTCGATGTCCTCGGGGGTGAGGTGGGCGATGGGGTTCTCGGGCTTCTTCTGCAGGGCGGTCATGTCGCTCCTTCTCGGATGATCGAGCGGGTCGATGAAGTCGGGGAGGTCAGTTGTCGATGTCGCAGGCGCCGGCGGCGGCGCTGATGCAGGTCTGGATGATCACGCCGTCGCCGGGGGCGGCGACGGTGAGCTGGCCGTTGCGCAGGTCGCGCACGGCGCCCTCGCGCAGCGGCAGCACGCAGCCGAAGCAGACGCCCATCCGGCAGCCGCTCGGCATCAGGACGCCGGCGCTCTCGGCCGCGTCGAGGATGGGGGTCGAGCCGTCGGCCTCGACGACCGCACCGGACTTGGCGAAGGTCAGCGTGCCACCCTCGCCGGTCACCACGGTGGCGGTGCGGAAGCGCTCGATGTGCAGCGGCAGGCCGCGGCCGGTGTGGTGCTCCTCGAGCGCGTCGAGGAGCCCGACCGGGCCGCAGGCGTACGTCGTCCGCTCCTCGATGTCCGGCACGATCTCGTCGAGGTCGGCCACGTCGAGCATCCCGTGGACGTCGGTGTGCAGCTCGACGAGCCGGAGCCGGCCCTCCTCGGCGTAGCGGCGCAGCTCGTCGCCGAAGATCACCTCGGAGCGGGACAGCGCCGAGTGGAGGAGCACGATGTCGGCCTCGAACGGGACGGCGCGGGAGAAGAGGTTGCGCAGCATCCCGATCACGGGGGTGATGCCGGAGCCGGCGGTGACGAGCAGCAGCTTGCCCGGCATCGGGTCGGGCAGCACGAAGTCGCCCTCGGCCTGGCCGAGGTGGATCATCTGGCCGGCGCGCGCCCGGTGCACGAGGTGGTTGGAGACGACGCCGTCGGGGATGCCCTTGACCGTGATGCTGATGCACCCGTCGGGGCGCGGGCCGTGGGTCAGCGAGTAGGTGCGCCACAGGCGTACGCCGTCGACGTCCACGCCGACGCGGAGGTACTGCCCGGGCACGTGGCCGGCCCAGTCGCGGCCCGGCTTGATGACCACGGTCGCGGCGTCGGCGGTCTCGGGGTGGATGGCCACGATGCGCCCGCGCAGGGTGGCGCCGGCGCGCAGCGGGTGGAACACGTCCAGCACGTCGCCGACCTCGAGCGGGGTCACCGCTGCCTCGGCGATCCGTCGCAGGCCGTCGCGCAGGGAGCGCCGGGCCTTGACGGGTGTGGCGGACGTGGCTCCGGAGACACGGGGGGTGACAACGGTGCTCATGGCATCCACTGTCCTTCATCGGGAGGCGTAAAGTCCTGTCCGACGAGCATGAAGACGTAGGTCACATTTGTTCGCAGCGCACAAATTGGAGGGTTCCATGCCCCGTCCCGTCCGGCGTACCGCGGGCCACCGCCTCATCCTCCCGCCCGAGGCGGTCGGCGAGATGCGCTCGCGCCTCCCGGCCGTGGCCGACGAGACGGTCGCCGCGATCATCGCAGAGGTGCCCAGCTACGAGGGGGCGCTGACCGGGTCCATGGGCGAGAACATCCGCAACGCGGTCCAGCTCGCGCTCGGCGGGTTCCTCTCCCTGGCCAGTGGCCGCCGCGGCGCCAACCCGCGTACGCCGACCGCGCCGGCCGTCGAGGGCGCCTACCAGCTCGGCCGGGGCGAGGCCCGCAGCGGGCGGACGACCGAGGCCCTGCTGGCGGCGTTCCGGGTCGGCGCCCGGGTCTCCTGGCGCGAGATGTCCACCATCGCGGTCGAGGCGGGCGTCCCCGCCGAGACGCTGGTCGACTTCGCCGAGCTGGTCTTCGCCTACATCGACGAGCTGTCCGCCGCCAGCGTCGCCGGTCACACCGACGAGCTGGCGACCACGGGCCGGGTCCGGCAGCGGCTCCTCGAGCGGATAGCGCGGCACCTGCTGCAGGGCGCCTCGACCGACACGGTCCTGGCCGCGGCCGACCGGGCCGGGTGGGAGGCCCCGACCACGCTCACCGCGGTGGTGCTGCCCGAGGCCCAGGTCCGGCCGGTGCTGGCCTCGGTGCCGCCCCGCACCCTGGTGGCCGCCGACGTCCCGGACCTCGAGGACCACGCGCTCCTGCTGGTGCCCGACGTGCAGGGCCGCCGTCGCCCGGCCCTCCTCCGAGCGCTGGCCGGCCGGGGCGCGGTGGCCGGGCCGGCCCGTCCGTGGCTGGAAGTGCGTGCCTCCTACGACCGCGCGATCCGGGCGCGCACGCTCGGGATCACCGAGGACACCGAGGCGCACCTGACCCAGCTGGTGCTCTGCGCCGACCCCAACGCCCTGGCCGACCTGCGCACGCAGGTGCTCGCCCCGCTGGAGGGCCTGCGGGCCGGCTCGGCGGAGAAGCTGGCCGACACGCTGCGCTCGTGGCTGCTCCACCAAGGCCGCCGCGACGACGTCGCCGAGGAGCTGTTCGTGCACCCGCAGACGGTGCGCTACCGGATGGGCCAGCTGCGCGACCTGTACGGCGACCGGCTCGACGACCCGGCCACGGTGCTGGCCCTGACCATCGCCCTGGGCGTGGACCGCGCCTGAGCCCCGCTCGTTGAGCTGGGCCTGATTCGGACGTGAACAGGGCCTCAGTCGGTCGGCCGCCCCCAGCTCGGCCCAACTCGACGCCGATTTCGGCCCAACTCAACAAACTTCGGTCAGCGGGGAGGTCAGGGCGTCAGCGACTCCTCGTCGGGGTGGGAGAGCGTGAGCACGGCGTCCTCGATCAGGTCGTTGTCCTCGATCTCGCGCTCGAGGTCGCGCAGCCGCACCGCGAGGTCGGGCTCGGCGTCGTCGCCGCTGAGGTCGACCGCCGCGACCACGAACAGGCGGCTCGGACCGACGTACTCCACGTGCAGGTAGCTGACCCGGTCGATCCCGGGGTGCTCGAGCATGCCTCGCAGCACCCGGGCGCGCATCTCGGGGGACCCGGCACCGATGAGGTACTGGATGTTGCGGCGCATCAGGTAGACCGCCACGAAGCCCAGCAGCACGCCGACGGCCAGGGATCCGAAGGCGTCCCAGTACGCCTGGCCGGTGAGCTGGTGCAGCCCGATGCCGGTGCCGGCCAGGACCAGGCCGAGCAGGGCGGCGAAGTCCTCGAAGAACACCGCCCGCAGCGTCGGGTTGGAGGTGGCGTCGACGTACTTCATGGGGTGCATCCCCCAGCGCCGAGAGGCCCCGTGCACCTGCCGTGAGGCCTGGAAGAAGGAGCTGCCCTCGAGCAGGAACGCGATGCCGAGGATGACGTAGTTGATGGTGAAGCTGGCCGACGTGGGCTCGGCGAGGAGCTCGGTGATGCCGTGCCAGATCGACACCACGGCGCCGGCCGAGAACAGGCCGAACGCCGCCACCAGTGACCAGATGTAGGTCGCGCGGCCGTAGCCCCGGGGGTGGCTCTCGTCGCGGGGCTTCTTGCCCTGCTTCTCGGCGATGAGCAGAAAGACCTCGTTGCCGGTGTCGGCCCAGGAGTGCGCGGACTCGGCCATCATCGAGGCCGAGCCGGTCACGAGGCCCGCGAACGTCTTGGCCGCCGCCAGCAGCCCGTTGGCGACCAGGGCGATGATCACGGTGAACGTCGACTCGCCACCCTTGGACTGGTCGTCGGGGATCTCGACCGAGACGGAGGTGCCGTCGCCGGGCCTCTCGGCGCTCTGTGTGCTCACCCTTCAGTCCTACCCGGGGGCGGGGCAGTTCACGCACCGAGGCGGCCACCGATCATTGGGTGGACGCCCGTACCGTCTCCTCGGAGGAGGTCCGCATGACCCGTTCGTCCCAGTCGTCCCGCCCGACCCGGTGGGTCCTGCCGCTCGTGCTGGCGCTCGCCCTGTCGGTGGTCGCCACCGGCTGCTCCGGGGGCGGCGGGAGCGACGCCGCGGGCACTCCGCAGGCCTCGGCGACCACGTCGAGCGCCGGCGACCCCACCGCCTCGAGCCGGTACGGCACGTACGTCGCACTGGGCGACTCCTACACCGCCGCACCGCTGGTGCCGACCACTGACACCTCCAACGGATGCCTGCGCTCGACGGGCAACTACCCCTCGCTGGTCGCCCAGGCGATGCCGGGCACCGACCTGGTCGACGTCAGCTGCAGCGGCGCGGACAACAGCTCGATGGTCGGCGTGCAGGAGACCGGCTCGCAGGCCCAGCAGCCGCAGTTCGACGCGCTCAGCGGCAGCACCGACCTGGTGACGGTCGGCATCGGCGGCAACGACTTCGGCCTCTTCGGCACC
>Ga0308173_10000527_pt1 | contig 16451 bp, 16 predicted proteins | sample PhyPR1_FD_203716 | JGI IMG/M metagenome (GOLD analysis project Ga0308173, IMG submission 203716) | Soil microbial communities from UC Gill Tract Community Farm, Albany, California, United States - DLSLS.P.R1 | ecosystem: Environmental > Terrestrial > Soil > Agricultural land | place: USA...
CCATCGGGCCCGCGACGTACACGAGCTGGACACACCGGCCAAGCTCGTGCGGGCGCTGGGGCTGTCGTACCGCGGGTCACCGTTCTCCGCGGACGACCAGGTCATCCACATCCTGCGCTGGCCCGCGGTGAAGAACTCGCTGCTGCGCACCCCGCTGGGCGGCCTGGACGAGCAGACCATGCGGGCCCGGCCGGAGGGCTGGGTGATCGAGCGGCCGCCGTTCAGCGGTGACGGCTACGCGGTGAGCCAGGATCTGCGGATCCCCGAGTTCAAGGTGGACAGCCAGCGGCTGCCGCACGGCGCGGAACTGTTCCGGCTGGACACCGACGGTACGCGGACGCTGGTGGCGACCTTCGACGCCGACAAGCGCAAGTGGAGGCGGGCCCGTGCGTGACGGTTACTACGCGGGCTGGCACGGCGTCGAATACGAGGCGAGCCCGGACGGCGAGGTCGTCCGGCTCTACAGCGGCGAGCCGGCCGACGGCTTCACGCAGGTACGGCAGGACCGCTACCTGCGGGTGGTCCCGGCGCACGAGGTCGACTTCGTGGGCTATGTGAAGACCGTGTGCATCTGGCGCGGCGAGCCGTTCCAGGTCCTGGGCGAGCACGAGGACTGGGTACGGGTCGAGTACACCGGCGGCCAGGCCACGGTGGCCGAACGGCTCGGGCTGGAGCGGTACGACCGGGGCGTCTACCAGGCATGGGCCCCGCGCGCCGAACTGCAGGCGATCCGCGAAGAGCACCACTGAGGGGATAGACCCGGCGCACCCGGGGATATCTCCGGTCATGACGGCCTCCGACCAGTACCGCGACCTGACCCCGGCTGCCGCACGGGCCCTGTTCCGTACCGGCATGTCCCCGGTCACCACCAGCGGCTGGTGCCAGGGCCACGCCCAGGCCAACCTCCTGGCGGTCCCGCGCGACCTGGCCTTCGAGGCGTTGCTGTTCGCCCAGCGCAACCCGGCCGCCTGCCCGGTGCTCAGCGTCACCGATCCGGGCGACCCGCACCCGGTCGAACTGGCCGAGGACGCCGACCTCCGTACCGACCTGCCCGCGTATCGGGTGTACGAGAACGGCGAGCTGACCGCCGAGGTCGACGACGTGACCGGCTACTGGCGGGACGACCTGGTCGCCTTCCTGATCGGCTGCAGCTTTACCTTCGAGACGGCCCTGCTGGCGGCCGGTGTGCCCGTGCGGCACGTCGATCAGGGCCGCAACGTCCCGATGTACATCACTGACAGGCCGTGCCGCCGCGCCGGACGGCTGGCCGGTCCGCTCGTCGTCTCGATGCGCCCGATCCCCGAGGCCCTGGTCGAGCGTACGGTCGAGGTCAGCGCCGAATTCCCCACCATGCACGGCCCGCCCGTGCACATCGGCGATCCCGCGGCGCTGGGCATCGCAGACCTCCGGCACCCGGACTTCGGCGACTCCGTGGACCTCCAGCCAGGCGACATACCGGTCTACTGGGCCTGCGGCGTCACTCCCCAGGCCGTGGTCATGGCCAGCAAGCCGCCGTTCGCCATCACGCACGCGCCGGGCCGGATGTTCATCGCCGACCGTCCCGGCTGATAGACCTAGGCCCATGGCCGTCATCGACATCAACGCCGATCTCGGCGAGGGCTTCGGCGTCTGGACACTCGGCGACGACCTCGCGCTCCTGCCCCTGGTCACCAGCGCCAACGTGGCCTGCGGCTTCCACGCCGGCGATCCGCTCATCATGCGCCGCGTCTGCGCCGCCGCCGTCGCCGAGGGGGTGACGATCGGCGCCCAGGTCTCCTACCGCGACCTCGCCGGCTTCGGCCGCCGCGAGATCGACGTCGCGCCCGAGGAACTCACCGCCGAGGTCCTCTACCAGCTCGCCGCACTCGACGGCATCGCCCGCGCCTGCGGCGGCCGGGTCGCCTACGTGAAGCCGCACGGCGCCCTCTACAACCGCATCGTCAGGGATCCGGTCCAAGCCGCCGCCGTGGTCGAAGCGGTCACCGTGTACGACCCCGAACTCCCCATGCTGACGCTGCCCGGCTCGAAGGTGTACGACGTGGCCGGACGGCTCACCGTCATCGCCGAGTGCTACGCCGACCGGGCCTACACGCCGGAAGGCACCCTGGTGTCGCGGCGCAAGCAGGGCGCGGTCCTGCACGACCCGGCCGAGGTCGCCGCCCGCGCCGTCCGGATGGCCACCGAAGGAACCGTCACCGCCGTCGACGGCTCCACGATCCATCTCGAGGCCCGCTCCCTCTGCGTCCACGGTGACACCCCGGGCGCCGTGGCCCTGGCCACCGCGATCCGCGAGGCCCTCACTGGCGCAGGCGTCACCCCAACCCCCTTCGCCCGATGACCCACCCACCAGACGGCCGGGCGGAGGGGTTCGGAGGGCTTCGGGTACGGCGGGCCGGGGACACCGGGGTGCTGGTCGAGACCGGCGATCTGACCATGTCGCATCGCCTGCACGCGGCGGTGCGGGCGGCCGGGATCGAGGGGATCGTCGACGTCGTACCGGGCGAGCGGACCGTCCTGGTGACCGTCGATCCACGACGCTGCGAGCCGGGCCGGCTTGCAGCGCTGCTGCCCACACTGCCGCCCGCCGAGGCGTCGTCGGGTGACCTCACGCCCGTGGACATCCCGGTGACCTATGACGGGGAGGATCTGGCCGAGGTGGCCGAGCTCGCGGGGATCTCGGCCGAGGCCGTGGCCGCGCGGCATCTGGCCGGTGACTACACCGTCGCCTATCTCGGCTTCGCACCGGGCTTCGCCTACCTCACCGGGCTGGATCCCACCCTGCACGTGCCGCGTCGTGAGTCGCCGCGTACGAGTGTCCCCGCGGGTTCGGTGGCGATCGCCGGCCCGTACACCGCCGTCTACCCGTCCGCCTCCCCCGGAGGCTGGCGGCTGCTGGGGCACAGCGGCCTCGGGCTCTGGGACACCCGGCGTGAGCCGCCGGCGCTGCTCCAGCCGGGCACCCGGGTGCGGTTCGTCGAGGAACGCCGGTGATCGAGGTCGTGCGGTCCGGGCCGCTGACGACCGTGCAGGACCTCGGCCGTCCCGGCTATGCGCATCTCGGGGTGCCGCACGCGGGCGCGGCCGACCTGCCCAGTCTGTGCCTGGCCAACCGGCTGGTCGGCAACCCCGAGGACGCGGCGGGCCTGGAGCTCACCTTCGGCGGCGCTGCGCTACGGCTCCGCGCGGCGGCCTGGATCGCGGTGACCGGCGCACGGCTGCCGATCCTGGTGGACGGCCGCCCGTACGGCATGAACGCCCCGCTGCGGGCCGGAGCGGGCGCGCTCGTCGAACTCGGCGTCCCGACGGCGGGCCTGCGCACCTATCTGGCGGTCCGCGGCGGCATCGACGTCGAGCCGGTGCTCGGCAGCCGCTCCACCGACCTGCTCTCCCACCTCGGCCCGGACCCGCTCACCCCCGGCGATCACCTTCCCGTCGGTGCGGCGGCGGCAACGGACGCCGGCTGGCCCGGGGTGGACGTGGCGCCGGTGCGCGCGCTGCCCGCCGAGCCGGTGTTGCGGGTGGTCGCGGGACCGCGGGCGGACTGGTTCGTGGATCCCGGGGTGCTCGCCGGGCAGGCGTACGAGGTGGCGCCGGCGAGCAACAGGGTCGGCGTACGGCTGGACGGACGGCCGCTGGAACGGGCGACGCGGAGCGAGCTGGCCAGTGAGGGCATGGTGACCGGGGCGCTCCAGGTGCCGCCGAACGGGCTGCCGATCGTCTTTCTGGCCGACCATCCGACCACCGGGGGCTATCCGGTGGTCGGGGTGGTGGTCGCTGCCGACCTTCCGCTGGCCGGGCAGCTCAGGCCGGGTCAGCGGGTCCGGTTCCGGCACGTGCGGTGAGCGTCAGGGCGCCGACCCGGGTGATCTCGGATTCGAGGGCGGCCTGCGGGATGTCGGTGAAGGCGTCGACCGTGATCGTGCCGTCGGCAAGCTCCCAGACTCCGGCCACCCGGCCGCCGGAGATGACCACCGGCGAGATCCAGCCGCCGGTACGGCTGACACGGGCCCGGACTCCGGGGTCGATCAGATAGGTCGCGTCCGTGCCCGCACCCAGGATGTACTGGTCGAAGCCGCCGAGCAGCCGGACGGACGTCGAAGGCACGGCGGCCACCAGCTCGTCCGCGTGCGCGGCGACGGCGTACATCTCGACGCCCTCCACCGAGACGGTGGTGAGCAGGTCGGCCGCCGCCTCGAACCAGCCGCGCACGTCCTTCTTGCGGCTCTGCTTGCGGACCAGCCAGTTGTCGAACATCTCCGGGGTCGCCGGGCCGTGCGCGCCGAGGAAGGCGGGGATGACCGTCCGGGCGGCCTCCTCGACCGAGGGCAGCGTGTAGGCCGGTGCGGTGAAGGTGACCCGGCCGCCGCGCGGCGGCCCGTAGCAGAGCACTCCCCACCAGGCCAGCGGCTTGAGCAGCGTCCCCCAGCCGGAGCCGAGCACCTCGGCCAGATGTTCCGAGCCGGTACGCTCCACGATCTCGGCGGTGAGCTCTTCCCTGGTCAGCGGCACGTCAGCGGACAGCACCGACGAAGCGGCGGCGGCGATCGCCTCGATGTCGGCCGGGGTCGCGCCGAAGTTCCGCTGCCAGCTCGGCTTCTCCCAGTTCCGTACCGTGGCCACCAGGGCGAGATAGGCCCCCGCCGACTCGAAGGGCAGCAGATGCAGGGTCCCGCGCATCGCCCAGGTCTTGACCACCGTGGGATCGCTCATCGCCCCGGCCGGGCCGCCGCGTACCGTCACCGCCAGCTCGGCCGCCGAGCCCACCTGCGCCTGGACCCCGGCCAGCCGCGACGCGACACCGGCCACCGACGGCGCGTCCAGATCGTCGAGATACTGCCGCCGCATCCGCCAGCCCAGCACCTGTGCCCACGTCAACGTCTCCACCCGGCCGACCCTACCTTCGCGATCGCGGCGAGGCCGGTCAGTGGAAGCGCGCGGTGAGCTCCTCGTAGGCGTGCCGCACGTCGTCGGCGGTGAGCGTGGTGAGGTTGGCCGTCGTGGCGGCGGCGCCCAGCGCGGCGGCGCGCACGTCACGGCAGGCGCAGGCCTTCTCGTACATCGAGCGGGCGAAGCGGCCGTTGCCCAGTTCGTCGATGATGTGCTTGCCGCAGACCCGCTGGAAGACCAGCGCGAGGTCGTTCAGCGCGTCCTCGGACCAGACGTCGCCCGCGGCGCCCGCGATGACCTGGGCGATCTCCAGAAGCTCGTCCGGGCCGTACGACGGGAATCCGATCCGTACGTCGAAGCGCGAGTTCAGCCCCGGGTTGGAGTGCAGGAAACGGTCCATGTCGGCCGGGTAGCCCGCCAGGACGACGACGAGCCGTTCGCGGTCGTCCTCGGCGCGCTTCAGCAGGGTCTGCACGGCTTCGGAGCCGAACGCGTCGCCGCCGGAGTAACCGACCCCGGCCAGCGCGTAGGCCTCGTCGACGAAGAGCACCCCGCCCAGCGCGGAGTCGATGACCTTGTTGGTCTTGATGGCCGTCGCGCCGAGGTGTTCACCGACCAGGTCGGCGCGCTGGGCCTCCACCACCTCGGGCCGTGCCAGGAGGCCCAGCGCGGCGAAGATCCGGCCGAGGACCCGGGCCACCGTGGTCTTGCCGGTGCCCGGTGGCCCCGCGAAGACGAAGTGCCGCATCGGCGGCTGGGCGACCAGACCCTGCTGGGCGCGGAGCTGGGCGACCTGGAGCTGGGCGGTGATCTCGCGGACCTGCCGCTTCACCGGTTCGAGCCCGACCATCGCGTCCAGCGAGGCCAGCGCCTCCTCCAGGGTCGGGGTCTCGGCATAGCCGCGGAAGCGCTCGGTGACCTCGGCGAAGGCCGCCTCGACATCGGCGGGCTCCAGCGTGACCAGTTCCGACGGCGTCGGCGGATGGTCGCCCTCGACGATCCGCACGTCCCGGGACCGGGCGGCGGACTCGGCCAGCGAGCGGACGAACCGGCCGTTGCCCAGGTCGTCGATGATGCCGCGCCGCCACACGTCCTGGAACCGGCCCTCCAGGCAGCGGCGGGCCGGCTCGCTCAGCCGGTCGTCGCGCTGCGTGGTGAGGTAGTCGGCGATGCGCAGCAGCTCGGCAGGCGAGTACGAAGGGAACACGACCCGGGTGCCGAAGCGCGAGGCCAGCCCGGGGTTGGAACCCAGGAACTCCTCCATCTGCTGCTCGTATCCGGCCAGGATGATGACGAGGTTCTCCCGGTCGTCCTCGGCCCGTTTCAGCAGGGTCTGCACGGCCTCGTTGCCGAACCGGTCCGGCTGCCCCTCCCCCGCGTTGACCAGCCCGTACGCCTCGTCGATGAACAGCACCCCGCCCACGGCGGAGTCGACGACCTGGTTGGTCTTGATGGCGGTCGCCCCGAGGAACTCGCCGACCAGGTCGGCCCGGGTGACCTCGACGACAGTGGCGGTGGGCAGCAGGCCGAAGGCGTAGAAGATCTTCGCCAGCACCCGGGCGACCGTGGTCTTGCCGGTGCCCGACGGGCCGACGAAGACGAAGTGCCGCATCGGCTTCTCGGTCGGCACTCCGGCCTCGGCGCGCAGATGCGCGGCCTCGATGGAGGCGGCGATGGAGCGAACCTGCCGCTTGACCGGGGCCAGCCCGATCATGCCCTCCAGCTCGCCCAGCGCGTCGTCCACCGAGATCTCCGCAGTAGCCGGGGGCTCGGGCGGCGCGGCCGGTTCGGGGGCGGCGGCGCGCTGCTCGTAGCTCGTCTGGGTCGTGGCCGGGACCCCGACCGCGACGGGTTCCGGTTCGGGCCGGACCTCGGACTCCTGTACCCAGCCCGAGTCGTACGATGCGGCCCGGACCAGCCGGCGGGACTGGTCCCAGCGGTAGCCGATCAGCAGCAGTGCCGCGATCCAGGCCGGGGCCACGTGCAGCATCGGCAGCGGACGAGCCAGGGCGGCCGCGACCAGTCCGGCGATGCCCAGCACGAGCAGCGCGGTACGCCACGGGGCATAGCCGCGCAGCCGGAGCGCACAGAACGCCACCGGCAGAGCCAGCAGCCCGAGCCCGCCGGTCTGGTAGTCGGGCGTGTCGTAAAGGCGGCCCAGAGGTACGCAGACCAGCAGCCAGGCCATGACGACCAGGACCACCGCCATCCCGGCCGGGGAGCGCAGGGTCACATCGATGACGACCAGCAGGACGACCGCGAAGACCAGGGTGCTGACGATCGGCCAGCGCATGACCTCGGCCAGGGCGACGGCCAGCGCGATGGTCAGCAGGCCGGCGAGACGCCGCAGTCCCGGATGGACATGGAAATATCCGGATCGCAGGCGTTCGAATACATCCCGCGCGACGGCCCCTGCCGCCGGACGGGACCGGGCTCCGCCGACCTGTCGCAGCATCTTCTTCTGTTTACCGCAGGAATGGCCGTGAACGGCAGCACCAGGGGCCGGAAAACATGCAATTTTCGGGGTTGCCTTGTCACGGACCGACGGATCCATCCGGCAATTGCTAACTGCACAGTACATTTGTACTGGTGAATCCGGGATCGGCGGCCCTGCCGGACATCCCGTCACTCTCCGTACCGTCGGGGCCATGAAGAATGCGGTGTCTTTCACGGGCGTCACCAAAAGGTACGGAGCGGTCCAGGCCGTCGCCGGCCTCTCGCTGGACATTCCCACCGGCCAGACCATCGCCCTGCTCGGCCCGAACGGCGCGGGCAAATCCACCACCATCGGCATGTTGCTCGGCCTGCTGCCGCCCGACGAGGGCCGGGTCGAGGTGCTCGGCGGCACCCCTGAGCAGGCCGTACGGTCCGGCCGCATCGGCGCGATGCCGCAGGAGGGCCGGCCGATCCCGCGGGTGAGCGTGCGCGAGCTGGTCGGCTTCGTGCGCGGTACTTATCCGCGTCCGCTGCCGCTGGCCGAGATCCTGGAGACCGCGCGGATCGCCGACCTCGCCGACCGCCGGGTGGACGCGCTGTCCGGCGGGCAGTCGCAACGGCTCAGGTTCGCGATCGCGCTGGCCGGCGATCCCGAGCTGATGGTGCTGGACGAGCCGACCGCCGCCCTGGACGTCGAGTCGCGGCGCGAGCTGTGGGCCAGTGTCCGGGCCTACGCGGCACGGGATCGCACCGTCCTGTTCTGCACGCACTACCTCGACGAGGCCGACGCGTTCGCGGACCGGATCGTGGTGATCGGCGACGGCCGGGTGCTGGCCGACGGCACCCCGGAGGAGATCAAGAGCCGGGTGGCCGGCCGTACGGTCAGCGTCGACGTGCCGGGTTCGCTGGCCTTCCTGCAGGGGCTGCCCGGCGTTGTCGTCTCCGAGGTGCACGGCGGCCGGGCCCGGCTGACCACCACCGACTCCGACGCCACGGTGATCGCACTGGCCCGGGCCGGGGCGATCCGCAACCTCGAGGTCGCCGGCGCCGGACTCGAAGAGGCCTTCCTCGCGCTGACCGCCGATCCGGAGAGGGTCGCCTGATGCTCGGCTATCTCAAGCTCGAAGTGCTGCGGATCCTGCGGGACGGCGGCTATCTGATGATGAACCTGGTGTCGCCGCTGACGATGTACCTGGTGTTCACCAACATCGACCTGGGCGGCCAGGGCCACCGGGACGCCGCGATCTACTCGATGGTCGGGATGGCGGCCTGGGGCGCGGTCGGCGCGGTGCTCACCAACGGGGTGGCGATCGCCGAGGACAAGGCGCTCGGCTGGATCCGGCAGCTCCGGCTGCTGCCGTTGCACCCGATGCAGGTTGTGACGGCCCGTACACTCTGCGCCATGATCGTGGCGGTACCGCCGATCGCCGGGGTCTGCCTGGCCGGCGGGCTGGTCAACGGGGTCTCGCTGAGCGCGGGACAGTGGACGGCGATCGGCCTGCTGCTCTGGGTCGGGGTCGCGCCGATCGCCGCCCTCGGGCTGGGCATCGGCTACCTGTTCTCCCCCACCAAGGCGCAGGCCGTGGGGATGATCGGCTACATGGGCCTGTCGCTGCTGGGCGGCCTGTGGGTGCCGGTGGCCAAGCTGCCTCGCTGGGCCGCCGATGTGGCGCCCATCACACCGATCAACCGGTACGGCGAGCTGTCCTGGCGGATCGCCTACGGCCACGCGCCGCTGCCGGCCGGGGTCGGAGTGCTGACGGCATGGTTCGCGGCGTTCGCCGTGCTGGCGGTGGCGGCTTATCGCTGGTCCAGCCGCAGGGCCTGAGAGTCTACGGTTGGGCTGGACAGTTGAGGAGCGTACAGCGGTGAGTAGGGAAGATCGGCAGACCGCCGACGAGCAGATGGCCGAGGGGCCGGGCCCGATCGGGCTCTACCCCTGGCTGCTGGTGGCCACCGGGGCGGTCCGCGACGTCCAGCACGGGGTGGCCTCGCCCGCCTGGCTGGCCGGCGCCGGGCTGGCGGCCTTCGCCGCGGCCTACATGAGCTCCCTGTGGATCGGGCTGAAGCTGCACCGGCGGCGGACCTCGCTGGTGCTGGTGGCGCTGCTCGCCGCGCTCGCGATCGCGCTGTCGATCGGCTTCCGGCACAACATGTACTCGCTGTTCCCGCTGACCTCGATCGCCTGCGGCGCGCTGGTGCCGTGGTACGAGCCGCCCGGCCGGCCGTGGGCGCCCCTCAGCGTGGCCGCGCTGGCCAATCTGGCGGCGCTGCTCGGCTGGATCCAGGGCGCCTCGGCCGGGGACGTCTTCACGCTCTGGTACGGCACGGGGCTGTCCGGCTTCGTCGTCGCTGTGATCATGAAGCTGACGGCCACGATCCGGCAGCTCCGTGACACCCAGGAGGAACTGGCCAGGTCGGCGGTCGAACAGGAGCGGCTGCGCTTCGCCCGGGACCTGCACGATCTGCTCGGCCACACGCTGTCGCTGATGGTGGTGAAGGCGCAGGCCGTACGGAAGCTGGCGACCCGCGACCCCGAGCTCGCGGCCCAGCAGGCCGCCGACATCGAGACCGTCGGGCGGCAGGCGCTCACCGAGGTCCGGCAGGCCGTCACCGGCTACCGGGGCCGCGGGCTGACCGCCGAGCTGGACGGCGCACGGACCGCGCTGGCCGACGCCGGGATCGGCGCGGTGGTCCGCCAGGAGGGCCCGCCGCTACCGCCCGAGCCGGACGCGCTGCTCGGCTGGGTGGTACGTGAGGCGGTCACCAACGTGATCCGGCACAGCGGGGCGCGAAGCTGCGAGATCGCGGTCCGCTACCGGGGCGGCACCGCGTCCGCGGAGATCACCGACGACGGACGCGGCGGCCCCACGGTCCACGCGTCCTCGGGACACGGTCTGGGCGGGCTGGCCGAACGCACCTCGGCGGCCGGTGGCACACTCGACGCCGGGCCGCGGCGCGGCGGCGGCTTCACGCTGACCGCCAAGGTGCCGGTGACCGGCGACGAGTCGTCCGAGTCTCGCGGGGAATCCCGTGGGGAAGAGGTTTCTGCATGATCCGCGTCCTGCTGGCCGAGGATCAGGGCATGATGCGCGGCGCCCTGGCCATGCTGCTCGGCCTGGAGGACGACATGGAGGTCGTCGCGCAGGTCCCGGCCGGGGACCAGGTGGTGGCGGCCGCGCTGGAGCACCGGCCCGACATCGCCCTGCTGGACATCGAGATGCCCGGCCGCAGCGGGCTGGACGTGGCGGCCGATCTGCGAAAGAAGCTGCCGTCGTGCAAGGTGCTGATCCTCACCACCTTCGGCCGGCCCGGTTACCTGCGCCGCGCGATGGAGGCCGGGGCGGGCGGGTTCCTGGTCAAGGACGGGCCGGTGGAGGAGCTGGCCGACGCGATCCGCAAGGTGCTGGCCGGGCAGCAGGTCATCGATCCGGCGCTGGCCGCCGCCGCGCTGTCGGCCGGGCCGAACCCGCTGACCGAACGGGAGCGCGACGTGCTCGCCGCCGCCGCCGACGGGGCGACGGTCGCCGACATCGCCGGCCGGCTGCATCTGTCGGAGAGCACCGTGCGCAACTACCTGTCGGCGGCGATCGGCAAGACCGGCTCACGGAACCGGATCGAGGCCGTGCAGGCGGCCCGGCACAACGGTTGGCTATAGAAGGCTGAGCTGCCCGTCGCCGGCCAGCGGATCGCGGTGCTTGCGCAGATGCCGCCACTTGGGCAGGTCGTCCAGATATGACCAGGACAGCCGATGATGCCGGGTAGGGCCGTACTCGGCCAGCGCCTCCTGGTGCTCGGGAGACGGGTAGCCCGCGTTGCCCTCGAAGCCGTAACCCGGGTGGTACGGGGCCAGCCGGGCCATCAGCCGGTCCCGGTGCACCTTCGCCAGCACCGAGGCGGCCGCCACCGACACCGAGCGCTGGTCCGCCTTGATCTCGCAGCGCACCGGCCAGCGGCCCTTGATGAAGTCGTGCTTGCCGTCCAGGATCACCATGTCGGGCCGGGTCGGAAGGCTCTCCAGCGCGCGTACGGCGGAGCGGCGCAGCGCCTCGGTCATGCCGACCTCGTCGATCTCCTCGGGGCCGGCCGAGCCGAAGGCGTACGCGGTCAGCCAGCCGGGCAGCAGCTCGGCGAAGGCCTCCCGGTGCCGGGCGGTGAGCTGCTTGGAGTCGGTCAGTCTGATCGGCCGCCGCGGCGCCGTGAGCTCCGGCGGCGCGGACAGGTCGGTGACCGCCGCGCACACCACGACCGGACCGGCCCACGCACCGCGCCCGACCTCGTCGACCCCGGCGATCCTGGCCGCGCCGAGTTGGTGCTCGATCTCGTAGCCCGCCGTCACCCGGGTCCTGTCCGGCGCGGCCAGCTCCGGCAGCAACGTCTCCTCGGTCACTCACCCTCCCATCGTCCCGGCAAGCCTAGGGCCGGCGAGGTTTCGTCAGCCGAACACAATCAGGTGGACGTATGGCATATTTCCATCGGATCATCCCAGTGCAGGCGTACATCCAGACGCCGCGACCGAGGGAAGGACGGCCATGCGGAACCGTGCGCTGTTCGACATCGTGGCGCTACCGGCCCGCATCGCGGTCGGTGTCGTCTTCATCTTCCACGGCTGGCGCAAGATTCAGGTCGGCGTGGACGCCACCGGCCACTCGTTCCGCTCGATGGGCGTGCCCCTTCCGACCGCCTCGGCGGTGTTCTCGACGTTCGTGGAGCTGCTGGGCGGCACGGCGCTGATCCTCGGGCTGGGCCTGCCGGTCGCGGGCATCCTGCTGTTCCTGGACATGGTCGGGGCATTCGTCTTCGTCAACGGCGACAACGGGCTGTTCATCGCCGACCGCGGAACCGACATCGGTCATCAGGGCTTCGAGCTGGTGGCGGTGCTCGGGCTGGCCAGCCTTCTGTTCGCGGTGGGCGGCGGTGGCGACCTCACGGTGGACCGCTGGCTGCTGGCCAGGCGCGAAGCCCGCCAGGAGGAAGAAAGCTACGACGACGGTCCGATGTACCCCGACCTGCATCCCGGGGCGGACGACACCGACACACTGGCCACCCAGGCCCCGCCGCGCCGTCGCGGCAGGCGCAAGGCCGCATCCGAGCCGGCCCCGACGCAGCCCACGCCGATCGCCGCCGAACCCGACGGCCGTACTCCGGACATCGAGCTGCCCAAGCCCGCCGCGGAGACCAAGTCGCGCTCCCGTAGCAGCTCGAAGAAGGCCGCCGCCCCCGAGCCCGAGGGCGACAAGCCACGGCTGGTCTCGGAGATGATCGAGGACAACCCCGGCGACGTGCTGGTGGCCGGCCGCAAGTGGAGCCGGCGCAAGAAGCCGGAGGACACCGCCCCGGACGCCTGATCGCGTCTAGACCGAGACCGTCAGCGGCTCCAGCAGCCGACGCGGGCGTTCGAGCTCACGAGTGATCGAGTCGTCGCGCTTGTTCGGGCGGGCGCCGGGCACCGGGCGCATCTCGATGTCCTCGGGGCTGATCGGGTCGCCGCCGCATTCCGGGCACACGCCCACCATGTCCAGCCGGGTGCCGCAGGTGGCGTGCACGTAGAGCTTGGTCGGCCCGTCCGTGGACAGGTTGGCCGAGGCCCAGCGGGAGAGCGCGTGGATGGCCGGCCAGAGCCGGCGACCCATCTCGGTCAGCACGTACTCCTCGCGGCGTGAGCCCTCGGGGCAGGGCTGCTTGTCCAGGACCCCGGTGGCCGTGAGCGTCTGCAGCCGTTCGGCGAGCACCGCCCGCGGAACACCGAGATGGGTGATGAAGTCGCTGTATCTACGGACCCCGTAGAACGCGTCACGGATGATCAGCAGCGTCCAGCGCTCGCCGACGAGTTCGAGCGCCCGGGCCAGCGAGCAGTCCTGGTCCGCGTAGTCCTTGCCCAGTGCCATGACACCCAGCGTACTCCCGGGGTTCAATCATTGAACCAAGTTTGCTACGCTCGCCGTGTTGAGTTCAATGAACGAACCAAATGAGGTCCCATGGCTCTGAGCGCTACCTCCACCGCCGTTCCGCCCGCCCTCGCTCCCCCGGCCCGCCGTGCCGTGCTGCCGGTCACGGTCGCCGCGCCGTTCCTCGTGCTCATGGCCTACAGCGCCCCGGCCGCCACGCTGCCCCAGACCGCGGCCGGCCTGCACGCCGGGCAGATCGCGCAGACCTGGATCCTCAACGGGATCGCGCTCGGGCTGTCCGCCGCGCTGCTCACCGCGGGCGCCCTGGCCGACAACCTTGGCCGCAAGCGGCTCTTCGGCCTGGGCGCGGTCCTGCTGACCCTGGCCAGCGTGGCCGACACCCTGGCCCCCAACGCGCTGGTCTTCGTCCTGGCCCGGATCGTGCAGGGCGTTTCGGGAGCCGCCCTGCTCACCGCCAGCCTGGGCATGATCGGCCATGCCTTCCCCGGCCCGGCCCGGGTCAAGGCCACCGCGCTGTGGGGCGCGATGATCGGTGCCGGGTTGACGGCCGGGCCGGTGCTGTCCGGGCTGCTGGCCGAGCACTGGAGCTGGCGTGCGATCTACGGACTGCTCGCGCTGGGCTCGGCGGTGCTCGCCGCCGTCTCCCTGCCCGTCCTGAGCGAGTCCAGGGCCGACGATCCGCAGCGTGTCGACCTGCCGGGGGTGACGGCGCTCGCGCTCGGCCTGACCGCTCTGCTCGCCGCCGTCACCCAGGGCCGGACCGGATGGACCCGGCCCTCGGTGGGCCTGATGTTCGCCCTCGCCGCGATCCTGCTGACCGGCTTCGTGGTCATCGAACTGCGCAGCCGGGCGCCGATGCTCGACCTCGGGCTGTTCCGCCGCCGGGCCTTCCTCGCCTCCACGCTGGGCGCCATCGTCACCGGGCTGGCGGTCATCGGGCCGCTGAGCTACATGCCGACCATCCTGGCCCGTACGCATGGCTTCGGCGCCCTGGAGGCCGCGGAGACCATGGCCATCTGGACCGCCATCTCGGTCCTGGCCTCGATCGTCGCCGGACGGCTCACCCTGCCCGCCCGGCCGCAGCTCGCCGTCGCCTTCGGCATCGGGGCGGCCGGGGCGCTGGCCCTGGTCGGACTGGCCCGCGACTGGTCGTGGCCGCACGCGATCGGCGCGCTGACCCTGGTCGGGGTGGGCAGCGGGCTGGCCAACGCGGCGCTGGCCCGGCTGGCCGTCGAGAGCGTGCCTGCCGACCGGGCCGGGATGGGCTCGGGGGCCAACAACACGGCGCGCTACATCGGCGGTTCGCTCGGCGTCGCCGCCGCCATCGCCATCGCCGGATCGGGCCGCGACCTGGCCGCCGGGGCGGACACGATGTTCGTCGTGGCCGCGGTGATCTCGGTGGCGGGTGCACTGCTCGCGCTGTTGCTCCGCGACTGACCGGAGCCGCATGGAATCATGCTCGGATGGCCCTGCTCGTCTCTGCCCCCCGGTCCTGGAATCGACCTGGGCCGGGGGCGTCGCTCGGGTGGGGCGGCGAGACCCGCGTCCACCCTTCCCGATGAGCTCCGGCAAGGGCTCCAAGCTGGAGCAGCGGATCGTCGCAGCGGCCGAGGAGGCGCTGCGCTCCAGCAAGTACGTGACCCCGCTGGGCATCCTGAACGCCATCGGCTGGCTGCCCGGCGGCCAGATCGACAGATGGCGGCAGGGCCGGATCGACCCGCTGGACAAGGCCCTGCAGGTCAGCCCTTCGAAGCTGTCGGCGGTGCTGGAGGTGCTCGCCGGCTGGGCCCGGTCACATGGGCTCGAGCCGAGCGAGACGCCGTACCTCTCGGCGGACCGGGACCGCAGGCCGCTGCGCTTCACCACCGCGGGCGACCCTGCGGTGGAGCGCGCCTTCCGTACGCACTGGCTCTCCCCCGCCCTCACCCCGGCGGCCCGGGACAAGCTCGTCGCCAGGCAGAGCGCCGCGCCCGACGTGCTGGCCATCGTGCCGGCCGGCGGCTGGAGCTGCGCCGAATGTCATGGCTCCGGCGACCTGCACACGATGGAGCACGGCAAGCCGCTCTGCCTGATCTGCGCCGACCTCGACCACCTGGTGTTCCTGCCCGCCGGCGACGCCGCGCTGACCGGGCGGGCCAAGAAGGCGGGGACGCTCTCGGCCGTCGTCGTCCGCTGGAACAAGGGCCGTAAGCGCTACGAACGCCAGGGTCTGCTGGTCTCGGAGGCCGCCCTGGCCGCCGCCGAGGCCCAGTGCCTGGCCGACGAGGACGCCCGGGCCCGGCGCCGCTCGCGGGACGCCGAACGGCGGGCCGCGCAGGACGTGGAGCTGGCGGTACGGATGGCCACCCGCATCATCGAGCTCTATCCCGGCTGCCCTCCCGAACGGGCCCAGGAGATCGCCGAGCACACGGCCCAGCGCGGCAGCGGCCGGGTCGGACGGTCCGCCGCGGGCCGGGCCCTGGACGACGGCGCGCTCAAGCTCGCCGTCACCGCCTCCATCCGGCATCTGGACACCGAGTACGACAAGCTGCTGATGGACGGCGTCCCCCGCGACGAAGCCCGCATCCGGATCCGCACCACCATCGACCACATCCTGACCAACTGGGCCTCGATCACCCCGCGTCAGTAACCGTGGCACCCACCACCGAACCTCGCCACCAGCGCGACCCGATCGACGCCACCGCAGAGATAGCCGATCTCGTACGCATCCATGGCTTCGCCGGTCCCGGGGATATTCGCTGGCCAGGTGCGGAGCGGTGCCGGACACTCGGATGCCGTGAAGGACAGGACCGTCACCGCCTGCGTGACCCTGGGCGAGGAGTGGCTCGGTGCGATCGGCCCGTTTCCGACGGCCGTTCCCCGGTGGTCGGCGGTCGGGCCGGTGGCCGAGGAGGTACGAGCGGTGCTCGGCGTCCCGGTGCTGGTGCTGCGGCTGGTCCGCGTCGACGGCGGCGAGGGCGGCCGCGGCGGCCATGTGATCTACCACGTGGCCGCGCTGGAGCGCCCGGCGACATCGCCCCGCGACCCCGCTCCCGGCGACCCGGCCGAGCTGCTGCGCCCCGCCGAGTGTCGAGCCCCCTGGGCGACCGAGGCAGGCGTACGGGCGGCGCTGTCCTGGGCCGAGGCGGCACTCGGCCCTGCCGCCATCGGCGACGTCGAGCAGGTGAAGAGCTGGAACCTGTCCGGCCTGTTCCGGCTCACCACCACGGACGGGCTGCG
>Ga0308173_10000529_pt1 | contig 16442 bp, 13 predicted proteins | sample PhyPR1_FD_203716 | JGI IMG/M metagenome (GOLD analysis project Ga0308173, IMG submission 203716) | Soil microbial communities from UC Gill Tract Community Farm, Albany, California, United States - DLSLS.P.R1 | ecosystem: Environmental > Terrestrial > Soil > Agricultural land | place: USA...
AGGGCACGAGCGCCGTGACGAGCAGGAAGAATGCAATCGGCAGCCACGCTGCACCCGTGAGGCCGCGCCGCACATCTCGCGCTATCAGCCGGCCGATCAACGGCTGAGCTCCAACACTCGCCAGTCTCCCGGCAACGACTGATGCGATGCGGCCAGCACCGCACCGCCCAATGCGCGGTGGCGGTCGATGACGACCGCAAGCTGCTCCGACCCTTCAGCGTCCAGGCCATTGAGCGGCTCATCGAGCAGCCACAGCGGAGCTGCCGAGGCGGCTGCCCGCACAAGTGTCGCACGCTTCAATTGTCCCGACGAGAGCAGGCGCACCGGGACCTCCCCAAGATGACTGATCCCGATCCCCTCCATCGGCTCTTCCACCGCCCCCCCCCAAAAAGCCAACGCCCGGCGGAGTGGGAGCTCTCGATCGAGCGCGAGCGCGTCATCAGCGAGCGCCAGTTGCGCTCGTTCGATCCGCCCCCGCTCCTGCCTGAGCAAGCCGGCTGCAAGCCGAATTAGGCTCGACTTGCCGCTTCCGTTGGGGCCCGCAACTTGCAGCGCCTCTCCTGCCCTCAATTCAAGATCGAGATCCTCGAACAGAAGCCGCCCGCCGCGGCGCAATGCGACGCCGTCGAAGTGAAGCAGTGACATCACGCGACGGTGTCTTCCAGCGCGTGCATGTCATCGTCGCTGAGCCCGAAGTGATGGCCGATCTCGTGGATCAGGACGTGGGCGACGAGATGTTCGAGTGTCTCTTCGCCGCCTGCCCATTCATCGAGAATGGACCGGCGGAACAGCCGCACGCGCTCAGGCAGCGTGCCGGACTGATCGACGCTGCGTTCGGTCAGTGGAATGCCGTCATAGACGCCGGAAAGCTCAAACGGATTTTCGATGCCGAGCGAGTCCAGCATCGCATCATCGGCGAAGTCTTCGACGAGCAGCACGATATTGCCGAGGCTGTCGCGAAATGGGCTCGGCAGCGCATCGAGGCTACGTCGAGCGAGAGCCTCGATTTCGTCGGCCGAAGGCGCTGGTCCAAAGTTCCGCATCTTTGCCGCATAGGGTTTTAAGGTTGTGCGCGGCAACCTTGCCCCGCCGCTTCCCTCTCTCTAGAGGAGCCGCTTTCCAGCGATATGCGGAGCGGTGGCCGAGTGGTCGAAGGCGCTCGCCTGGAAAGTGAGTATACGGCAAAACCGTATCGAGGGTTCGAATCCCTCCCGCTCCGCCACTTTGCTGTCCTCCGCGATTCACCTTTTCAAGACGCCCAACAATGTGACCTGATCCGCCAGAGGTGACGTTCGGCGAGCTCTCGGAGTCTTGGGTCAGGCGAAATCTGCCGGAGGCCGACTCAGGCCACGATTCGGAGCTTTCCGCGCTTGCCTGGCGCCGCGTAGCAGACGACGCCGAGTTCCAGCTGAAGCCGCGCAAGTTCGCGCTCCTTGGCTTCCCTTTCAGCGTTGGCATAACGCTCTTCGATCGCCGCCTCGTCCTCGGTGAGAGGACGAAGATAGGCGACTGTTATCTTGCGGCCGAAAACCTCGTCACCGCGCAGGCGCAGCTCAGCCTCGCTTTCATCGGGCAGGATGTCGCGTATCTCGACAAGCTTCCCGATGAGTTCATCTAACGACACATGGTCGTCGATATTGATGAACTCCTTCACGCGTCTGCTCATTGGTAACCCTCCCCGGCCCCCTGCGTTAAATACCGCGTGCCGGAATCGGCGCGCAACGCCTATTCGCCGCTTATCCCCAGCGAAGTTTCGTCCTTGTGAATATTTTTGACAGTGAAGGTGCAGTGATGTCTTCCGCAGCGACCATTAACCTTACCGCGGGCAGTCTCCGAATCCAGCTAAACCCTTTAGTCGGCGGGAGTATTTCTGCCTTTGAATGGCTCGGCGGCGGCGGCGTGCGGCCGATATTGCGGGAATGCCACACCGCTCGCGAAAACGTTCTCGACGCAAGCAGCTTCCCGCTCGTTCCTTACGTAAACCGCATTCGCGGGGGCGCATTCACCTTCCGCGATCGGGAAGTTCGCCTCGCGCCGAACATGGATGGCGACCCAAGCCCGCTCCACGGTCAGGGATGGCTCAATCGGTGGAACGTCGACCATCACGAGGAGGGAAGTGCAGCGCTTCATTTCCACCACGCACCCGGCGAATGGCGATGGGAGTATGAAGCACGCCAGCACTTTTCGCTAGACGAGCGCGGTCTTTCGCTGATGCTTACGTGCCGCAACCTTTCGGATGAACCGATGCCCTGCGGTCTCGGCCAGCACCCCTATTTTCCATGCGGAGGCGGGACGCGGATCGACACGGTTGTCACGCATGTGTGGACGATCAACGAGCATGTCCTGCCAGTCGAGAAGGTCCCTGCCGAAGGCCGCTTCGATCTCCGCAATCGGCTAGTTTGCGGCCAAAATCTCGATCATGGCTTCGGCGGTTGGGTCGGCACCACCCAGATCACAGATCCCAGTTGGCCTTATCGGATCGAGCTCTCCTCGCCAGACGCACACTTCTTCCAGCTCTATTCGCCAGCCACGGGCGCGATCTTCGTCGCGGAGCCGGTCACTCATGCAAACGCAGCGCTGAACGCCCCTGAGCAGCAATGGCCCGAATTGGGAATGCGTGTTCTTGAACCGGGCGAAGAGATGAACCTGAAGATGCGCCTGGAAGTAATTCCGACCTGAACTTTGCGCAGTTGATGCCTGGAATAGCCGCCTCTATAGCGCTCGGCTCCTGAGCCGCTTTACGGAGACGTGGGTGAGTGGCTGAAACCAGCGGTTTGCTAAACCGCCGTACGGGGATTTCCCGTACCGAGGGTTCGAATCCCTCCGTCTCCGCCACTGCCAAAACGTGCCGACTGGAAAGAGCGGAGCGCGTCTTAGCGACCTTCGCTGCATCCCCTGCCCTCGCCCATTTAGGCTTCGATGGGAGCAGTCGTCACGCCTAGCTCTGGTATGCCGATCGAGCGCCTTCCGCCGAAATCGGTGCGAACGACGATCAAGCCGCTCTTTTCGAGGTGTTCGATCAGTCGCCGAATGCGGCCGGGGGAGCTCGTCCCGTAAGCGCGGGCCAGGCTTAGGTCATCAGGGCAGGGATTTCCCTGCTGCGCGGCTTTGGCAATCAGCAGATAGGGACCGAGCAAGTCATCGGGTATGGCACCGGCGAGCCGCAGGATGTCCGCCCATCGCTCGTCGACTGGATCAAATATCCCGGCCGCCGCCATGGCAATTCGACGCCGAAAGGTGTTGAGATCCAGCTGCTTGGCCGACAGACCACGCATTCGGCAACGCACCGAGAAATCCTGGTAGAGGGAGGCCGGTGGTTGGAAGGTGCTTCCCTCGTCGGCCGCGATTTCCGCGAGGATTTCGGCCACCGCTTGCTCGGCGGCCGGGGCGGAGGGCTCGTCGGCTGAATCCGCTCCCGTTGCCTTCGCTTCGCCCACTGCGTGGGTGGCGATTTGATCGAGCAGCACGTCCGCGGTCGGCGATGCCGGTTCGCAAACCGGCACCGCACAAGCATCGTCTTCGGCGCTCCTGTCGGCGTGAAGAAGGGCATGAAGCTCGTCCGCGGGAGTTTCCGGCAGCGGCAGCAGGCCCAACGATGCGGCGCGCGAGGAGGTTCGCACAGCGCCGATCCGCACCGCAACGGGCCGTCGGCTGATCGCTGGTCCGAGCCCGAGGAAGTGGCCACGCTCCAAATCACGGATCTGCTCGGCCTGACGGCGCTCCATGCCCAGCAAGTCGGCCGCACGCGCCATGTCAATGTCCAGGAACGTCCGCCCCATGAGGAAGTTCGACGCTTCCGCGGCCACGTTCTTCGCCAGTTTCGCCAGCCGCTGCGTGGCGATAACCCCGGCGAGTCCGCGCTTTCTGCCTCGACACATGAGGTTGGTCATCGCCGCCAGCGACAGTCGGCGTGCTTCGTCGCTCACTTCTCCGGCCGCGGCCGGTGCGAAAAGCTGAGCTTCGTCCACGACAACCAGCGCGGGATACCATTGATCACGCGGAGCATCGAACAGCGCAGACAAGAATTGCGCGGCGCAGCGCATCTGCGCCTCTATCTCAAGACCCTCGAGCGCGAGGACGACGGACGCGCGGTGCTTGCGGATTCGCGTCCCGAGGCGGCTGATCTCTGCTCCGACGAATGCAGCACCGTCGATCACCACATGCCCGAACGGCTCGGCGAGCGTCACGAAGTCGCCTTCGGGATCGATTACGATGTGCTGGACCACGCCTGCGCTCTCCTCGAGCAACCTCCGCAGCAGATGTGATTTGCCAGACCCGCTGTTGCCCTGCACGAGCAAGCGGGTGGCTAGCAGTTCTTCCATGTCGAGACAGATTGCGGCACCGCTCGAAGCGGTGCCGATCACAATTGAAGCACTCACTTGCCGTTCATTAGACGAGGCAACAGACCCCGCAAGCCACTGCGGACGATGCTCTTCGGAACGCTATTCTAGAACTTGAGCATGAAGCGCACCGCCGACCCGATGTCGGGCGCCACGCTAGCGACATGACCGGGATTGCGGCGCACGAACAGGTTGGCGGCAAGCCAGCCGCTATCACCGATCACGCTCTTCGAATAAGCGAGCTCCGCATCGACTTCGCGGCCGCTCGGCGTCATCGAATAATGCTCCCAGCTGCTAGTGGCGGTCTGCGTCGGATAGTCGTAGCCGGTTGGAAGGAAGAGGTCGAAGCCGCCACTTTCCACTCGAAGCGGCTGCGAGAACCGCAGGCCGATTTGATCGTTGCCGGCGACCACTCCGACCTTCGCCACGTCGAACGAATAAGCGCCGGTCTGGAACTTGCCTCCGGCGAAATCCGTCCAGCCGTGCCGGCCACTTACGCGCGCTCTGAAGCCGCTCCCGAGCTCACGCCCTGCTGCAAAATCGACGAAGAGCGTCGATGATCCTCCGCCCCCAAGCACCGGGTTCATCCGCCCGCCGAGGACAGATTCGCGCTCGTCCAGGCGGCTGAGTCCGGCAGCAAGCGAGAATTTGCCAATGTTGCGATCAGTGGATGCGCCCGCCAGCCGATAGGGCGACGAAGCGGCGTTCGGCTTAAGGTCGTTCCAGACCTGACCGGACTCGGCAGACAAGGTCACTCCAAACTTACCCATCTGGCGGCGAACCGCTGCACCGCTACCGACCGAGCCGCGGAAACCCGGATTGGCAGCGCTGTCCGTCGCGATCAGGAATGCGGCGAATTCAGCACCCTGGAGCCGTTGCTCAAGTGCTTTACCGCTTTCCCGTAGCCCGAAAGCGGCTGTAGTGGCTCCGTCGAGCCGCGTGACCGCTGACGCGGCAATGAGCCGCGCGGCGCGCGCATCCTGCGGCCCAATCCCGAGGCGGTCGAAGCCGAGAGATTGGCCTGACCTAGGCGCCATTGTCACCGAGACGGCGATTGGGCCCGCACCGACATTGGTCGTCTGCAGATTGCCCGCGAGCGTCCGCTGCAGCGGCTGATCCTCCGCCGCGAGCCGAAGCGTCGAGGCTAGGTTCACGACATAAGCGCGCGAATAGCCATCAAGCACGATAGCGCCGAGCACGCCCCCGCCTGCCGCGTCGCCTGCTGCCGACGGCAGCTTCGAAACCGAGGCATTGGTGACAACCGTGGAGCTCGCCGCCATTGTCGTTTGCCCTGCCGGAGCGAACGCGCGCGTGAGGTTAAGCCGTCCGTGTCCGTAGACAGAGTCGATGCCTGCGTCGCCGAGATCGTCGGCGGTGTCGAACAGCAGCTTCACGATCTGTTGTCCGGTGAGGTTCGGGAACGCCTGCGCGAGGAGTGCCACAGCGCCCGAGATCGTCGGCGCAGCAAAGTCGCTGCCTGACCAGTAGAAGACCTCGCCGGTCTGGTCTGGCGCGGCCACATACAAACCGAGCGCGGTGAGGAAGTTGCTCTTGCCCACGCCGGCCCGGTTGGAGAAATCCGATATGACGTTGGTATTCGTCACGCCGGAGCCGTCTTCGACGCCGACTGAGCCGGCAATAATGACGTTGCTGGCAAAATCCTGCGCCGCCGTCAGTGCGAAGATGTCGGGATCGGCGCCTTGGGCGGTGTCGCCATAGGAACCTCCGTTAAGTACGATCACCATGCCAGCATCGACCGCGCGTTGCATTGCGGCCACCATGTCTCTCGTCGGCGACTCACCGCCGATCGAAAGGTTGATCACCTTCGCCCCAGCCTGGCGAGCAGCGTCTATGCCGGCCACGACGGCGGACTGTTCGAACCCGCAATCGTCTGCAGTTCCACAGGTGCCTGGGGTGTCCGCGCGGAGTGCGACGATCGTCGAATTGAACGCTACACCTTGCATTTCGCTGCCGTCGTGCGCGCCGGCAGCGATCGCAGCGACGGCAGTACCGTAGCCGGCGTCATCGGAGAGTTGGCGCTGGCCGGCGACATCTCGGCTCGCCGAATCCACACGGCCTGCGAAGTCCGGGAGGGACGGATTGATACCAGTGTCAATGATACCGATCTTCACTCCGGATCCAGTCGCGCCGGCGTTATAGGCCACCAGCGCGTTCGCAGACACGGCCGCTTCCGATCCACGATACTCCGCCGTGTCGTAATTCGGTGTCGGAGTGGGCGTCGGAGTCGGAGTAGGCGTCGGCGTTGGTGTCGGTGTTGGTGTCGGCGTGGGAGTCGGACTCGGGGTCGGGCTTGACGGTGGCACCGGCGTGGAACTCACGCCTCCTCCGCCGCCACAGGCGCTCAACGAGATCGACACAGCCGCAAAGCAACTCGACAAGAGAACACGCTTACGCATCACATACCCCAAGTACTCGAACTAAGCGGGCACTCTGGCTGAGAACGGTTGCGATCTTCTTAACCGCGACTGATAACCATGCTCGACTAGGCGGTTGAGTACTTGCAGTTGCTACGATCCGCCGCCGGCAACTTCACGTCGCCCAGAAGTCGGCGTTCGATTGAAGCGGCTGCGATACCAGCTGCTGAAGGACGCGAGGCTGGAGTAGCCGAGCAGGTGAGCAATGTCGGTCAGCCGCAAATGACGGCTCGCAAAATGATGGCTTACCTGTTGAACACGGACGCGGTCGAGGAGATCGCTGAAGACCACGCCGTCCCGCTCCAGACGGCGCTGGAGCGTCCGGACGTTCGTGCCAAGCGCGTGCGCGACCTCTCCGATCGACGCGCGTCCCATGGGCATGAGGATCCTGATCGATTGTTCGACTTCCTCGGCGACGGAACGATCGCCGGGCGCCATCATCCCTCCAACGAGCTCCCGCGCGTGAGAAGCGAGCGCCATGTCCGACATTGGATTGCGGCGTTGCATGTCTGACTTCTCGACGACGATCCCGTCGAAGTCGGCCCCGTATTGAATGGGGCAGTCGAAGAGGCGATCGTAAATCGCTCGTTCGGGCGGGGCGGGCCGCTCATAGCTGAAGCTCACGCATTGCGGCCGCCATTGTTGGGACATGACCGACCGACACAGCTTGTAAAGCACCCCAAGCGCGAGGTCGTTCACCTGACGTGAGTAAAGCGGGCGCTGCAGCGCGAAATGCTCACGAAGAAAAATGGCATCGTCATGGTGCTCCACCTGCAGCGTCAGGTTGGAATTGATGCGGTTGCGATATTCAGAAAGGACATCAAGCGCGTCGCCGAGAGTCGGCTGGTGGACGATAAGCAGGCTGACCAGCCCAAGGTCGGAGAGCTGCCGGTACTCCGCCATTCTTAGGCCAAACGTCATGCACCCCGTCGCATCGGCGCTGTCTTCGAGCAAGTGAACGACCGAGCCGGCCGGAAGCATTTGCTCCGGATCGCTCATCATTGTTCGTGACAAACCCGCCCGACGCAGAAGTGGCATGACGTTCAGCTGGAGCTCTCCCGCCACCGCGAAATAACCGGTCAGTGATGCGGCCCTGACGAGCTCCATTCGGACGCCCTCATTTGTCGCGACCTATCCAACCGGTGTCGCGATCCATGAAATTCGCACGTCGCATTAGTGATACTTGGCCAGCGAATTCAATCAGGAAAGTTTCGCGTGGCTAAAGCTGTACGCTTCTATGAGGCCGGTGGCCCGGACGTACTCCAGTTGGAGGACGTTGCCGTGGGCAGTCCGGGCGAAGGCGAAGTCCGAATTCGCCACGTGGCCGTCGGGATGAACTTCGCCGACACCTACTTCCGTCAGGGTTATTACCCCGTCCCGCTGCCCAACGGGATGGGCGTGGAAGCTTCCGGAGTCATCGAGGCTGTCGGCTCCAACGTGAACGGTTATCAACCCGGCGATAGAGTCACCTACACTGGCAGCCCGCTCGGCGCATACTCGACCGAGCGCGTGATGCCGATCGCGTCGCTGATCAAGCTGCCCGTCGACATCGATCACCAGACCGCGGCGGCGATGACGATGCGCGGACTGAGCGCCGCCTATTGGATGCTCAAGACCAATCCCTGGATGAAAAGCGGCGACACCGTCCTGCTCCACGCAGCGGCGGGTGGCGTCGGACTTATCGCCGTGCAGTGGGCAAAGCTGCTTGGACTGCGCGTCATCGGCACTGTGTCGTCGCTCGAAAAGGCTGAAGTCGCCAAGGCGCATGGATGCGACGAGATCATCTTTTATCGCCATGAAGATGTCGTCACGCGGGTACGGGACCTGACCAATGGCGAGGGGGTCACCACCGTGTTCGACACGGTCGGGAAGGACACCTTTGAGGCATCGTTGAAATCCCTGAAACGGCGCGGCGTCCTGGTCGGCTGCGGAACGGCCTCAGGCCCATTCCCGCCAATCGACGCGCTGCAGCTCGCGATGCAGGGTTCGGTCTATTTCACGCGACCCGCATTGGCCGACTACATCGCCAATCCGGCAGAGCGCGAGGAACTGGCGAACGCTCTCTTCGGGCACGTCGCGGCGGGCCGAATCAAGATCGAGATCAACCAGCGATACGAGCTGGAAGACGCCGTGCAGGCGCATCGGGACATCGAGGCAGGGAAGACGACGGGCTCGTCGATCTTCGTCATCTGATGAAGGTCGAGAAGCTCACCAATCACATCGGGGCCGAGCTTAGTCAGATCAGCCTTCCCGAGGCTATCACGAACGACGACCTCTTCGGCGAATTGCGCGAAGCACTTCTAGCGCACAAGGTTCTCTTCGTTCGCGATCAGCAGATCAGCAAGGCGGAGCATGTCGCCTTCGCGCAGCGCTTTGGCCAACTTGAGGACCATCCGGTCGCGGGAAGCGACCCGGACCACCCCGGCCTCGTGTGCATCTACAAGGACTTGGATTCGCCGCCGGACCATTACGAAAATGCTTGGCATTGCGACGCCACGTGGCGGGAAAAGCCGCCCTTAGGTGCAGTCCTTCGCTGTGTTGAATGCCCGCCTGTCGGCGGCGACACGGTCTGGGCGAACATGGCCCGTGCGTACGATGATCTCGCGAACAACGTGAAGAAGACTGTCGACGGGCTGTTCGCGCGCCACTCGATCGAATCCAGCTTCGGTGCACGCATGACCATCGAGAAGCGGCACGCGCTCAAGGCGCAATTCCCGGACGCCGAGCATCCGGTCGTGCGAACCCACCCCGAAACGGGCGAGAAGGTGCTGTTCGTCAACAGCTTCGCGACGCACTTCACCAACTTTCACACGTCGGAGAACGTGCGTTACGGGCAGGATTATTCGCCCGGCGCATCGCAGCTCCTGAATTATCTGATCTCACGCGCCGCAATCCCTGAATATCAGGTGCGCTGGCGGTGGCGGCCAAACAGCGTCGCCATCTGGGATAACCGCTGCACGCAGCATTACGCGGTCATGGATTACTGGCCCGCCGTCCGGAAAATGGAGCGCGCGGGCATCATTGGCGACAAACCTTACTGACGGAGAAGAACCATGCAGTTCATGGACGATAGTCTACTGCCCGAAAACCAGGACCCGCTGGTCATCCAGGTGGCCCCTTATGCGCCCAGCTTCCTGCCGCGCGACAGCGACGACATCGCCGTGTCGATGAAGGACCAGGTCCAGAAGGCGGTCGATTGCTACAATGCGGGCGCGACGCTCCTTCACGTTCACGTCCGTGAGCCCGACGGCAAGGGCTCGAAGCGGCTCGAGATGTTCAACGAGATGCTCGACCGCCTTCGCACCGCGGTGCCCAAGATGATCCTGCAGGTCGGCGGTTCGATCAGCTTCGCGCCGAAGGATGAAGGCGAGGCCGCCAAGTGGCTGGCCGACGACACGCGCCACATGCTGGCCGAGTTGAACCCCGCGCCCGACCAGGTAACGATCGCGATCAACACCAACCAAATGAACGTGATGGAGCTCATCACGGACGAGGATGCCGCCGGTACGTCGATGGGCGAACCCGACTACAAGCTCGCCTACACCGAGATGTATTACGAAAGCGGCCCTGCCTTCGTTAAGGAGCATCTAAAGCGTCTCGTCGGCGCTGGCATCCAACCTCATTTCATGATCGGGTCGATCAAGGACCTGGAGACCGTTGAGCGCATTGTTCGCAGGGGCGAATATTTGGGTCCGCTGGTCATCAACTGGGTGTCGATCGGCGGCGGCCACGACGGGCCCAATCCACGTAATCTGATGGAATTCATCAATCGCCTGCCTCAGCATGCCGTGTTCACGGTCGAAGGACTGATGCGCCACGTCTATCCGCTAAATGCCATGGGCATCGCGATGGGTTTCCACGTGCGCGTCGGCCAGGAGGACAATCTGTACGGTCGCCGCGGCGAGCGCGCGACCTCGGTCCAGCAAATCGAGAAGATGGTCCGGTTGTCGGAAGAACTCTTCCGTCCGATTGCGACTGGCGAGCAGGCGCGCGCAATCTACAAGCTCGGCACGACCTATTCGAACGTCGACGAGACGCTCGTCCAAAACGGCTGGCTTCCTAACCGCAAGCCTGCAGCCGTCGCGAGGCGCGAAGCGGCGTGACCAAAGCGCCGGCCCCCGGGCCGGACGTTTCCGCCTACGCCTGGCTGGTGTTCGCGCTGACGTTCGGCCTGCTGATTTCCGACTATATGGCTCGGCAGGTGCTAAGCGCCCTCTTCCCGCTGCTGAAAGCGGAATGGCATCTTAGCGACGCACAGCTGGGCCTTTTGTCAGGCATCGTTGCGGTGACCGTGGGGGTGCTAACGATTCCGATTTCACTGCTCGCCGATCGGATTGGCCGCGTGAAGAGCATATCTGCCATGGCGGTGCTGTGGAGCGTCGCGACATTGCTCTGCGGCCTGGCAGCGACGTACAATCAAATGCTCGCCGCGCGCGTACTCGTCGGCGTCGGCGAGGCTGCCTACGGAAGCGTCGGCATTGCCGTAATCATCGGCGTCTTTCCCGAGCGCCTGCGCTCGACGCTCACCGGCGCATTCATGGCCGGCGGCCTCGTGGGACAGGTGCTCGGTGTTGGCGTCGGCGGTGCGGTCGCCGCAGCGCACGGTTGGCGTTTTGCCTTCGTGGCAATCGGCGGAGCCGGTCTGCTGCTGGCGATCCTCTATCCGCTCGTCGTCCGGGAAACGCGACTGCGGGCGGACGCGGAAGTGCAGCGCGCCCGGGTCTCGCTGACGAATATCGGAGCCTTGTTCTCGGGCCGCGCGCTCAAGTGCGCTTATGTGGGAAGCGGACTACAGCTGTTCGTCGCCGGTGCATTGCCGGCGTGGCTGCCGACTTACTTCGTTCGCTACTACGACCTGCCGCTCAAGCAGGCGACGTCGAGTGCCGCCGCGTTCCTCGCGCTCGCCGGAGCCGGGATGATTGTCTGTGGTATGATCAGTGACAAATTCGTACCCGGAACACGCCAGCGGGCTCTAATTAGCGCCTTCTACTGCATGGGATGTGCCGCCACGGTCACGGCGGCGTTCACTGTCGGCCCAGGGGCCGCTCAGCTAGTCCTTCTTGGTATCGGCATGTTCTTGGCCGCAGCTTCTGCGGGACCATCGGGTGCTATCGTTGCCGCCCTCACTCCTGCGGCGCTGCACGGCACCGCCTTTGCCATTCTTACGCTCGCCAACAATGCGTTCGGACTGGCGCCGGGGCCGATCGTCACCGGCTGGGCCGCGGACCGCATCGGTCTACTCGGCGCTCTTCAGTTGCTGCCATTCGCGAGCATGGCGGCGGCACTCATCTTCATCATCGGGACGCGGTCACCGCGAGCCGCCCTCGGAGCTGCAAAAGCCGCATGACGATCGAAATTGCGCGCGCCCAGGCGCCGCTCACAGATGCCGCGCGAGCGGCGTCGATCGGCAGCGTCACGCTTCGGATTGTCCCCGGGTTAGCTCTGTGCTGCTGCGTTGCCGGCGCCGGATACGCTTTGCAGCGAATTGAGCTGCTTGCGTTCGGCGGCGTGTGGATCGAACCACTGGTGCTAGCGATCCTTGTTGGTGGGGCCATTCGAACCGCCTGGGCTCCCGGTCCTGCATGGAAGCCGGGCGTCGACTTTAGCACCAAACTGCTTCTCGAAATCGCCGTCGTAATGCTTGGCGTTTCGGTCAGCGCAGCCACTATCCTGTCAGCTGGCTTCCCCCTCCTGATTTCCATCTTGGGGATGGTGGCGGCCGCGATAATGCTCAGCTTTGGGATCGGTCGCGCTCTCGGTTTGCCCAAACGTCTGGCAATCCTCGTAGCCTGCGGCAATTCGATTTGCGGCAACTCCGCGATTGTCGCGGTTGCGCCGGTGATTGGCGCCGACGGCGATGACGTCGCTTCCTCGATTGCGTTTACAGCAGTGCTCGGAGTCGTCGTGGTGCTGATCTTGCCGTTGCTCGGCGCGATTCTGCACATGACGCAGCTTGGATATGGCGCACTTGCGGGATTGACCGTCTACGCCGTTCCCCAAGTCATTGCGGCCGCGGCTCCGATGGGTGCGAAGTCGGTGCAAATCGGGACCTTGGTCAAGCTCATCCGTGTGCTGATGCTCGGCCCCGTTTGTCTCGTGCTTTCACTGATGACCGCGCGATTGCGGGAGGCGCCCGACGAACAGGCGCCGCATGTTACGGCTCGCGATCGCCCTCGGTCGGGACGGCCGGCACTGCACCAGCTCGTTCCGTGGTTCATCATCGGCTTCCTCATCATGGTCGTGCTCCGTTCGGCCGACGTCATCCCCGCCGGAGTGCTCTCTCCGATTGGTAAAGCGGCAACGACCTTGACGGTGATCTCGATGGCGGCGCTCGGGCTGGGCGTCGATGTGCGCACCGTTTCCAGAGCGGGGATCCCGGTAACGATCACCGTCGTACTGTCATTGCTGGCGCTTGGCACGGCAAGCTTTGGCTTAATCCGACTGCTTCATCTCTAGCCGTCTGGCCGATCCCGGCGCGAAGCCACTGATCCGGTAGTCACTAAGGATAAGGATAATCTCATCAATCCGAAAAGGTTGGTGGCAATCTAAGCAACTGCGTCCGACCGCCGAAACTCGCTGGGCAATCTGGCGCGAAAACGAAAGTTCGTGGCGCGGCGTCGAAAAGTCGCTCCCGTAACATCTCTACCGTCGCCGCCAATCTGGGGAGGAATTTTAGTGATTCATCGTAATCGTTTGCTGGCGTGCGCCAGCGCGGCGTCACTGGCTTTTGGTCTGTGTTCGGTTCCTGCAGCTGCCGAAGGGCAGCAGCTCGCATCTCCGCCGCAAACAGACACGGCGAGCGGTAAAACAGACGTCGCGCAGAATTCCGGTAACGACACACAGATCGTGATCACCGCGCAGAAACGGTCGGAAAATGTTCAGCAGGTGCCAATTTCCGTGGCTGCTTTTTCCGGCCAGACGTTGATCAAGTCCAACGTCACCGACATTGCGCAGATCGGAAAGCTCGCGTCGAACTATCAGGCGACGAAGAGCGTCCAATCGTCATTCATGCGTGTGAACATCCGCGGCATCGGCGCGATCGGCAATACGACCATTGAGCCAAGCGTCGCCATATTCGTCGACGGGGCCTACGTGCCGCGCGCGGGCGCGGTTGTCAGCTCGCTCCTCGACATCGAAAGCGTGGAAGTGCTTCGCGGTCCGCAGGGCACGCTGTTCGGACGGAACGCCAGTGTCGGCGCCTTGTCGCTGCATTCCGTTGCACCGCGCTTCAACGAGCTTTCAGCCAGGATCACCGGTGAAGTCGGGACCGGCGACCGCTATAAAGTGGACGGGTTCGTCAATATCCCGGTGGGCACGCAGGCCGCTTTCCGCTTCGCCGGACTTCATCAGTCACTTCAGGGCTATTGGCACAACAAGTTCGACGGCAAGACCTACGGCGGCACTGACGACACCGTCCTCCGCGGCAGCTTCCGGGCGAAGGCCGGTCCCGTCGATTGGATTTTCCGTGCCGACTATTCCCATGTTCAGGGCGACGGGATTCCGAACCTTGGATTCGACAAAGACTCCGTCTCGGCCGCCCAGCTTACCCGCCTTCAGGGCATCCTAGCCGGTGGCCCGGACCTCAATTTCAACGACCGCAATTTCAATCAGTACGTTACGGCCGATCTACACGACCGACAGTGGGGACTGAACAGTACGCTATCTTGGGACGTGGGTGGCGGATCTACGGTGCGGCTGATCAATTCGTATCGGGATTGGAAGAATACGCAGCTGGACGGCGACGTCATTTTCTCGCCCGCTCCGGTCCTTTCCCGCCGGGGCGACTTCGCCTCGAAGAGCCAGAACCACGAGCTTCAGTTCATCTCTCCTACACGGAGCTGGCTCGACGGCCACTTCGATATGGTCGCCGGCCTCTATTTCTTCCGCGAAAAATATAATCTCGGCGAAAATTTCGACATGAACTCGCAATATTGCAATGTGGCGTTCCCGCCGCTCACGCCGCAGTTCATTGCGCTGCGGACCGGCTGCAACACTATGCTGACGGCGAATGGCGGGCATCTCGACAATGCGACCGACCAGAATGTCTACCAGAAGGTCGACAGCTACGCCGCCTACGCGCAGGGCAACGTTTACCTGAACGACAAGTTCTTCGCGACGCTTGGCGGGCGTTTCACCAAGGACAAGAAGGAAGGGACCTACTCACAGACCGCGAACGCCTTCATCGGAAGGGGCATCTTCCGTGCTCCGGAAGCGCTGACGTTCCCGGATTTGAACCAGAGCCGCTTCACGTACCGTCTGGGGCTGAACTATCAGCCGACAAAGGACTATCTGATCTACGGAAGCTATTCGACGGGATACAAGTCGGGCGGCTACAATAGCGGCGGCAGCGCGCTGCCCCTGTCTACGTTCGACGCGAGCGGTGACCTCGTCTCGACCAAGCGCATCTTCGATCGCGAGACAGTGCAAGACTGGGAACTTGGCGCAAAGACGAGTTGGCTCGACCACAAGCTGACGCTGAACCTCAACTTCTACCGGATGGACATCAGTGGCTACCAGGACCGCGCCTTCGACGGGGTCAGTTTCACCGTCCTCAATGCCGGAAAGCTACGCCAGCAGGGCTTCGAGTTCGACGCCGTGGCGCGGCCGCTGAACGGTCTCTCGCTGTTCGCGAACGTCGCCTATCTCGATTCGAACTTCCTCGACTATCCAAACGCCCCAGGCCTTCCGGGCTGTGCAACCGTCAACGCGGCCTGCACGGCGGCCGGACTTCGAGCAACGCAGGATTTGCGCGGCAAGCCTGCGCCTAACTCACCGAAGTGGAGCGGACGCCTAGGCTTCGACTGGACCGGAGACCTTGGGTCGAGCGGATGGAAGTGGGACGCAACGTCGAACCTGAGCTTCTTCTCGAAGCAATATGAGGGGATCATCACGGACGATAACCCGCAGACGCTTGAGCCGTCCTATGCCATCCTGGGCGCGCGGTTCTCGGTCAGTGGACCAGCCGACCGATGGACTGCTTCGCTGTTCGGCAACAACCTGCTCAACAAGCAGTACGGACTGGCGAACCTCTACCAGCCCCTCGACAGCTCTCTCCTTCTACGGAACGGTATCTTTCCCGGCAGCACTGCCGTGCGCCGCCAACATGCCGATCCGCGCACGATCGGGGCGTCACTCACGTTCCGATACTAGGAATTGGTGGGAGGACTCGGCGCGGAGTACGGCGCCGAGTCACTCCGCTGCCCAAAGGGGCCACTTCTTACGCCAACAAGCGGTAACCGACGCCCGGTTCGTTGACGATCAGCTGCGGTTGCGCTGGCTGGGCTTCCAGTTTCTGTCTTAGGCTGCGGATCGCCACCCGCAGATATTCGGTCTGGCCGGCGTGCGCCGGCCCCCAAACCGATCGCAGCAGGTTTTCGTGGGTGAGGACTCGGCCCGGATGCTTCGCCAGCTCAGTTAGCAAATGCCACTCCTTCGGAGTCACGTGAACTTCTTCCCCAGCGCGGCGCACCGTCCGCGCCAGGAGATCGATACTCACGCGGCCCGCCTCCACCACCTGACGCTCGGCTTCAGAAGCCAAGCGCTGCCTTAGCGACGCGCGAACGCGTGCAAGCAGCTCCTCTGTATCGAACGGCTTGGTGACATAATCGTCGGCACCAAGATCGAGCGCCGCAACCTTCTGCTCCGTCTCGTCGCGCGCCCAGACCAC
>Ga0308173_10000530_pt1 | contig 16436 bp, 14 predicted proteins | sample PhyPR1_FD_203716 | JGI IMG/M metagenome (GOLD analysis project Ga0308173, IMG submission 203716) | Soil microbial communities from UC Gill Tract Community Farm, Albany, California, United States - DLSLS.P.R1 | ecosystem: Environmental > Terrestrial > Soil > Agricultural land | place: USA...
CAGCCGTCGTGCGATGACGACCTGCTGGATCTGGCTGGTTCCCTCGTAGATACGGAAGAGCCGCACGTCACGGTAGAAGCGCTCGACCGCGACGCCCCGCATGTAACCCATGCCGCCGTAGACCTGCACGGCACGGTCGGCGACCCGGCCGACCATCTCCGAGCAGAAGTACTTCGCACAGGACGGGCCGAGCTTGGTGTCCTCGTCCGCGTCGTAGGCCCTGGCGGCCTCCAGGACCATCGAGCGCCCCGCGTACAGCTCGGTCTGGGAGTCGGCGATGAGGCCCTGGATGAGCTGGTACTCGCCGATCTTGTGGCCGCCCTGGGTGCGCTCGCGGGCGTACTCCACGGTCTCGTCCAGGATCCGCTGGGCCAGGCCCACGCAGACCGCGGCGATGCTCAGCCGGCCGTGCGCCAGCGAGGACATCGCGGTGCGGAAGCCGGTGCCCTCGGTGCCGATCATGCTGCTGGCCGGGACGCGTACGCCGTCGAGGAAGACCTCGGCGGTGTGCGCGCCGCGCTGGCCCATCTTCTGGTCGGCCGGGCCGACGGTCAGGCCCTGCGCCCCGGCCTCGACCAGGAAGGTGGAGATGCCGCGCCCACCGGGGCCGCCGGTGCGGGCGAAGACCATGAAGACGTCGGCCTCGGGGGCGTTGGTGATGAAGCGCTTGGCGCCGCTGATGACGTAGTCGTCGCCGTCCCTGGTGGCGCTCGTGGCGAGGGTGCTGGGATCGGAGCCGGCCTCGGCCTCGGTGAGCGCGAAGGCGCCGACGACCTCGCCGCCGGCCAGCCGGGGCAGCCAGCGGTTCTTCTGCTCGGGCGACCCGGCGTGGACCAGGACCTGCCCGGCGATGCCGTTGCTGGTGCCGAACATCGAGCGGAAGGCGGGGCTGGCGTAGCCGAGCTCGAACGCCATCCGGACCTCCTCCGACAGGGTCAGCCCGAGCCCGCCGTACTCCTCAGGTAGCGCGTAGCCGAAGAGGCCCATGGACCGGGACGCGGCACGCAGGTCCGCGGGGATCTCGTCGGTCTCCTCGATCTCGTCCTCGCGCGGGAGCACCTCTTCGCGGACGAACTGGCGAACCGCCTTGAGCACGTCGGTGAAGTCCTGAGCGTCCATACGTCTCTCCTCGACTCCTTCGACTTCGACGCCGTCGAACCGAATCATATTCGAGGCAAATGCCCGGCTTGCCCCTGGGGTATGCCAAGATCCGGCCGATGATTATGTGAAAGTGGTGAATGCGAATCCTGGTCATCTGGTCTGATGGACAAAAGTAGAGTCATAGGTACAGGTCGGCGCACCTTCCCCCCGGGCAGGATCGCCGCACACCAGAGGGGGGCCTCGGGTGGCAGTCGAGTCATGGCCGGCGGAGCGGCGCCGGCCCGATGATCGCAATTTCGTGCACTATGTGGCCATGGGCCGAGGGCGTGGATTCCTGCGGCTTCGCAAGCGATTCACCACTTCCGCGATAGTGGTCGCCGTTCTATTTCTCGGATTCTATGGCTCTTATGTGGCAATGTCGGCATTCGGGCGGAATGTCATGGAGCGCCGGCTGCTCGGCAACATCAACGTCGGACTCGTGCTGGGTCTCGGACAGTTCGTCTCGACGTTCCTGATCGCCTGGTTGCGCGGCCGCTATTCCAGGACCGCACTCGACCCGCTGGCCGAACGGCTGCGCACCGAGATCGAGGGGCCGCATCGCCCGTCCCTGCCGCGAGGCGGCCGATGACCGGGCGGACACTGACCTTCACCCTCTTCGTGATCCTGGTCCTGATCACCCTCATCATCACGGTCTGGGCCCGGCTCAACACCAAGGGCGCCGACGACTACTACGCCGGCGGGCGCACCTTCTCCGGCATGCAGAACGGTTTCGCGCTGGCCGGCGACTACATGTCCGCCGCCTCGTTCCTGGGCATCGCCGGGATCATCTCGCTCTTCGGGTACGACGGGTTCCTCTACTCCATCGGCTTCCTCGTCGCCTGGATCCCGGCGCTGCTGATCGTCGAGCTCATGCGCAACGCGGGCCGCTTCACCATGGCCGACGTGCTGGCCTATCGCACCCGCGACCCGGCGATCCGTACCGCCGCCGCCGTCTCGACCGTCACCGTCTCGGTGTTCTACCTGGTCGCCCAGATGGTCGGCGCGGGCGCGCTGATCTCCCTGCTGCTGGGCATCAAGCCGGGCCAGACCTTCCTCGGCATGTCGACCGTCACCGCCAAGGTCATGACCATCATCACCATCGGCACCCTGATGATCGCCTACGTGATGTACGGGGGGATGAAGGGCACCACCTGGGTACAGATCGTCAAGGCCGGGCTGCTGATGTTCGGCACCCTGCTGATGACCCTGCTGGTGCTCGGGCACTTCGGCTTCAACGTCAGCAGCATGCTGGGCTCGGCGGCGCACGCCAGCGGCAAGGGCCCGGCCTTCCTGCAGCCCGGGCTGAAGTACGCCAAGGACGCGCCCGGCGACCCCGGCCAGACCATGCTCAACAAGCTGGACTTCCTCAGCCTGGCGCTGGCCCTGGTGCTCGGCACGGCCGGGCTGCCGCACATCGTCACCCGGTTCTTCACGGTGCCCGACGGCCGCGCCGCCCGTACCTCGGTCAACTGGGCGATCGGGCTGGTCGGCGTCTTCTATCTGATGACGCTGGCGCTCGGCTTCGGCGCGGCCGCGATCGTCGGCCGCAAGGCGATCGTCGCCCAGGACGCGGCCGGCAACACCGCCGCCCCGCAGCTCGCCAAGGCGCTGGGCCAGGACCTCGGCGGCCGGGTCGGCGGCGACATCCTGCTCGCCTTCATCGGCGCGGTCGCCTTCGCCACGATCCTCGCCGTCGTCGCCGGGCTGGTACTGGCCTCCTCGACGTCGCTGGCGCACGACTACTTCGGGCATGTGCTGATGTTCGGCCGGTCCAAGGAGCAGCAGGAGGTCTCGGTGGCCCGCTTCGCCGCCTTCCTCATCGGCTCGCTGGGCATCGTGCTGGCCGTCTTCGCCAAGAACCTCAACGTGGCGTTCCTGGTCGCGCTGGCCTTCGCCATGGCGGCCTCGGCCAACCTCCCGGCCATCCTGTTCTCCCTGTTCTGGAAGCGATTCAACACTGCGGGGGCGGTGGCCGGGATCTACGGCGGGCTGCTGAGCAGCGTGGTCCTGGTGGCCTTCTCGCCCGTCGTGTCCGGAAAGGTCGACCCCGTCACCGGGGCGAGCCTGTCGCTGTTCCCGGCCGACGTCGACTTCCACTGGTTCCCGCTGGAGAACCCGGGCATCGTCTCGATCCCGTTCGGCTTCCTGTGCGCCGTCACCGGCACCCTGCTGAGCCGCCGCAAGGGCGACCCCGACCGCTACCTGGCCCTGTCCGTCCGCTCCCTCACCGGCGGCGGCGCGCACTGATCAGGTGTGGATGAGGACGGCGGTCGCGTCGTCGTAGGGCTTGGACCTGCGCGGGCCGGCCGTCTCCCGCGCCTCGGCCTCCGCCTCGGCCTCCCGGGTCTGCGCGATCAAGCCCTTCGGACCCTGGCTTTCGAGAAGGTCGAGCAGTCCGGGCCAGTCCGTACGGCCGAAGCGCTCGACCAGCCGGCTCGCGCCGTCGGTGAGCAGGGCGGCGCGGTTCAGGTCGTGGGTCTCGACGCTGCCGGTGAGCGCCTCGTAGGCCGCCTCGGGCCGGGTGCTCGCCACCCAGAAGCCGCCCGGTGCGTTGCGCGCCTTCCGTACGCCCTCGATGGTGTAGTCGGGGAGCCGGGCCGCCCGGTCGTCCAGGACCACCTTCAGCCGATCACGCAGGTCCAGCAGCAGCGGCGAGTCGCAGAGCACCAGCCAGTCCATCCGCTCGGCATTCCGCCGGACCATGGTCACGGTGGCCGAGGGACTGTCCGGATCATCGAGGTCGCAGTCGCTGTGCCGGGCCTTGACTGCCTCGATGGCCGCCGCCAGCAGATCGGCCAGCGGCTCGCCGGAGCCCTCCGTCAGGCGTACGGCGAGCGCCCCGCCCAGGTGCCGGGCCAGCCAGGCGACGCCGTGCACGCAGCCGCCGGTCACTCCAGGCGGCTGCGTCGCACCGTCGAGGACGGCGGCCCAGTCCGGCCCGACCACCACGCAGTCCTCGTTCTCGCAGCCGCCCGGAGCCGGCTTACTCGCGAACGTCAGCTCCCCGAACTCAGGCCTCACAGCTCGTACTGGTCCGCAGAGACGAGCAGGCTCGAGAGATCGGTGGCCCAGGCAGGCAGCGACATCGCTCTACATCCTTGAGAACTGGCCGATGGTCGTTCATGCACCAGCGTAGTGGTCCGGGTCATCGAAATACCCTGTGGACCGGCCGGTCAAGCGCCCGAGCGATTACCTGGTGCCGACTTTGCCCAGGCCCATGGTGCGGGCGACCAGCCGGTCCCGGGTGCGATGCGGGAGATGTCCGACGATGCCGAACAGGCGGGCGTCCCGGCCCGCCGTGTAGTGCCGCTTGGGCCGCTTAGCGTCGACGGCCGCGACGATGGTCTTCACGCAGTCGTCCACCGGGGACAGCGTCATCGAGGACGCGGCCTTGGCCATCGCCTCCAGCGCCGGGGTATAGAGGCGTACGCGCTCCGCGGGAGCCTCGGCGAGCGCCGCCGTGGCGGCCTTCTCGGCCTTGTCGAAGATCGCGGTGGTCATGCCGCCCGGGACGACGACCGAGACCGGGATGCCGAAGTGCGCCAGCTCACCGCGGAGGGCGTCGGACAGCGACTCCAGCGCGGCCTTGCTCGCGCCGATCGGGCCCATGAAGGGGATCGGCACCCGCGCGGTCGGAGCGGACACATTGATCACCCGGCCTTCACCGGACCGCAGCAGCGGCAGCATCGCGGCGGTGACCAGCGCCGGGCCGTAGACGTTGACCTCGAACTGGCGGCGCAGGTCGGCGACCGGCAGCAGCTCCTGCGGACCCTGGATGATGATCCCGGCGTTGTTGACCACGGCGTGCAGCGCCCCGGTCTCCGCGGTGATACGGGCCGCCGCCAGCTCGATCGACTCGGGGTCGGTCACGTCCAGGGCGATCACCCGGACGCCGCTGCGCGACTCCAGATCGGCGGCCCCGGAGCGGGCGGCGGCATAGACGGTGTAGCCGCGTTCGGCGAGGGCGAGGACGGTCGGCCTGCCCACTCCCCCGGTCGCCCCGGTGACGAGCACGGACTTCTGCATGATGGCCTCATAGTGTCTTGGGGACATGTACCTTGGTACATATGAGAACACATGGCCCTGAGGACATGTCAAGATGTGAGCCTGGTTCTGTTGAGGGGGCTCTTCCATGTCGCTGCGCTTCGGGCTGCTCGGCCTGCTGGCCGAAGGGCCGGCCAGCGGCTATGACCTGGCCGGGCGCTTCCAGGAGGTACTGGGGCAGATCTGGCCCGCCCAGCATCCGAAGATCTATGCCGAGTTGCGCAAGCTGGCGGACGAAGGGCTGATCCAGGTGGACAGCCAGGGACCGCGGCGGCGCACGGCCTACCGGATCACCGACGAGGGCCTGGCCGACCTGCGGGGGTGGCTGGCCGGCAGCGAGGTCGACCACACGCTGCGGCTGCAGCCGCTGCTGCGATCGCTGTTCTTCTGGCTGATGGAGCCCGAGCAACTCGCCCGGCATCTGGAGCAGGAGGCCGAGTTCTACTCCGGCATGGCCGAGATCTACCGGTCGTACGCGGGCCGCAAGGACGCGGGCGAGTTCGGCACCGCACCGCCCGCGATGTCGATGCGGATCACCATCGAGGCGGCGATCCGGCTGAACGAGGCGCTGGCCGACTGGGCGAGGTGGGCCCAGGAGCACCCGCCCGGCGGTCCGGCTAGCGAATGAAGATGGCGTACTCGCGGATGCGCTGAACGAGGTCCGGGGACAGGTCGGCGTCGATGCCCAGCTCCTCCGCGGAGACGAAACCGCCCGACTCCTCGCGGACCCGGATGACCCGCGCCACGATCTCTTCGGTCATGCCGGGTAGCAGGGCCATGGTCGGTGCTGGCACGTGGTTGACGTCGATCAGGCCGCCGTCGTCGTACGCCCTGGGCAGATCGGGCCGGCCGATGCACAGCTCGTTGGCCAGCGCCAGGTCCTGGGCCAGGAGCGCCCTGGCCTGCTCCCGCAGCGCCCGCCGATAGCGCGCGATCTCGATGGCGTGGTCGTTGGCCCGGTCCCGTGGAGTCCTGCGCGGATAGACCTGTTTCCTGATCGCGAAGGCGTGCACCGACGTGGTGACCCACATCGTGATCATCAGCAGCATGCCGAGCGCGACCGCCGCCGCGTCACCGCTGCCGAAGAGCCCGAAGAAGATGCCGAGATAGGCCAGGCCGTAGCCGGCGCCGGCCGCGGGCTGCCGCCAGTTCCGGGTCCGGGCGGCGGCGTAGATGAAGGAGAAGGGCGAGCCGAGCCCGAAGGTGAGCAGCGGGATGATCGCCCACCCGGTCCCGTCCGGCTCCGCGGGCGGAGGCGGCAGCGGTACGGGCGGCACCGGCCGCCATCCGGAGGAAGCCGGAAAAGGCGGCCGCCGGGGTTCAGCGGACCATGCCATATCTGGATGGTACGGGCGGAATCCCGGGAATCCGCGGTCCCCACCGGAACTTCGACTCACAGATAGAGGACGCGGGACGACCCCGGTCAGTTCCCCTGACCGCCCCCGTAGGGAATCATTGGGGTTCGGCGCGGCGAGATCGCGGAGGTACGGCGGAAGGACGAGGAGGGGATCACTCGTGAAGGGGCTACCGGGAAGCGGCCTGGCCAAAGGGCTTGCCGTGACCTTGCGGACGATGACCCGGCGGTCCATCACACGGCAGTACCCCGAGGTCCCGCCGGACCTCGCACCGCGCAGCCGGGGCGTGATCGCCCTGTTCGAGGAGAACTGCACGGTCTGCATGCTGTGCGCCCGCGAATGTCCGGACTGGTGCATCTACATCGACTCGCACAAGGAGACCCTGCCCGCCGAGGGCGGCGGCCGGCCGCGCACCCGCAACGTCCTGGACCGGTTCGCGATCGACTTCGCACTGTGCATGTACTGCGGGATCTGCATCGAGGCGTGTCCCTTCGACGCGCTGTTCTGGTCGCCGGAGTTCGAGTACGCCGAGTACGACATCAACGAGCTCACGCACGAGAAGGACCGGCTGCGCGAGTGGATGTGGACGGTGCCGCCGCCGCCCGCGCATGACGCCGGGGCCGAACAGCCCAAGGAGATCGGGGTCGCGGAGCGGGGAGGCGGTCGATGACGGGGCCCGATGTGGTGTTCGTCCTGCTCGGCATCGTCACGATCGGCTCCGGTGTGCTCGTCGTCACAACGAGGCAGCTCGTGCACGCGGCGCTGTGGCTGGTCGTGTCGTTCGGCGCGCTGGCCGCCGGCTATCTGGTGCTGACCGCCGAGTTCGTCGCCTGGGTGCAGGTGCTGATCTACGTCGGGGCGGTCGTCGTCCTGCTGCTGTTCGGCATCATGCTGACCCGCGCGCCGATCGGGCGGGCCGCCGACCTGGACTCCGGCAACCGCTGGGCCGCGCTGGCCGTCGCGGTCGCCACCGGGGCCCTGCTGGTCACCGTGGTGGTCATCGGGTTCCACGGTGTACGGATGGAGCTGTGCGACCCGGGATCGTCGCCCTGCGAGGCCTCCGCGGGCCGGGCCGGCGTGCTGGGGTCCAGCATCTTCCGTACCTGGGTGCTGCCGTTCGAAGTGCTGTCCGTCCTGCTGCTCGCCGCGCTGATCGGCGCGATCGTCCTGTCCCGGGGTAACGGCAGGGAGGCGGTCGAGTGACCCTGCACCTGGTGTATCCGGTCGTCGTCGCCGCCCTGCTGTTCGCGGTCGGGGTGTACGGCGTGCTGGCCCGGCGCAACGCGATCCTCGTGCTGATGTCGGTCGAGCTGATGTTGAACGCGGTGAACCTCAACCTGGTCGCCTTCGACATCTCCCTGCGGGACGCGTTGCACGGCGGGCAGGTGCTGACGCTGTTCACCATCGTCATCGCGGCCGCCGAGGTCGGGCTGGGGCTGGCCATCGTGCTGCTGGCCTACCGCAACCGGCAGTCGATCGACATCGACGCGCTGCGCACCCTGGGCGAGGAGACCGAGCTGGGCGAGGAGGCGGTCAAGTGATCGCACTCGCCTCGCTGGTCATTCTGCTGCCCTTCGTGGCGGCCTTCGCGGGGATGCTCTTCGGGCGCAGGTTCCCGGCCTCGGTGATCGCCTGCCTGCCGATGGCGGTGGCCGCCGTGCTGAGCGGGGTGGTGGCGATCTGGGAGTGGCGGGCGCCGGGTGTGCGGGAAGGGGTGCTGACCCGCATTCCGACCGGCTCGCTGGACATCCGGCTCGGGCTGTCGGTGGACGGCACCGCGGCGGTCGTCGGCTTCATGGTCTGCTGCGTCGCGCTGGCCGTGCACGTGTACTCCGTCAGCTACATGAGCCCGTCCGTCGGCGCACCGCACGGGCCCGCCGAACCTGACGAGCCCGCGCCTGGGGAGCCCCCGGAGAAGGGGCCCGCGCCCGCGGTGCCGCCGGTGCCGGTGCACGGCGAGCCGGGGCGGTACAGCTCGTACGCGGCCTTCATCTCGCTGTTCACCGCGGCGATGCTGCTGGTGGTCTACGCGGGCGATCTCCTGCTGCTGTACGTCGGCTGGGAGGTCATGGGCGTCTGCTCGTACTTCCTGATCGGCCACCACTGGGAGGACCGGGCCAACTCGCGGGCCGCGGTGAAGGCCTTCCTGGTGACCCGGCTGGGTGACGTCGGCTTCCTGTTCGGCATCTTCGTGCTGGGCATGGGCGCACGTTCCTTCTGGATCAGCGATGTGCTGGGCCGGGTCTGGACCATGCCGCACGGCACGGTGGTCGCCGGGACCTTGCTGCTGCTGTGCGGGGTCGCCGGCAAGAGCGCGCAGTTCCCCCTGCACACCTGGCTGCCGGACGCGATGGCCGGACCGACGCCGATCTCCGCGCTGATCCACGCGGCGACGATGGTCGCGGCCGGGATCTACGTGGTGGCCCGGCTCTACCCGGCCTTCCTGCGTTCGACGCCGGCCCTGACCGTCCTGGCGGTGCTCGCCGCGATCTCGATGGTGGGCTCGGCGCTGGCCGCGCTCGCCCAGGACGATCTCAAACGGGTGCTGGCGTACTCGACCATCAGCCAGCTCGCCGTCATGGCGGCGGGTCTCGCCGTGGGGGCGTGGAACGCGGCGCTGTTCCACCTGCTGACGCACGGGGCGTTCAAGGCGTTGTTGTTCCTGGCCGCCGGCTGCGTCATCACGGCCGTGGGGTCGAACATGCTGCGGGACATGGGCGGGCTACGGCGGTCGATGCCGGTGACGTTCTGGTCGATGACGATCGGGTTCGCCGCGCTGGCCGGTGCGCCGCCCGCGAGCGGCTGGTTCAGCAAGGACTCGATCATCGAGGCCGCCCAGCACCAGGCCGTGCACGGCGGCGGGGCGACGAAGGGCGCGTTCTCCTACTTGCCGCTCTCCGCGGCGACTCCGTGGACCGGGCGGATCCCCGACCTGGGCAGTGGGATTCCCGGCTGGTCGGCGTGGACCGTCTACCTGGCGCTACTGGTGACGGTGGCGCTGACCGCCGCGTACGCCATGCGGGCGTGGCTGCTGACGTTCTTCGGTCCGCCCCGGGAGGTCCGCGAGGCGCCGCCGCTGATGCGCTACACGGTGGCGGTGCTGGCCGTACCGGCGCTGGTGCTCGGGTTCTTCGGACTGGGTGCTCATGAGCTACGGCCCGCCCTGGGGTCGGCGCTGCTGTCGCTGCTGCTCGTGGCGGCCGGGGCGGGCGCGACGTACTGGATCTGGCAGCGACGGCCGGAGGCCGATCCGGCGCTGGCGCTGGGCCGGATGCGGCCGGTGCTCGCCGGCGCCTTCTACGTCGACGAGCTCTACAACCTGACCATTGTCCGGCCGGTGCTCGCGCTCGCGGCGTGGGTCGTACGGATCGACGGGCGGATCGTGGACGGAGCGGTGGTCGGCACCGGCCGGGGCGCACGGACGCTCGGCGGCCTGCTCCGGCGCAGTGAGAACGGCAACCCGCAGGCCTACCTGACCGGCCTGCTGACCGGACTGGCGATCGTGGTCCTGGCGGTGGTGATCTTCACATGATTCTGCTCGAGATCATCGGCCTGCCGCTGCTGGGCGCGCTGGCTCTTCTGCTGCCCGCCGCGCGCGGGCTGACCGACCAGACGATCCGGTGGTGCGGGGTCGCGCTGTCCGGGGTCGTGCTGGCGATGGTGGCCGCGCTGGCCGGGGCGTTCGACTACGGCCGTTCGCAGCGGATGCAGTTCCAGCTGAACTGGCGCTGGGCCCCGTCGATCGGGCTGCGCTTCCATCTGGGCGTGGACGGCGTGTCGCTGCCGCTGGTCGCACTGACCGCGCTGCTGACCTTCCTGTGCTTCGTCTACTCGCTGCGGCACCTGCCCACCCCGGCTCCCGACGTCAGGCTCTGGACCGGGCTGCTGCTGGTCCTCGAGGTCGGGCTGCTGGGCACCTTCGTCGCCCTGGACCTGATCCTCTTCTTCGTCTTCTTCGAGATCGTGCTGATCCCGATGTACCTGGTCATCGCGCTGTGGGGCGGCACGGCACGGCGGGCGGCGGCGTTCAAGTTCATCCTCTACACGCTGCTCGGCTCCGGGCTGCTGCTGGTCGGCCTCCTGCTCATCGGGATGAACGCCGGAACCCTGGACATGGTGCAGCTCGCCGCCCGGCACGGTTCCGGTCTGTCGCACGGCATCCAGGTCGCGGCGTTCGTCCTGGTCGGCCTGGGGCTGGCGGTCAAGGCGCCGATGTGGCCGCTGCACACCTGGCTGCCGGACGCGCACACCGAGGCCCCGACGGTCGGCTCGGTGCTGCTGGCCGGCGTACTGCTGAAGATGGGCACGTACGGCTTCGTCCGGATCGCCCTGCCGATGGCGCCGTCGGGGGCGAAGGTCTGGGCTCCATATCTGGGCTTCCTGGCCGTCATCGGAATCATCTACGGAGCCCTGGCCTGTCTGGCCCAGCGCGACCTCAAGCGGATGATCGCCTATTCGTCGATCGGCCACATGGGCTTCGTGCTGCTGGGCATCGCGACGCTGACCCCCGTCGGGGTCAACGCGGCGCTCTTCGGCAACATCGCGCACGGGCTCATCACCGGGCTGCTGTTCTTCCTGGTCGGCGGGGTCAAGGAGCGCTACGGCACGCTCGACCTCGACGAACTGGGCGGCGGGATGCTGGCCCGGGCCCCGCGGCTGGCCTCGTTCCTCACGTTCGCGTCGATCGCCAGCCTGGGACTGCCCGGGCTGGCCGGATTCTGGGGCGAGATGCTCGCACTCCTGGGCGCGTACAAGCCGGGTGGCGGGCTGCCCCGCGAGACCTTCGTGACCTTCATGGTCTTCGGCGGCCTCGGTGCGGTCCTGACCGCCGCGTACTTCCTGCGCATGCTCTCCAAGATCACCCACGGACGTGCCACGGCGTCGGCTCCGGTGGCCGGGCTGACGGCGTACGAGTACGCGGCGTGGGTGCCGCTCATCGCGCTGACCCTCGTGGTCGGACTCTGGCCCAAGACCCTGCTGGATCTGACGACCGCGCCCGTACACCTGCTCCTCGGCGGTGGCTCATGATCCAGGGCATCGACTACGTCGCCGTCGCTCCGGTGCTGATCGTGGCACTGGCCGCACTGGCCGTACTGCTGGCCGACCTGTTCGACGTGCCGCGCTCCGTGCTGGGCTGGGTGAACCTCGCCGGGCTCGGCGTCGCGCTGGGCTGGGTGGCGGTGCTGGGCGCCGGCTCGCGGCGGGCCACCTTCTGCCTGCCGTCGTCGCTGCGCGGGCAGGGGCCGCCGTCCTGCTCGTACGTCGCGGACTCGTTCACGCTGCTCTTCCAGGGCCTGGTGCTGGCCGCGGCCCTGATCGTCGTCCTGCTGTCGCTCGGCGAGATCACCCGTTCCTCGCTGCCCGCGGGCGAGTACCACTTCCTGCTGCTGTCCGCCATCGTCGGCGCGCTCACCCTGGTCGCCGCCCGTGACCTGATCACGCTGGTCGTGGCGCTGGAGACGCTGTCGCTGCCGGTCTTCGCGCTGGTCGCGCTGCGGCGGTACGACGGGGTCGCGACCGAGGCGGCGGTCAAGCTGTTCCTGGTCTCGGTGATCTCGGCTGCGGTGATGCTCTTCGGCATCAGCCTGGTGTACGGCGCGACCGGCGCCATGCACCTCGACCGCATCGCGCTGTCGCTGGACCACCTGCCCTCCCGGCTGGGCCCGGTGGCCGCCGCGGGCACGATCCTGGTGATCGGCGGGTTCGCCTTCAAGGTCGCCGCGGTGCCCTTCCACTTCTGGGCCCCGGACGTCTACCAGGGCGCACCCCTGCCGATCGCGGTCTTCCTGTCCGTGGTGTCGAAGGCCGCCGGCTTCGCCGGGCTCGCCATCACCCTGTCGCTCGGCTTCCCCTCGTACGGCCATGTCTGGGGGCCGGCCATCGCGGTCCTGGCCGCCCTGACCATGACCCTGGGCAACCTGGTCGCCCTCTGGCAGCGCCATTCCGTACGCCTGCTGGCCTGGTCCTCGGTGGCCCAGTCCGGCTACATGCTCGCGCCGCTGGCGGTCGGCTCGCACAAACTGCCCGGCGCGGTCGCCGCGACCGTTTCCTACGTGGCGCTCTACGCGGTCATGAACCTGGGCGCCTTCGCGGTGGTGGCCGCTGTGGCGCGATCGCGAGGGCCGCTGCTGGACGACTTCCAGGGGCTGGCCCGCCGCGATCCGCTGCTGGCCACCGCGCTGGCCTTCTTCCTCATCTGCCTGGCCGGTCTCCCACCCGGCATCATGGGGCTCTTCGCCAAGATCGTCGTCGTCCAGGCCACCGTCGCCGGCGGGGTCACCTGGCTGGCCGTCGTGATGGCCGTCAACACGGTGATCGGCCTGTACTACTACCTGTCCTGGGCGGCCCGGCTGTTCCGGCCCACCACCTCCGACGTGCCCGTCCGTACCGGTAACGCCACCGGCCTGGCCATCGCGGCGGCCGCCGCGGGCGCGGTCGTCCTGTCCGTCGCACCGCAAATCGTGCTGGACGCGGTGTCAGCAGCGACCTGACCGGGAACGTTTCACCTGGTCATCGGCGTTGACCTTGCGGAGGCCGGACTGGGGGAGGAAAACAACGGTGCAGTTCAACGGTGTCAAAACGGCGGCGCTGATCGGGGCACTGTCCGCACTGATGCTGGCCATCGGCTGGGTCCTGGGCGGCACGACCGGGCTCACCATCGCGCTGGTCATCGCGCTGGTCACGAACGGCATCGCCTACTTCTTCAGCGACAAGCTCGCCCTGCGCTCCATGCGCGCGCACCCGGTCAGCGAGGTCGAGGCCCCCGTCCTGTTCCGCATCGTCCGCGAGCTCGCGACCTCGGCCCGCCAGCCGATGCCCCGCCTGTACGTCTCCGAGACGATGCAGCCCAACGCGTTCGCCACCGGCCGCAACCCGCGCAACGCGGCGGTCTGCTGCACCCGGGGCATCCTGCAGCTGCTCGACGAACGGGAACTCCGCGCCGTACTGGGCCACGAGCTCTCCCACGTCTACAACCGGGACATCCTCATCTCCTCGGTGGCCGCCGCCATCGCCACCGTCATCACGTACGTGGCGCAGCTCGCCATCTTCCTGCCCATCGGCCGCTCGGAGGACGACGACGGCCCAGGCATCGTCGGCGCACTCCTCATGCTGATCCTGGGCCCCATCGCCGCCGCGGTCATCCAGATGGCCATCTCCCGCACCCGCGAATACCAGGCCGACGCCTCCGGCGCCCAGCTCACCGGCGACCCGCTGGCCCTCGCCTCCGCCCTGCGCAAGATCTCGTCCGGCGCTCAGGCCATGCCGCTACCCCAGGACAGCGACATCGTCGCCACCAGCGCACTCATGATCGCCAACCCCTTCCGCGGGGCCGGCCTCACCCGCCTGTTCTCCACTCACCCGCCGATCCCGGACCGCATCGCCCGGCTGGAGAAGATGGCCGGCATCCGCTAGCGGTAGTTCACGAACTGCAGGGCGACGTCGAGATCCTTTCCCTTCAGGATCGCCATCACCTCCTGCAGGTCGTCCTTCTTCTTGGAGCTCACCCGCAGCTCCTCGCCCTGGATCTGGGCCTTGACGCCCTTCGGCCCCTCGTCACGGATGATCTTGCTGATCTTCTTCGCGTCGTCCTGCGAGATGCCTTCCTTCAGGTCCACGTGCAGCCGGTACTCCTTGCCGGAGACCTTCGGCTCCCCCGCGTCCAGGACCTTCAGCGAGACGCTCCGCTTGACCAGCTTCTCCTTGAACACATCCAGCACCGCCGCGGCCCGCTCCTCGCTGTTGGCCTTGATCTCGATGCTCTGCCCCGACCACTCGATCGACGCCCCGGTCCCCTTGAAGTCGAACCGATGCCCGACCTCCTTCCCCGCCTGGTTCAGCGCGTTGTCCACCTCCTGCCGGTCGATCTTGGACACGATGTCGAAAGAGCTCTCAGCGGCCACGGTCTGCCGTCCTCACGATGTGTGCGATCAGATGAACACGAGCCTAACGAGCCGTTCAGCCCCCGATAGGCTCCCCGCCCAGTGTCCCAGCCCGCACCCTGGAAACCGGTGTCACGACCACTCCCCTGGTCCGCTATCCTTTTCGTGTCGCCAAGCGCGGCACCACGGCGGTTTGCCCGAGTGGCCAAAGGGAGCAGACTGTAAATCTGCCGGCTCAGCCTACGATGGTTCGAACCCATCAGCCGCCACACCGATGATTTCGGCCCCTGACCTGCACGAAGAGGTCGGGGGCCGTTTTCGTTGCCTGCCCGGTTGCGTACGGCTGAGACCGGCCGGTTTCGGCTGATCGTGCCGTATACGTGCCGTGATCTTGATCCGCCACGACGGCCTCTCGGGACCAGAGGCCGGGCCGAACGCCTCGCTCATCGGAGGCTTGGGATTCATGTTCCCGGGCCGACAGTCGGCGGCTCCGACCACACTGCGGCGCACAGAACTTCCGACGCTCAGGTCACGCGTGAGCGACTGCAGGGACTGGATCTTGCGACCAATGGGACAGCAACCTAGCGACCAACGGGACAGCCTGATGGCTGTGGCGCCCATGGCACCTTCCAGAACGCGGCAGAGCCCGGCCGAGGTAGCCGGGCTCTGCGGTGTATGGGGTATGGGGTTGCGTGGCGGCCTCTATCAGGCCGCTTCGCTGTCCTGGCGGAACAGCAAGGGATTGCTGAATAGATAGTTCTTGTGGACGCCGTATTCGAGAACGTTGTAGAGGATGGAACGCCGTCGGGTTGTAGCGTTCTTGCTTGCGGGCTGTCCGTCGTTTCGGAGAGCGAGGCCGTGCATGAGCTGCCCGAAGACCTTCGGGTCCTTGAGGGAGCTGACCAGGGGTGATTTCTGCTCGACCCAGGTGATGACTGCGGCTTGTTGCCGGGGAATGGAGGAGCTGCGGTCGGGCCTGTAGGCCCAGGAGCCGAGAGCGGCTCGAAGGTCTTGGTCGTTGCAGGGCCTTGCCGCCGGCAGCAGCACCATAGTCGTCTTGGTCAGAACGTCGATGATGCTGGAGCGGCTGATCGGCTTGATCGTGTCCCATTTCCAACCGATGTAGGCCGACAGAAGCTCGAACAGGCTGGCGTCGTGGATCGCGAAGCCGTCCAGGACGTCGAGCAATTCCGGGTTGGCGGAGGCGTCCGTGCTGGCTCGTTCCCGGCCGAGTTTCTCCAATGAGGTCTCGGTGGAGTCGGTGAGGCATTTGGCGTACACCTGAAGTAGCACGGGGACGCTGTTTCCCGCCCATTCGGAGACCTGGGCCGGCAGGACGCCCTTGTTGAGCCAGATCGACAGGCGGGCGTGACGCAGATCGTAGGGGCGTTCGGCTAGCACGGTTTTGGCCTCGGCCTCGCTCAACGCCGCCTTACGTGCTGCGGACCAGATCCGCAGGTAGACGTTGTTAGTAACCAGGCCGCCGTACTCCCCGCGGAATAGGCGCCCATCGGGCGTCGTTCCGAACTCGGCGAGGTGGAGGCGGAGCAGCTTGACCAGCGGAGGGCACGCCGGAACGGGCCGAATCTCCTTGGCGCTCCGCCTCTTGAGCGAGCGGATCTCCCGCTCTCCGCTGTCGGTCCATTGACCGCCGGTCTGCGGGCTGGAGTCGCCCAGATAGAGCCATCCCCACTCGTCGTCGTTGGCGGGGAGGTCGAGTTCGTCAGCGGTTAGCGCGACGGCTTCGGCTGGGCGGAGCCCGGCCAGGAACAGGCAGCCGAAGAAGGCCAGGAGGTGCCTGCCGGGTGATCCCTGACGGCTGACCGCCACCAGCAGCTCACGGCCCTTAGTCTCGTTGACGACTCGGCGCCGGTCGACGACCTCGGTGTTGGGCTGGGAGGTCCAGGAGATCGTTAGCAGCGGGTTGACGCCGAAGTGCTTCTTCTCGACTGCATAGCTGAGCGCGTTGAACAGCGTCGCCCGCTTGCGGCTGATAGTGGATGCGGCTGCCGGCGTG
>Ga0308173_10000532_pt1 | contig 16407 bp, 26 predicted proteins | sample PhyPR1_FD_203716 | JGI IMG/M metagenome (GOLD analysis project Ga0308173, IMG submission 203716) | Soil microbial communities from UC Gill Tract Community Farm, Albany, California, United States - DLSLS.P.R1 | ecosystem: Environmental > Terrestrial > Soil > Agricultural land | place: USA...
CATCGGCGGCACGATCGACCTCGGGACGCTGAACACGCTCACCGACCCGCCCGTGGTCACCTACCCCGCGCCCGGCCCGATCGGGCCGCAGGGCGCCACCGGGCCGGCGGGCGCGGACGGCACGGACGGCGTCTCGGTCACCTCGGCCACGGTCGACGGGGTCACCTACCACCTGCACCTGGGGCTGTCCTCGGGCGCCGACCTGGACGCCGGCTATGTCCGCGGCCCCGAGGGGCCGACCGGACCGACCGGGTCCACCGGCCCGGCCGGGTCCACCGGTCCGGCCGGGCCCGGGGTGCCCACTGGGGGGGCCTCGGACGCGGTCCTGGCCAAGGCCACGGCCACGGACTATGACACGACGTGGACCGTGGCCACGGCCGCGAACGTGGCGGACGCGATCGTCCAGCGCGACGCCGAGGGCAAGGCCACGCTCGCGCAGCTGAACCTATCCAACGGCGCTCGCGTCAGCGGCGACGAGGCCGACGCGACCTATCTCGGTTTCAAGTCCGACGTCGGGCCCACGTTCGAGCTCTACCGCGCCAACCATCCGGACCGGCCCGGGGAGTTTGGCGTGATCTTCGGCGGGACCGTGGACACGGGTCAGGTCACGTTCATCGAGTCGAACGCGGGCGGCACGTGGCCGACCGTGTTCCTGATCGACGGCGACGGCCCGAGCGCGCAGAGCCACCGGGTGCGTGACGTGGCCACTCCGGCCACGGGCACCGACGCCGCGAACAAGGCCTACGCGGACACGGCCAACCCGAAGCCGGCTCCGGTCACGCTCACCGACGGCGCCACGGTCGCCCTGAACGCCGCGGCCGGGAAGCTGTTCCGGCTCACCGCGGCCGGCAACCGGACGATCGCCGCGCCCACGAACCCGACCGACGGTCAGGGGATCATCATCGCCCACACGGCGAGCGGGGCGGACCGCACGGTCGCGCTCACGACCGGGTCCGCGGGCGCGTTCGCGTTCGGCTCGGACATCACCGCCCTGACCGCGACCGTGTCCGGGAAGACGGACTACATCGGGGCGATCTATGACGCCGGCGCCGGGCGCTGGCGCGTGATCAGCTACGCCAAGGGGTACTGACGTGGCACCCCTCGTCCCGGTCGTCACGCCCGAGGCCGTCAACTCGGGCGGGACCTCGGCCTCCACGTCGCTGTCCTCGGCCTCATTCACCCCGTCCGCGGGCGAACTCCTGGTCGTCAAGACGGCGAACGGGACCGGCGGTACGCCCTCGGTCTCGGGCGGTGGCCTAACCTGGACGCAGCAGATCACCGTGACCAGCGTCGGGGAAATCCTGCGGATCTACACCGCGGTCGTGGGGGCCTCGCCCTCGGCCATGACCGTGACCGTGTCCTACTCGTCGGCCACCCGCCGGGGGTTCGTCCTCGAACGCTGGCCGGCCGGGTCGTCCCTGGACGCCACGCCGGCCACGGCCTCTGCCACCGCACAATCCACCCTGAATGTCTCGATCACGTCCGAGGGCACGGACTCGGCGATCACCTGGGTGATGGCCGACGACAACGAGATCTCAACCGCGGCCACCTACCGGTCCGGCGCGGTACAGGAGGCAGTCCACGCGGCCACGGGCAACTTCTACGCCCGCTACGCCTACCAGGCCGCGGCCGCGCCCGGTGTGCAGTCGGTGGGCATGACCGCGCCGACCGGGCTGAACGCCGGCCTGGTCGCCCTGGAGATCCTCCCGCCGGTGCCGGCGAGCAGGCACCGCGGGTTCCTGCTCCTGCTGTGAATCCGCTGTGAGCCTGTGAGGATTGCCCGGGTTCGGGGGAACTACTGATCCACGGACGCACGTCTACGGCTAGCCTGTCCGGGTGACCGATCCTCGCCCGGACCGGTACGCCCCCGTGCCCGCACGTCGGACACCGCGGGGGCCTACCACGCCCGTGATCCTGACCGTGGCCAACCTGAAAGGGGGCGCGGGAAAGACGACCTCGGCCGCGCACCTCGTCCATACCCTCGCCGAGCTCGGCCGCCGCTCGCTCGCGGTGGACGCCGACCCGCAGGGCTCCCTGCTGAAGTGGCAGGAACTCGGCGGGTGGCCGGTGCCGGCCGTAGGCCTACCGTCGGCGAGCCTGCACCGTGACCTCCCCGGGATCGTCGGCGCACAGTTCGACGCCGTCGTCATCGACACCCCGGGGACCGCGCAAGGCCGCTCCATCACCCTGTCCGCGATCCGCGCCGCGACCCACGTCCTGGTCCCGTGCGCACCGACCCCGGTCGAATTCCAGCGCCTCGCCGAGCTCGCCGGCCTGATCGCGGACGCGACCGACCTACGCCCGGACGGGCAACCGCCCGCCGTCGCCGTGCTGCTGTGCCGGGTCGTGCCCGGGGCGAGCTCCACGGCGGCCTATCGGGAGGCCATGCGCGCGGACGGGTGGCCGGTGCTGCGACCGGTCATCGGGCGCCTGGAGCGCTACGCGCAGGCCTTCGGAGACCCGATCACCGGCGCGCTCGCGACCGGCTACGGGGACGCCCTGACCGAACTACTGGACTTGGAACGCTGAGGGAATCGTGGGGATGACCATGGCTAACACTGCTGCACAGCGCGCGACCGCGAAGGCGGCCCGGATCCGCACCGCCGACGCGCCGGCCCCGTCCGGGATCGACGGCCGAGCCGAGGCCGTGGAGGACGCGAGCGGCCTCGAGCGGGCCGCGGCCGCCGCGCGGGCCTCGCGCACCGTGCAAACCAAGCCGGTGCGGCGCACCGTGGACCTCCCGCCGGCGCGGCACCACGCCCTGACCGCGTGGGCGCAGGAGGAGGCGCTCCGGCTCGGGGTCGCGCGCGTCTACGGACAGAACGTGATCAACGAACTGATCCACCTACTGCTCACCGACGAGACGACGTCGCGGAAGGTGCACGCCGCGCTCGAGGCCGCGCTCGTGGCCGAGGGTAAGTAGCTAGGCGCGGCTGAGTACGTACTCCACGCCGGCGCTCGTGGCGTCAATCAGGTCGTCGTGCTCCACCTTCGGCCATCGGACAAGGGCGTCCTGCAGCGCGGGCAGGTGGTACTGGTGGATCACCTGCCCGCGTACGTACCGGTCGTGCAGCTTCAGGGTGCGCTTGTCTTTGCCCACCGTCGCCGCGTAGGTGGTGAGCCGGACCGCGGACGGGAGCGGGGACAGGACCTGTCGCCACAGGTCTCCGCCCTGATTCGTTTCGATGATCACTTCCCGGATCCCGCCGTCCGCGGCCTCGCACAGTTCGTGGATCCACGCGAGGAGCTCGGCCCCGTTCACGCGCCGGCCGTGGCAGTACTCCACCACCGCCACGTCCGGGCGCCCGACCGCGCGCCCGACAACGCTCACCGCGGTGAAGTCGTGCCGGCGGTTCATGGACTCGCCGGAGACGGCGGTGTCGATCGAGATCACCCGGTCCTCCACGGCCACCGGCTCGGCCGGGACCACGAACGCGTCCTCCGTCCAGTGCCCGCCCGAGGGCAGGGCCGGGCGGCCGTCGTAGTTGAGCGCGTAGTCCTGCGTGCCGCGCATCGCACGTAGCTCGGCGAGTGGCCAGCGACGCTCCCAGAACGAGCGCTCCGCGCCGGTGACCTCGTCCACGGCGATGGCCGGGAAGTGCAGCGGCCGGATCCCGTCCTCCGCGATCCAGGGCGCCGGCGCCGCGCCGTTCGCCGCGAGGACGAGATCATGCATGATCGATCCGTACATGACCACCGTGCCGGCCATGAGCACCGCGGCCTCCGTGGCCATGGGTAGCACGCCGTGGCGCCAAATGCCGAGGCGCTTGTCCCGCAGGGCGGGCGAGTAGCGATCCCCGAACGGTTCGAGGTCGTCGGCGATGATGACGTCCGGGCGCAGCGCGCCGATCTTCAGGCCGGCCGCGCCCTCTTCGATCCCGCGGGCGGCGAACGCTCCCCCGCCCTCGGTCACGACTTGCTTGGCCGTGTTCCGGCCGCGCACCGGGGCGAGCTCGGGGAAGTCGTGCAGCAGCAGCGCGTTCGTGGCCAGTTCGTCGCGCAGGTTCTGAAAGTGGATCCCGATAGCACCGGACGTGTCGCCGAACAGGGCCGCGAACCTTCGGTGCCCGTGCGCGACCGCCCACAATGGCAGCACCAGGGACGAGAACGTGGACTTGGCCGCGCCGCGCGGGGCGATGATCGCGTGGCGGTGTCGGCCGGGCCGGATCCAACGCCGGCCCACCTCGTGCAGCGCGAGATGATGCTCGGCCACGGACATGATCCAGCCGGTATCCGGGGAGACGAGGTGCCCGGACAGGTAGGTGTAGCCGAACAGGACCGGGGACAGGCGGGTGGCCCATCGCCGGAACTCGCCGGACGCCGTCCAGGACGGGGACAGGGCTAGCCCGAGGAGCTCCTCGTCCGCCCACGGGTCCAACCGGCCGTCCAGGAACTCGACGCCGCGGATCTCCGGCACGCCGGCGGTCACGAGGTGCTCCCTTCGATGATCTGTCGCTCGCGCGCCTCGATCCGGGCCCGGACCCGCTCGACGGCCTCGGCCTGGGCCGGCTCGAGGCGCCGCTCGGGGCCCTGCACGATGAACCGGGCCGGTTGGTCGACTCCGCCGAGGACCTTGGCCCGGCGGTCCATTAGTTTCATGGCGGTGGTCGCGAGGATCTGCCACTCGGCGAGCGGGTCGCCCTGGTCGTACTGGCGCTTACCTTCCATGAGGAGCCACTCGGTGTAGGCGAGCTGGGCATCCCGCTCGGTCTCCGACGACACGCGCTGTAGCTCGATCCACTCTTCGGTCCGTTTGATCCACGCGTTGACGGTGCCGATCGACACGCCTAGTTCGTCGGCAATGCGGCGGTGGGACCAGCGGTCGACGTTCGCGAGCTCGAACGCGCGCACGACAAGTTCAGGATCCGGCGCAGGGCGCGCCATGGTGACGCCCTCCCCACGACGGCGTACGTACTCACGGATTGACGGAGGTGATGGGGCCGGCGCGGTGCAGCGGTCCGCGCCGGCCGGTCAGGGCTTTCTCTCGTAAAGCCACAGGAACAGGGCCGTGCCAAAGCACACGGCCGCACTGAACAGCAGGAATACGATCAGCGGATGCGCCGCGATCCATGCCCACATGATCAGATGCTGTCGAACGGCGAACGCCGGCCCGAGGGGCTCCCGCCCGAGGGCGAGGGCGGCGCCGGGAACGGCGAGCGGTTGCGGGCCAGGATCTCCGCGTGTTCGCGGGAACGGGCGCGTTCGTGCTCGCGGCGGGTGACGATGACCCACCATCCGCCGAACCCGGCCGCGGCCACGATCCCGCCGGCCACCGGGTGCACGTAGAGCCACGTGGCGGCGGCGAGGAGGACCAGCGCGGCGGCGGCCGCGATCGGCAGCACGGCGCGCAGGATCGCGTCCTCGCGCGCGGGCGGGGTCGGCGACTCGGTCAACTACGCCACGTCCTCGCGCGCCTCGCCGAACGGGCGCAGCGGCGCCGGCTCGGCGGCCGGCTCGGGCGCGGCCGGGTCACCGGTCCCGTAGTGGACGGCCAGCGCGGTGGCGGCCCTCTTCAGCGAACGGGCGTCCGCGGCCTGGGCCCGGGACAGTCCACCACCCTGTTCCGTGGCCTCCACCTGATCCAGGACGACGGCGACGATCCGGTCCACGTCCGAGGGGCTGACCGGGGTCTGCGCACTGCGAGCCATGATCTTGCTTCCTTCCTATCCATTCGATCCCGATCGCGAGCGCGATCAGGAGGAGACCGGCGGCCAGGGCGATGGCCGGTCCGGTCACTCCCCGCCGGCGGTCGGCTCGCCGGCGTCGCCCTCGTCCAACAGTTCGTATCCGCGCTTCACCGCGCGGGAGACGTTGACCAGGCTCATGCCCTCCGGCTTATCCGCCGTGCCGGTCAACGGCTTGAGGTCGCGCGGCTCCACGCCCGTGGCGTGATGACGCGCCAGGGCGAGATCCCGTGCCTGGACAGCGGCCTCCCATGCCCTGCGGGCGTCCTCCTCGGCCTGGGCGAGGGGCGGGATCTCGGTCGCGGCCTCGTCGGTCAGGGTCGACGCGTAGCGCCTCGGTCTGGTCACTCGTTCCACATCGGGAGCGTACGCGGTGGTTGCGCTCACGCTGGCACCTCCGTTAGGGCTCGGCGCAGGCGCGCCATGGGCGGGTCGTTCATGAATTCGGCGAGGGCGACCAGCGCGGCCAGCGCCCCGGCCCGACCGCCGGTGCGCCCGGTCAATCGGCCGATAATCTCCGTGTTGCAGTGCGCGCACACCATCCCGAGGACGCACTCGGGGCAGCCGCTCGCCGGGTCGTGGGCGCAGTGCTCGGCCGCGTACTCGTGATCGTGCTCGGCCGCGACCCCGGCCGGGATCTCCCCGGGGCTGAACTTCGCCCCGCACGGGCACGCCGAACCCTGCAGCGCCCACAGTTCCGCCTGCAGCTCGGCGGTCAGGCCGAACCGTCGGGCCTTGTGCGCGGTCCGCGCGGCGACCCGCTGCGCGTAGCGGTGGGCCCGGGCGTGAATCGTGCAGCGCTGCGAGCGCGGCCCGCCCGTGGTCGCGAGCGGGCGCGGCGGGCGGAACCCGGCGCGGATCCGGGACCCGGTCGGCTTGGGCGCGTCCGCGGGCAGCTCGGGCAGTGCCCGGCAGTCCACGCACACGTGCTCAGCCACGGGGCACCTCCGGGCAGGACAGCAGCCCCCACAGACACCCGAAGCAGCGCGGCCGGCGCGGCTCGGCCGGTTCGGGGCGCACCTCGCCAGCCGCGTAGTCGAACGCGGACAAGTCCCGGGCCCGGCGGCGGGCGAGCCGGGCTGCGCGCTCGGCCGGGATCCACGGCGCGACGGCCGCGAGCGCGGACGAGGGCCGCACGTAGGACGGGGCCTCGAACAGGGACTCCAGTTCGGCCACCTCGGCCGCGCGCGGGGCCAATCGGGTCTGGTGGCGGGCCGACCACCCGCATCCCGCGCAGGACTCGCCGGGCGGGACGAGGCGGCCGCACGCGCCGCACACCCACCCGCTCACCGGAGCACCGTCCGCACCGCGCGCCCGGTCGGGGCGACCAGGGACAGGGCGACCGAGGCGAGCAGGGCCAGGGCGGCGGGGAGGGCACCCCCGCCGGCCAGGACGAGGACCGCGCCGAGCGCGAGGGCGAACAGTCGCAGCGTGATCATGACGTCCGTGCCTCCGTGGTCTCGTGGGTACTGATCTCCGGAACGCCGAGCGCCCGGGCGAGGGCGTTCACGTCACAGAGCGGGACCGGGGTCAGGCCGAGGGCAGTGCGGACTCGGGCGGCGCGGACGAGGTCCTTGGCCCACCGCTCCACCGACTCCAGGCGCCGCAGCTCGGCGGCCTTGCAGGCGGTGTGCTCGGGCGAGCCGGGCCAGATCACTGCTTAGTCCAGGTGCAGGAGCCGGTGAACTCCACGAACTCGCCGCGCTTGACCGTGACCGAGCCGGGGCCCTGGAGGTTGTCGTTGGCGATGATCGACTTCAGCTCGCCCGAGTCGTCCGAGCGGCGCGCGTAGTAGCAGTGCGGGATGTAGTCGGACTGGTCCGGGCCGGCCGTCTTGTACCGGCCGGGCGCGAGGTCCACCCCGACCTCGTACGTGCCCGAGGTGGCCACCTCGGCCGGGCCGCTGGGCGCCGGGGCGGGCGTCGGGGTGGTGGCGGTCGTGGCCGGCGCCGAGACCACGACCCGGCTCGCGTCCGGCCGGACCGGCGTGGACGGCGAGCCGGTGGCGGCCACGACCACGCCGAGGACGACCAGGGCGCCGATCGCGATTCCGAACCACTTCAGGGCCTTCACGGGGGTACCTCCAGGGTGGGGGACAGTCGCGAGAACTGTCCTAATGACTGTTATCGGCTCGGATGAATGTTCATGGACTTCGGGTCCTGCCCGGTACGGACGGACGGTCGGCCCTTCCCCGGCCGACCGTCCGTCCGTACCCCCGTGAGTCAGTGAGCCATGCCGTACTGACGCACTGACCCTAGCGCGCCCGCGTGGGGGATCGCAACGGGGGGGCTAGGCATCCAGCCGCGAGGACGCGAGCACGGTCGAGATCTCGTCCGATACCCGGGCCTTGGTCATGTGCTCGGCGCCGACGATCCCGAGGCCGGAGGCCTTGCGCAGCATCCCGGCCGTGGCCCGGTCGGACCGGTTCCGGGACTTGCTCGCGGCCGCGTAGCCGTGCTGGTCGTAGGCCAGTGCCCACGCCTCCACCGCGGCCTTCGCCTCGTCCATCGGCAGCCGCTCGCCGAGCGTGACCCCGTCCAGGCTCGCGCCCTGCGCGGCGACGTGGCCGGCGGTCCACGTCGTGGCGGTGCGCAGATTCCCGCCCTCGGGCCACAGCACGCCCCACCGCTCGCCGGCGGCCACGAACGGCACACCCGCCCGGGTCCGCAGCCACACGACCGGCGAGCCACTCAGGAGGTCGTAATCCTCGTATGCGGCCGGGCCCTGCAGGCGCTGGCGCCCGCCGTCCGGGTCGCGCTCGGCGCGCTCGCAGGTGCACGGGCCGCCGGCCACGCCCCGGTCCAATGCCGCGTTCGAGAAACCGCCGCACTCGCTGCAGGGCAGATCCGCGAGCGGGGACGAGTCGTAGTCCGCCTCCGGCGCGAGGTCGATCAGCGTCGTCAAGCGTTGGCCGCGGCTCGCGCCGACCACGTCCAGGACCAGACAGTCCCGCTTCCCCGTACTCGGCGAGGGGCGCAGGCCGCGGCCAACGATTTGGGTATACAGCCCCGGGAGCTGCGTCGGGCGCGCGACCAGGACGCAGGACACCGGCGGACAGTCCCAACCCTCGGTCGCGACCGCGACGTTGACCATGACCCGGATCCGGCCGGCCTCGAGATCCCGGTACACCTCGGCCCGCTCGGTCGGCGAGGTCGTCCCGAGGACCAGGCCGGCCGGCACGCCGGCGCGCTCGAACTCCTCGCGCAGCGCTTCCGCGGCCTCCACCGAGGGCGTGAACGCGACGGTGAGCCGGTCGGCCGCGTGTTCCTGCCAGGCCTTGACGATCTGGTCGACGTCCTGGGTGACCATTTCGCCGAGCTCGCGCTCCGCGTAGTCGCCTTTGGCCTTGGACATCTTGGCCCGGCGGAGGTCCATGTGTTCGGCCACGACGACCCGGCCGCGGACCGGGACGAGCCACCCCTCCCCGATCGCCCATTTGATGTCACGGCTGAACGGGACGTCCTGCCAGACCTTGCCCAGCGAGCGCTTGTCCCCGCGGACCAGCGTCGCGGTCACGCCCATGGTCGGGGTCGGGTGGTCGGGGTCGTAGCACCCGGCCCACTCGAGGATCGACAGCACCGACGGCGAGGCCGCGTGGTGGCACTCGTCCATGACCACGACCGCGGGCCGGGGCATCTTGCGGCGCCGGTCCTCGTTCGCGAGCGTGGGCGTCATCGCGACCGTGATCGGGTACCCGACCTGGTTGTAGCGGGCCTGCACGCGCCCGACGCGCAGCGACGAGTCGTGCATCCCGCAGCGCTCGCCGATCTGATCCAGGAGCTCGCCCCGGTGCGCGAGGGCGAGCGCGGGCCGGCCGGCGCGCGCGGCGTCGGTCAGTACTTTCGCGATCACGTCCGTCTTGCCGCAGCCGGTCGGGAGCACGATCGCCGGTCGGGTCACGCTCGAGGACCAGGAGTCGTAGACGGCATCCACGGCCTCGGTCTGGTAGTCGCGCAGGACCCTAGTCATCCGGGGTCCCGAGGTCGACTAGGACCGCGTCCACGGCCGTCCGCGCGGCCTTGCTCATCTTGACCTTGGCCAGGGCGGCGCCGACCTCGAGCAGGACCTTGGCCCGGACCTCGGCCGCGCCGAGGTCTGCCGGGAACAGTTCCGCCGCATGCTCGGGCACGCTGTACCGCTCGCCGACGTACCCGGCGGACTCGTGGACCACCGCGAACGGGGCCGAGCCGTGGCGCTCCACGTAGAGCACGTAGTCCGGCGCGCTCTCGTCCAGGAAGGCTCTCACGTGCGTACCTCCGTGATTCCGTGAGTAAGGGACCGCCGGCCCGGGGTCGCGCGCCGGGCCGGCGGAAGGGATGGGGAAGGTCAGGCCGCGGCCGTGGACGCGAGGCGCTCGGCCAGGTGCGCGAGCAGGAACCGGAACGCGTACGCGCCCTGCTGGGGCACGACGCCGTCGCCGAGCAGGGACAGACACTGCGCGCGGGTCAGGCCGGGAACATCGGTGACGTGGCCGGCGGGCAGGCCCATCATCCACTCCACGAACGCGGGCGCGAGCTGCGGACCGTGCGGGGCCCGGGCGGCCGGCTGGGTCGGCGCCGGGGCGGGGCGGCCGAGGACGGTCCCCCAATGCTCGACGGCGGGCGCGTACTCGCCCCATCGGCCCGGCAGGAGCGTGACCGCGCGCGGCAGGGACATGCCCGTGGCCGAGGTCCGGCCGGCGTCGCCGCGCATGGCTCGCTCGGCGGCCGTGGCGTCTCCTCCCCCGCGGATCGCGTCGCCGGCGCGCGGCGTCGGGAGCAGGGTCAGACGATCCGGCCCGCGTGCACCACGTCGCACAGCGTCCAGTCCGCGTGCGCAGACTTCCCCGGCGTCCGGCCCGCCGTCGCGTTCCGGGTGTTGCGCGAGTCCGCCACCGAAGGGGTAGGCAGCAGGGTCGACGGCGACGACGAAACAGCGGTCACGGCGGTGGGGGGCTTCGACGTCGGAAGCTCGGACACACCGCCAGGCCCCCACATACCCGAGGGCTCCAAGCGTTTGGACAACTCGGCGAAGCTCGCCGTTACCGGCCACGCGGGCGACATTCTCGCCGAAGAACAGTGCGGGTCGCACAGTTCCAATTGCTCGGGCGACGTGGGGCCAGAGGGCACGGGGGTCCGCCTCTCCCAGCCGCTTACCGGCTGAGCTGTGGGGCTGGCACGGCCACGAGGCCGCCAGCACATCGATCGGGGGTGCGGCCGCGTAGTCGATCACGGTCATGTCGCCGAGGTTGGGCACCTCGGGGTGGTGGTGGGCGAGCAGCGTGACCGACGCGGGTTTGGTGTCGGAGTGCCACGCGGTGTGGCCGCCACCGAGGGCGGCCCGCACGGCCATGTCGAGGCCGCCGTATCCGGTGAACAGGGAGCCGATACGCACAGTGTCTCCGTATGTCAGTAGGGGGAGCACCGGGCCCGCCCCCGACGAACGGGCCCGGTGGAGTGGATCAGACGTAGATCTTGCGGCCCTCGGCGTCGCGGTAGTACATGCCGCCCTTCTTGACCGGGAACACGGTGCGGAAGGCCTCATCGACCAGCGCGGCCACGTTGAGCTCCACCCCGGCCCGCTCGGCGGCGCGGGCGATGCGCTCGGCCTTGGCCTCGGCCTGGCCGCGGACGGTGAGGTCGGTGGCCTGCTCGCGCTCGATCCGGGCGGCGAGGTAGTCGGCGGCGAAGTCCGTGTTCTGCGTCATGAGGAGACTCTAACCCCTACGTTGCAGTGACCACAACCCCAGCGTTGGACTTTCTTTCGGTATCGATTCAGATCCCGGGTCCGCGCCGACCGCCGGCCCGGCCGGGATCGCGCACCCGGCCGGGCCCGAGGGTCAACTACCCGCGACCGCGTCCCGCACGCGCGCCCGGTCCCGCCGGACGGCCGCGCCGTCCAGGGCCAGCCCCGGCCGGCGCCACCGCTGGCGGTAGCGCTCCACGGTGCGCTTGTCCAGGCCGGTCCGCGCGGCGATCTCCCGCCGACTAAACCCCCGAGCGGTGAGCCGGCGCACGGCCTCCGCCCTGGCAGGGGCGGGCACCTCGAGCGCGCGCCCGGCCATGGCGAGGTCCACGTCCACCGGGTCCGGCTCGCGCCGGCACCACAGCGGCCCGACCGGGATCGCCGGCCCGCTCATGCCGGGATCACCACGCCGTACCCGCCCGCGGCCGCGACCCGCCGCGCCCGGGACTCCCGGACCTCGCGCCAGTACCGCGCGGCGTCCGTCTCGGTCACGAGCGGCACGGCCGCGGCCGCGTTCTGGCGCTCGCGCCGGACGAGGGTCTCGGCCATGGACAGGGCCATGCCCCGGGTCGCCTCGCGGCCGGTGTAGTGCCCATCCGAGACGCGCACCCGGTACCGCCACCGCCGGTAAGGCGCTTCCGAGTCCAGCCACACGACCGCGCGCCCGACGGCGAGCGGGCGCAGGTGCAGGCGCACCGTCGGCGCCCTCACGACGCCACCGCCACCGGCTCGGCGGCCGCGCGCGCGTGCAGGATCTCCCACCGGGCCTGCGCGTGTTGGGTGTGCGCGTCGGTCCACTTCGGGTCGCCCGCGTACTTCTGCCACAGGGCGCCGAGGGCGGCCGGCGCGACCGCCCCGCTGATCGCCTGGTGCAGCGAGTCCAGCGGCGCCGCGCTCGCCGGGGTGATCGCGCGCTTCCCGGCCGAGTCCGCGGCCTTGGTCCGGACGGCCTGCTCGGCGAGGTCGGCGCCGGCCCGCAGGTCCACCCAGTGCAGCATCCCCTGGGCGCCCTCGGACGGCAGGTGCAGGATCAGCGCCCAATCCGGGTGCGCCCCGTGCGCGGTCCGGGCGCCGCTCGCCGGTTCGTAGAGCGAGCCCCGGGCGTAGACGTACTGCTGAACGGTGAACTTCGCCCCGAAGTACTCCGACGTCTTGGACGTCTTGAGATCCAGGATCAGGATCGTGCCCGCGGGCAGGACCGGGCCGATCGGGTTGCCTTTCTTGTCCGTCGGTTGCATGGGCACGAGGAGCTCTACCAGGCGGTCGAACGTCCCGGCCGCGCAGACGCCGTCATGCACGACGAACGTCTCCGACATGAGGACCCGGAACGGGGCCATGGCCTCGCGATAGGCCTGCAGGAAGCGCCGAACCCACTCCGGCACGGTGGTCGGGATGTCCTTGCCCTGTTCCACCTGGTGCCCGAACGCGTGCAGTGCGGTGCCGAGCTCGGCGGCTCGGTTCGCGCCCGAGCGATCCTTGACCCGCCCGGCCAACTCGTCCAAGGCCTCCTTGTCGCTCTGCGACTGGTCGTAGGACTCGATCGACTGCGCGGTCAGCATGAGGTCCTCGTGCCGGACCACCGTGTGGATCGCCCACCGCAGGTTCCACTTGTCCAGGCCACCGCCGTACTCGAGGACCGAGCCGAGCCCCGACGCGCGGGTGTAGCCCTTGGTCGTCCCGTCCGGCTGCAGGATCAGCGGCCGGCGCCACCGGTCGCGCTGCACCTCCGCCGGCGGTTCGTCTTTGATGTAGATGTCCGGCTTGGCCGGCGCGTTCGTCCCTGCGGTGAGCGTCATCGCTTCCTCCACGGTGCGCGGGCGGCGGTCAGCTTCCCCTGAAGCAGGCGCCGGTGTTCGTTGGCCTCGGACAGTTCGCGAGCGAGGTCGTCCCGCTCGGCGGCCGTCTCGCGAAGGCGCTCGATGAGGACCTCCCGGCTGGACGACACCGCGGCGAGCCGCTGGGCGAGGTCGTCCCGCTCGGCCCGCATCACGGCGAGCTCGCCGGCGGCCAGGAAGTAGGAGACGGTGAGTTGGTCCATGTCCCGGAACAGGTCGTCCAGGACCTCCACGGCCGGGCCGCCGAGCGTGATCCCGGTGCCGACCTCACGGGCGTGGGCGATCTCGGCGAACAGGAGCGCCTGGACGGCCTCGAGGTTGGCCGCGGTCACCGCCGGGCCCGCGCCTTCACTCGGGCGTATTCGATGCGGTCGCGGATCTCCTGTTCGCGCTGGTAGCGGGCGCACGTACAGTTCCACGGCATCCAGTCACACCAGGTGCAGGGCAGGATGATCCTCTTCGTGGGAGTGGAATCAGGCATGATCTACCCCTCGGGGGGAGTCGGGGGCCCGGCGGCCGGCCGGTCATGTCACGGCCGGCCGCCGGGAAGAGGGAGTGTCAGGGCGAGGGCACGGGCCCGGTCACGGCCGCGATCGGCGCCCACGTGGGCAAGTGAGACCGGCGGCCCCGCCCTGACGTCAGCGGGTCAGTTGGTACTGATCCCGGGACCACGGACATTCTCGCGGGTCAGGCGCGCGAGGAGATCCAGGTCGTTGACGTCCGCGTGCGGCGCCCACATGGCGAACGTGTCCTCCACGTCGCCGGCCGGCGTGTCCACGGTCTCCGGTGAGACGACCTGCGCGACCGCGCGCGGATCCGGCCGGTACGACCGGCAGATCGGGCGGCCGCAGTGCCCGCAGTCGTCCCCGCCGCGGTTGTGGTCGTGCACGGCGGCCGGACACCCGCACCGGCACGGCCGGCGCCCGTCGATCGGCTCGCCGGTCCGCTCCTCGACCTCGAGCGCGCGCCGGGCCACGTCCTTCGCTCGGACCGTGGCCGCGACCTCGGTCGGGATCGGGGTCGTGGACGTGGGCACCGCCCACCGGCCGAGGCCGAGCCGGCGCCGCTCGCGCCGGATCGGCAGGTACAGCGCACCGAGCACGATCCCCCACGACGCCACGACCATTGTCCAGGTGAGCACCGGGTGACCGGCGAACGCGCTCACGCCGGGACCTCGTCCAGTGCGGTGACCGCGTCCAGGGCCTGCACCGCGTGGTAGAGCGCGAGGACCTCGGGGCGGACGTCGCCGACCATCCCGAACGCGACCATGCGCGCGGCCTCGATGACCCGCTCGGCGGCCGCGGCCTGGGCCGCGGTCCGCTCGTTGTCGAACAGGTCCCGGATCGTGTAGCCCTCGGCCGGGACCTCGTCCGGGCACGGGTGCCCACCGGAGAGGGCGGCCGCGAGCTTCTCCTCCACGCACTGGCCGCGGTGGTAGACGGTGGAGTTCACGAGGGCGATCTCCTCGTCCCGGACGATGCCCTCGCACCAGGCGCAGACCCAATCGATGTTCACGCCGCACCGACCTGCGCGGACGTGGCCCACGGGGCGACCGGGGCAACCTGCCCGGCGGGCGCGGCCGGCGCCGGGGCCGGGAACGCGGCGGCCGGTGCGACGGGCGCGGCCTGGGTCGGGACCTCGGCCGGCGCGACGGGCGCGGCCGCGGGGGCGAACGGGGCGGCGGCGGGGGCGGCGGCCGGAGCAACGGGGGCGACCGGGGCCGGCGCGGGAGCCGGGGCGGGAGCAGCGGCCGGGGCGGCGGCCGCGTTCGTGCCGGCCTGCAGACCGGTGCCGTTCGCGGCCCGCTCGGCGGCCGACCAGGGGTCACCGCCGGTCTGGTCGTAGACCTGCTGGGCGTAGGCCATGGCCTCCGCAGTGGGGGCCTGTGCGCCCGGGATCGGCTTCGCCGACCGCTCGGGGTGGATCCACTCGTAGGTGTAGACGATCTCCGCATCGACCGCGGCGCGGAGCAGCTTCGGGCGGATGCCCTGCCCGATCGGGGACTCACCGCGCACCACGCGCCCGGCCATGGTCCCGGTCAGCACGACCGTGTCCACCATGACCGTGTCCAGGACCTTGCCGTCGAACTTCGACGTGTAGGGCGAGCCGGGGCCGCGAACCTTGTAAATCACGGTCGCCTTGTCGTTCGCGAGGACGTCCAGGTCTAGGTGTTCGCCACCGTTACTGCCAGCCTGCAGGGCCATGATCGTGTTCCTTGTCTCCGTGGGGACGGGGGTCCGTGTGACCGGACCTACTGACGTGCTGAACGCTAACAGAGGCTCATAGACACTCGCAAGCGCTCGGGCTACTCTGATCCGCATGACGACCGCACTTGCGCCCTACGCTTCGCCCATGACCGAATCCGAGCAGTGGCTGTCCCGCACCGAGGCGGCCGAACTCCTCCGCGTCTCGCCGGTGACGGTGGACCGCTACGCCCGACAGGAGCAGGGCAGTCCGCTGCACCTGCCGCGCTACCGATCCGCGGTCGGACGCTTCCGGTACCGCGTCGAGGACGTCCGGGACCTCATCACGCGCCGGGATACCGGCATCGGCGAGCCGGACAACCGGCAGGGCTGAGCCATGCATGACGAACACTCCGACCAGGAGATCCAGCGCGCGGGGGAGCTCGCACGCACCGCGCCCGGGGACCCGGACACGCACCGTGGGGACGGCATCACAGTATCCGCGCCCATTCCGTGGTCGTTACACACACCTGACCGTGACAAAGACCGGCCCGGGAAAATGTCCGGTCCGGGACTTCAGGCCCTACTCAAGGCGTTGCGCGAGCCTCGCCCCTGTCCCCCGGTCACGCTCCCCGCGCGCCCGGCCCACGACCACGAGATCCCGGCCGGCGCGCGTACGGTGCTCGCGGCCGCGGCCGCGCCGTGGACCACGACCGCGCTCTACGCCCTCGGCCCGATCCCCTACACCTGGGAGCGCCGGAACGCCGGCCATGTGCTCGCGGCCTCGTTTCGACTCTCGCTGCGCAACCCGGACGGGCGCGCGGCCGTCTTGCTATGGACGCAGGACAAGGTGACCGAGCGGCCCGGACGCAAGCCACGGAAGGGATGCGAGGGCCCGCAAGCGCCGTCCACGTGGGAGATGGGATGGCGCTTCGCCGAGGGCTGGCGCTGGACGATCAACCTGCGCACCGGCCGGCCCTA
>Ga0308173_10000533_pt1 | contig 16391 bp, 10 predicted proteins | sample PhyPR1_FD_203716 | JGI IMG/M metagenome (GOLD analysis project Ga0308173, IMG submission 203716) | Soil microbial communities from UC Gill Tract Community Farm, Albany, California, United States - DLSLS.P.R1 | ecosystem: Environmental > Terrestrial > Soil > Agricultural land | place: USA...
TCGCATCGTACTTTTCCATTTGCAGCTTATAATGCAATTGTGACACGCAGGACGTTGCTGGGTGCCTGTCTGCTTTCGTTGTCCGCCCTGCGAGGAGTCTTCGCCCAGCAGAACAATTCATCCCAACCGAAACCCAAGCCCGCTCAGCAACCCCCCGCTGAAGACGACCAGAATCCGCCCGAAGAAGACGAATCCGTTGCGGCCGAGAAGTTCGTCTTAGATCCGCTGGAATCGGAGCGGAATGTCAAAGTGGGTAACTTCTACATGCACAAGGGCACCCCCAGCGGCTATCGCGCCGCCCTCCACCGCTTCGAACGCGCCACGAAGTTCAACCCCGGCAACGTCGAGGCGTTCCTTAAGATTGGGGAAGCGGAAGAGAAGCTGAAGAACAAGGACGCCGCCCGGACTGCTTTCGAAAGAGTGATTCAAATAGCGCCCGATTCCAAACAGGCTCACGAAGCGAAGAAAAAGCTGGGCAGCAAAAGCTAGCGAAACAGAACCGCGACCGTTAGAAGCCGTGAAAAAATCCGGGACTGACTTAAGCGCCGTCCGCCAAATGCCTGAAAACGCAATCGCTCGACCCGGCGCGGCTGTCTGTCCCGTTGATTTTTTCACGGCTTCTAAGCGACCGGCATTGGCGTTACGATCTGGCCGAAACGTGCAAGCGGGCGCCTAAAAAATCCGTTCCTGCTTTTGCAAACTGCCGAATGCTCCGATATTCGCAACTGAAAATGAGAACAAATATTGGTTCTCATCGCGAATCCCAAGATTGAATCTCCGGAGCTGGATGCTGAACCCGCAGCAGTTCGTGTTATACGAACCCTGCACAAATTCGTAGAGCCGCCGGTGCAGCAGCAGATCGTAATCGAACAACCCAGCCGCATTCCAGCCCTTCCGGTTCGTACCTCCGTAGGATCCGCCGAAGGTCAACTGATTTGCCTGCGGGGCCAGAAGAGGATTCGTCGTGATAGATGTATCTCCCACGCTCGCCGAATATTGAGCGTGGTGGATGCCTATGCTATAGCTGTTCGCGACGATCTTCCTTCGAAGCGGATCGTAATTCGTTCGCCAGTCCAGCGAGAGGAAGGTGTAGGGATTGACGGTTAGCGACGAGACCACGGGCGAATAGTTACGCGGTCCGTCCAAAAAGGCGAAAGGCGTGAACTCATCCGTTGCCAGCACAACGTTTCTCTGGGCGGGCAGAACCGCGCCGCCAAACGTCGGATCGAAATAACGCGCCTGCGCCACCCGCCACGTCAGAAGTTCGCTGACCGCGCCGCTCTTGTCCTTTCGATAGAGCCGGTTTGTCAGGGATAACGTGAGTTGGTTCGTATTCGACAGAATGTCGGTCGAGTCGAAATGGATAATCTTCTGGAATTGATCGATTCCGGTGACATACTCATACGTCGCGTCAGCTTCGATCACGTGTTTCATTTTCTCGCCCAGGTGCAGCCACTTCGCCGGCACAAAGATCTTTTCAATCGGTGGAGGCCTGAAGTCTAGTATGAAGTCGGCGTTTTTGCGAAACAAATTTGAGTCGGAAACCAGAACATTCGAACTCGGTGTCGGAGGGCAACTCGCATATCCGCCGCAGGAACTGCTCGGCGTGTAGCTCGTTTGATTCAGCGCGTAAGATTTGCCGTAATCCGTGGCTCCGAGGCTGATGCTGGGATTCAGCGAGAAGCCTTTGAAATCGAAAGATGTGGCGACGCGAGGCTGAACATCGGCGCGCTCACTGTCCCAACCCGTCTGAAAACTCGGCTCCTGCCGGCTCAGCAACCCTCCGCTCGCCGAGAACGAAAACCAGACAGGTAAAGGGCCGCCAACAACTTCCCGATCGCGGCCGTAGACCTCCACTGAGGGCGTCTTCTGCAGGATCACATCGTTCGGACGCTGGCCCGGCAGCGTCAAACTTTCAAATAGCTGATCGCGCGCCGCGACGATGTTGATCGTATACTGGTCATCCTTGAAATGCCGCTGCAGAAACCCGATGGAACTCACTTCGGAATAAATGGCGCTGGTGAACGAACTCGAAAACGCCTGCCGGAACAGGTAGGAACTCAGGTAGTTGTATTCAAGCCGTCCGGTAAATCCTAAAACCTGGGTCCTCGCCGTGAGACTGAACTCCTCGCCGCCCTGCTTCTGCAGAGTGCCGTTTGGCTGAAGCAAGCCCTTGTCTTGAACCGCATAAAAATTAAAATTGAAATCCGTGTTCTCGTTGGGCTTGCCCCGAAAGTCGAAAGTCTCGGCAGGGCCCCGCACCGTGAAGTACTGAATTACGCCGGTCAAATCATAGCTTCGGTTGATGGCCCAGTAATACCCGCCGCCGTACATGTACCCGCGAATGGAGCTGTGCCCGAAATTGGGAGTAAGGAACCCGCTCTGGCGGGGATTTCGGCCCAGCGGCCGGTAGAAGAACGGCAGATACAGAATGGGCACGTGCTTCAGCCGGAAAACCGTGTGACGAGCGATGGCGCGGTCACCGGGAATGATGTCGAACAGCGGCGCTTCGAATACCCACCACGGCTTTGGCGTCTTGCAGTCCGTCACAAAACCGTGATGCAGAATATACCGATTTTTGATCCGCTCGGCCCATTGCGCCTGAAAATAGAAGGGGTTCGTTGTCGAGAGCACCCACGGGCTCGAAATAATCTTGGCCGGCGATGTGCCGTCCACTTGGTAAAACCGCCCCTCTTCGGTCTCCAGATTGTATTCGCCGTGGTCGGCATTCAGCTTGTCGCCGGTCGCAAAGTGCTCCAGGTGAACGTGCCCGCGGGCGTATGCCCAGTGCGTGTCCGAATTGTAGTCGATTTGGTCGGCGGAAATGACCATCTCCGACGTCTGCACCTTCGCGGCGCCCTTCAAATAGCGCCATTCCTGATTCGAATCCTGCGTAATGCCTTCCATCCAGATCTCGTTTTCTGGAGGTAGATTTGCCTTCGCGGGGTGGGCGGCGGTCTGGGCTATCCCGCACTGGGCCAGCAAAAATAAAGTAACCGCGCAAGAAAACAACAATCTACGTAAGAAATGTTCTGGACAAACGTTACCTTTTTTGATAGATACAAAAGCTGGGGCAGATTGCGGAACAAGAGAGGGGTTCAACCGAAAACCGTAGCATGCCCACGCACATGGCCGCAACCATTTTGAGGGCCGTGAGCGATTGATTGGCGCGTGAGCCGCATGACTTGTCAACATTGTCAGACTTGGATCTTAGACGACGATCACCGGTGCCGGCGTTGCGGCCGTCGCGTGAGAGCTACACCAGCGAGGATTTCCGCGCAAAGTTACCCGATCGCCGCTACAGCCACCGCTGCCGCCTACGATTTCAGCCCTGAGGGACAAACCAGCGAGCCTGAGCAGCAGCCAGTACAGGCTGCGGAACCCGGTCAGCAGACGCTCTTCTCTGCGCCGCTCGCTGAACCCCGTGTGATCCCTTTCGACTCCTTAACCACGCCTGCGGAGCGTGAATCTATTCGGGCCCGTGCGGCCGAAATTGCTCGCCCGGCGCCAGTCAAGAACGGCAAGGTCGAGTTGCGGCACGCTCGCACGAAACGTGTGCCCTCCACCGATCAGCGCCGGCTGGAGTTTTTGGGCCAGGATGAAGTACTGAGCCAGCCGCAGTCCCATATTATCTGCGACGCTCCGGTTGCGCCGCCTACCCTGCGAGTGCAAGCGGCCCTCCTGGACGGCTTGCTGATAGCCTGCGGTTGCCTCGTCGCCGTTGCGCTGTATCTCTATCAGGGAGGCGCTTTGCTGCCTCGGCGGCATGAACTGCCATTCCTGCTCGCGGCACTCGCTACCGTACCCGCCGCGTACAAGCTGATTTGGACCGTCGTCGGCCGTGACACCATCGGCATGCGCGCGTTGGGCCTGCGCCTGGTCGATTTCGATGGGAATCCGCCTTCCCACGATCGAAGATATCAGCGAGCGTTCGGCAGTGTAATTAGCCTGCTCGCCGCCGGCATTGGCCTGGTCTGGGCCCTGGTCGATGAAGATAGCCTCACCTGGCACGATCACATGTCGAATACTTTTCCGACAGTCGCCTCAGAAGCCGACCGTTAAACCGCGAAGGCATTTGCCCCGGCTGAAACCCTGCTATCATACCTTCCGCGGTGGAATGCTCCAAGCTTGGCTGCTATCGGGCCGTGGTTCGATTGGGCCTCTCCGGGGTTACCTCGGGGAAACGTGAATAACTGGCATTTCGTCTCGTGAGCTACCCTGCGCCACGACGCAGAAAAACCGCTCACGCATGGTGAGACTCGTTGGGGCGTTCCGCCGCAGTTCGTTATGGAGCCCGTTACACCCGCCCGGGCGTGGAATCTTCCGCCTATCATGTGCGCCGGAGCACTGGCTGAGTGGCTTCAACTCAGCGTCGGCGACCTGGAGTGGTTTGCCGATCTCAAGGCGCTGGGCTACCAGAAGAATGCCGCTCGACTGAGGCATTATCATTACCGCGTCTTATTGAAACACTCCGGCGCAATTCGTTTGATTGAATCGCCCAAGCCGCGCTTGAAACAACTGCAGCGGCAAATCCTTGCCGGGATTCTTGAAAAAATTCCGCCCCACCCCGCGGCCCATGGTTTCCTGAAAGGGCGCTCAATCCAGACGTTTGTGGCTCTCCATGTGGGCCAACACATAGTGCTGCGAATGGATCTGCGGGACTTCTTCCCATCATTCGCGGCCGCAAGAATTAAGGCGTTCTTTCGAACGCTCGGCTATTCCCAATCGGTTGCCGGTCTGCTAGGCGGCATTTGCACGAACGCCACTCCGCGCGACGTATGGAGCAAGCCGGCATTCGACATCAACCCGCAGCAGCTTCGCGAAGCGCGCGTCTTATATGCCCGGGCGCATCTGCCCCAAGGCGCTCCCACTTCGCCCGCGCTCGCCAATCTTTGCAGCTACCGCATTGACTGCCGTTTGGCCGGCCTGGCGAAATCGGCCGGTGTCGCCTACACCCGTTATGCCGACGACCTCGCGTTTTCCGGCGGCGATGCATTCGAACGCGCTGCGGAACGTTTCTCAACTCACGTCGCTGCCATTCTGCTCGAAGAAGGTCTCGCCGTGCATCACCGCAAGACTCGCATCATGCGTCAAGGCGTTCGGCAGCACCTGGCAGGGCTTGTTACGAATCAGCGCATCAATGTCTTCAGAGACGATTTCGATCGGCTCAAGGCCACGCTTACCAACTGCGTTCGCCATGGCCCGGAGAGTCAAAACCACGGCGGGCGCCCGTTGTTCCGGTCGCATCTCGATGGGCGCGTAGGGTTCCTGGAGACCGTCAACCCGGCTCGCGGCAAACGGCTTCGTGCAATTTTCAATCAAATTTCGTGGGAATGACAGAGTCCCCGTGCGGGACAATATCGAAATGACGAACGCGAAAGCCGAACCGGAAACCGCGGAACAGTACAAAGCTCGTCTGGCTGCTTATGTAGACGGAAAAGACCCGATTGAGATACAGCGCCAGACGCCTGCTATTCTTGCTCATCTCATCGAAGGCGTGTCACCGGAAAAGCTCAAACAGTCCCCCGCGCCTGGCAAGTGGTCGATCTCTTCAATCCTCGCTCATCTGGCCGATGATGAAATCGCTAGCGGCTGGCGCTACCGCCAGATGGTAGAGAACAGCGGCGTAACTCTGTCGTCATTCGATCAGGACGAATGGGCGCGCCTGGGCGATTACGGCTCCTCCGATCCCGGAGAAGCCCTCGAGATGTTCCGGCTGCTACGCGCGGCTAACCTGCGGATGCTTGCCAGGCTTACTGCCGAAGAGTGGCAGTGCTTCGGTATTCACTCCGAACGAGGCAAAATGACCGTGAAGGATCTCGCGTCTCAAATGGCCGGCCACGATGTGAACCATATCGAGCAAGTGCGTCAGATATTAGCAGTAACGGAACCGCGCGCGTGAGAACGCGTGAAAAAAATCCGGGACTGACTTAAGCGCCGTCCGCCAAATGCCTGAAAACGCAATCGCTCGACCCGGCGCGGCTGTCTGTCCCGTTGATTTTCAAACCAACGGAACCGTTCAGTTCCGGGCCGCTGCCTGCGCCCGGCTCGCCGCGACTTCCGCACGAATCGCCTTCATCTGTTCGCGAGCGGTGGCACTACGCGCGCGTCCATTCGGTGTCGCATCGATTAGCTTTTCCAGATTGATCAGGAATTGCGGCCCAAACATAGCGCGAGTTTCTCCAAGAAACGGCTCGATTTTTGCAAACGTACCGATATGGTCGCCATTGGTGTCATTGAACAGATCCATGCTGATCGCTCCATGGTTGACCAGCGCGGCAACCATATCCCAGTAGGTCGTTACCATCCGCACATATCCGCTGTGTTCGCTAAAAAGGGCGGCCTTAACATCTGCCATCGATTCGGGATTGAATTCCAGAAAAACCCATTCGCGAGCTTTGCGCATCGTCGCTTCCCGGCGCAAGTCATAAAGTTTTAGAATCAGGTCAGCTTCTTCGTGTTTTGACATGGATAAGTTGGCTCTTTGTCAGGGTAGCAGGAGGATCAATCACGCCATCAGGGCAGCGCGAATGCGACATAAGCGCCGTGTATTTTCGCGCTCGGGTCCTTAACCAGGTTCGCCTGCGCGGCGGCGCAGACAACAAGATATTCCCGGCCGCCAATCTCGTATACCGCGGGAATGCCTTCCATAGCGGAATCCAACTCCGCTTCCCAAAGCACGTTTCCGTTGTTCTCATCCAGCGCCCGAACCTTGCGGTCGCGTGTTGCGGTGAAGATCAGCCCTCCCGCCGTCACCACCGGACCCACCTTGGGGTAAACCGTTCCGGTGTCCTTGAAGCCTTTGGCCGCGAGTTCAGGAACCTCTCCCAGCGGAATTTTCCATTTGATCGTCCCGGCATTCAGATCGTAAGCCGTGAGTGAGGTCCAGGGCGGGGAATTGGCGGGCAGCCCAGTTTTGGCAAACATGAAACCGAAGCCGCTTACGTAACGATTCGCGCCCTCCGGCTTTAGTTTGAGCAAGCAGGGAAGATCCTTCGAAACGATGTACAGCGTCCCGTTCGATGGATCCACCGCCGCGCCGCCCCAGTTTGCTCCGCCATTGTTACCCGGCATCTCAATCGTTCCCCGCAGAGACGGCGGCGTGAAAAGGCCCTGGTTGCGGGCGTTCCGAATCTCATTGCGCAGGCGGGCCCGCTCCGCCGGATCTTTTATAAACGCGTCCAGATCTTTCTCTGCAAACGTCTGCCGCGCGAAAGGCGGCGGGTTGAGAGGAAATGGTTGGGTCGGCCAAGCCTGCTCCCCCGGCATATCCGACGCCGGAACCGCGCGCTCCTCAATCGGCCAGAGGGGTTTGCCCGTCACTCGATTGAAGACCCACAAAAACCCTTCTTTTCCAGGCTGGGCCACAATATCCATCGGCTTGCCATCGTGCCGCACTGTGAGCAATTTCGGCGCAGTGGCGTTGTCGTAATCCCATATATCGTGATGAACCATCTGGAAATGCCACAGGCGTTTTCCGCTACGCGCATCAAGCGCCAGCAGGCAATCGCCGAAGAGATTTGCGCCCTTGCGATCAGCGCCGTAAAAATTATATTTTGGGCTGGCCGTTGGGACATACACGATGCCGCGCTGAACATCGAGTGTGAGTTCGCTCCAGCTATCCGCTCCGCCGACCGTCTTCCAGGCATCTTTCGGCCACGTGTCATATCCCATTTCACCGGGATGTGGAATCGTGTGAAAGGTCCACGCCAGTTTACCGGTCCCAACGTCGTAGGCGCGGACATCGCCGGGACCCGATTTGTACTCTTCATTCGTCGCCGAGCCTAGAATCAGCAGATTCTCGAAAACTCGGCCCGGCGTAGTGGATTGAACCAGCGACAGTGTAGCCGGGTCGCGTCCGAGGCCTTCCCGTAAATCGACCCGGCCATTCTTGCCAAACGACGAAATCAGCTTTCCGGTTCGAGCGTCGATCGCTTCCAGGAAATTATTAACCGCGAACAGCAGCCGACGCTCGGAACGGTCCTTACTCTCCCAGTAATTAATCCCGCGGTTCGTGATCAGCTTCGCCTCAGGGCCGGTTTGGTGAATCCAGACCTCTTTCCCCGTCGCGGCATTCAGCGCAACAATCGAGTTGTTCTTGGCCAGCACATATATCAACCCATCAACCACGACTGGATTGAAAGAATAGTGGTTCGCATCTCCAGTCGGGTACGTCCAGGCGATTTTCAGTTTCCTGACGTTGGAACGGTTGATCTGTTTGAGCGCGGAGTACTGCGCCGAGTCCGCCGCTCCGCCGTAGTCGCGCCAGGTTGCATGCGGGTCTGCCGCGGGTTGTGCCGCGGCCAGGGTAGCGGCGAAAAATATATATAAAGCAATCCTGGATTTACTTGCTAATCGAGGGATCAAGGCGGTGTGCTGTATCAAAGTGTGTCTGCGCTGAGGCATTGTCGCCCATTTTGAGAAGGGCCAATCCTAGATTGTAATGGGCCGCCGCATAATCGGGCCTTTGGCGTATAGCCTCGGTATACGCCACCACCGCGCGAGCGGTCCGGTTTTCGGCGGCGTAAAGGTTACCCGCCAGCAGTTGGAAATCGGCGTTGTTTGGATCTAGCGAGATTGCATCGGACACTTCGCGCAGCGCTTCGTCTGATTTCCCCGCGCCGGCAAGCATCAGAGCCAGATTGTAGTGGGCGTCCGCCAGGTCCGGGTCGCTCAGCACCGCCTCGCGTAGCTCTTTGAGCGCCTCCGGCGTCTCTTGCTGCCGTGCATAAACGATTCCAAGCGACATGTGCGCTTCCGCGTAATCGGGCTTCAGTTGAAGAGCTTTCAGGTATGCGGCAATTGCCTTCTCGCGCTCGCCAAGTTTGTCTTCGGCCTTGCCCAGGTAGTAATAGCTGCTGGGCAAGCCAGGAGTGAGATCGACCGATTGCTGGAAGCGGTCTCGCGCATCCTGCCATTGCTGCTTTTTCAGCAACTCCATCCCTTCGATAATTAGCTTCTTGCTTTCGGCAAACTCCGTCCGCGATTGATGCAGTCGTCGGATCTCGCGCATCTCAGACGCCGCTTCACTTGTCTGCCCGTTCATCCGAAGCGCGATCCCCAACCCGTACTTGGCTCTTTCGTAATCGGGTTTTAGTTTTACTGCCTGGCGCAGATTCGCAATCGCGCCGCCAATATCGCCGGTTTCTTTCAGCGCCATGCCCAAATCGCAAAGCGCAATCGGATTTTGAGGCATCAGCCGGACGGCTTGTCGAAATGCGCCTAGCGCGCCGGCATTGTCCCCCTGGCGGCGTAACGTGGTGCCGATACTTTCCTGGGCCGGGCCGAAATTCGGATCGAGCGCCGCCGACCTGCGAAACTCCGAGAGTGCTGCCGGCAGCTTGCCGCTCTGGCCAAGCGCAATCCCGAGATGATAATACCCCGCCGCATCTTTCGGGTTCGCATTCAAGTAATACCTGAACTCCTCGATAGCCTTGGCCGGATTACCGTTCTCCAGATAAGCCAACCCAAGCTCCCCGCGAACACGCGAATCCCCCGGCCGAGCCTTCCTTACAATCTCGAACTGTTCAATTGCTTCCGGAATCTGGCCCGCATCGAGCAGCGCCGCCGCGAGAGACTGCCGCGCTGTCGTGTTATGTGGGTCAAGCGCTACGGCGCGGCGCAGTTCCAGTCTTTGTTGAGAAGTGTCAGGTTGGCCAACGGCAGCAAAGGAAAGAAGCAGCAGCGCAAACCAGACCACTTTTCACAGAATCTTACCAGAGAAACTTAAAGCTGAACTGGCCGATGCGCGGATCACGGGCGCTAGTGACAACGCCAAAGTTGCTGCTGGTGAAGTTCCCGTTCGGGTTATTGAACTGCGCGTGATTGAACAGGTTGAAGAACTCCGCCCGAAGCTGCACGGCCATCGTTTCCGTAATGTGCGTGTCCTTCATGAGAGCGAAATCCGTGTTCAGAATGCCCGGGCCATGGAAAAATCGGCGGTTCGCGGTGCCAAACTGGCCCAACTTCCCCGAAGCGAAGGCATCCGGAAGGAAGTAGGTGTTCGCGCCGTTTGGTCCCGGATTGCGAGGATCCTGTATCTGAACTTTCCCGACCAGATCCGGGGTATCCGTCGAGCTTTCGCCAATCAGCGAATAGTCTCCAGATTGATGCAGGGAAACGGGGAATCCGGTCGAGAAGCGGCTGATTCCGATGAACTGCCATCCTTGCGTAAGCCGTTTCGGAAGCGAGCCGAAGGCGCGATCGAACGGTACTGCCCAGTTATAGCTGACCACGAAATTATGAGTCAGATCATACGAAGAAAGCGAACGGCTCAGGCGGTAGTTTGTAAAGTTGACCCAGTCATTGAAGCCCGAGGAATTGTCGATGCCTTTTGAGTAAGTGTATGCGGCGAGAAACGTGACATCGGCTGCCTTCCTCTCAACTGAGATCTGTAGCGAATTGTAGTTTGAATTGGCAATATTCGCCGTGAACGTGTTCCCTTGTCCGAAAGCCGGGCCGAGCGCGGTTCGCGTTCCGAAAACCTGGCTTCCGTTTGGAAGCGTGTAAGTTGTCTGCTCGCCGTTGCGCCCGCACGTGGGAGTAGCGCCGAGCTGATTCAATTGCATGCAGAGCGCCGGATTGCCTGGGTTCGCGGCGTACTGCGCGATCAGTCTGTGTCCCTGGGTCCCCACATAAGCTAGCGTCAAAACCGTCGATTTCGACAACTCGCGCTGGATGCTCAGGTTGTAATCTTCCGCATAGGGCATCCGGTTGTGAATCGAATATCCGGGCGAATAGGAGATCGGCAAATAGATCGAATAATCCAGCGTCTTGTTGGCCGGGCTCCCCGGAATCGGAAAGGTGAAGGGGAATCGCTGTGTCTGTGAACTTCCGTCGGACCGAGTCACGAACGGCTGATCGAACAGGGTCGGTTCAGGGCTGACCCAATACAAGCCGAAGGGAGCGTCGCCAACTTCATAAAACAGATTCAGATCCTCAATGGAGGTGTAATAGATGCCATACGCCGCCCGAATGCTGGTCTTGCCCGGTCCTCCGGTGATTTTATTCAGAAGTCCATCATGGAAATCGGGCGAGTATGCCACTCCGGCGCGAGGCGCGAAATTGTTATATCGCGTGGGCGCAAGCGTGCTTGGAATCCCGGGGTCTCCCGGCACAACCCAACCCTTTGGTGCAGTCGGGAATACAGTCGATTGCAGACCGGGAACAATGGTCTCAATCTTGCCCTGCGTGTCGTACCAGGGCATGCTCACTTCCCAGCGCAGGCCCAGGTTGAAGGTCAAATTGGGTTTGACCTGAAATGAGTCCTGGCCGTAAAGCGCGCCGTAGCGCGTCCGGGAATCAAGAAACTGCTGGCTGCACTGGTTATAGCTCACTGGCGCACCGATAAGAAAATCGGCGAAATCGACTCCGGTCTCGCTGCCGTCGAACGTGAAATCGCCGTTGGGTGCGCAAGTGTTGCGCTCATTGATTTGTAAATAGCGGAACTCGCCCCCGAACTTCATCGAGTGGCGGCCGGCTACTTTGGAAAATCCGTCCGCAATTAACCACGTATTGTTCGGCTGGAAGGTGGTGAGCGTCGGCACACCGATAGAGAAGTTGTTGAAGTAAATGGGAGGCACGGTCTGCGGAAAATTGGCCGGTCCGGAAGGGATAATGCCCAATGTTCCGGGGCCGGTGACGAAGCCGAGATCCGCTAGTTTCGCGAAGCTGCCTTTCGGCTGGTCGGTTACGGTTGCGGTGCGGAAAAAGCTGACCCGGAACTCGTTGACTTGTGTCGCGCCAAAGGTTTTGGTATTGCTCATCACGGCCTCCTGGGCGCGGGTGGGAGTTACCGAAGGAAAGCCCGGCACGCTAGCCGCCGGCAGCGCGTTGTCCACCGTGGAATCGTCGTAGTGATAGTAAAACGACCAGTTGCCGGTCATCTGGTTGATGAAATCGACGCGCTGTCCCATCTTGTCGTCGCGGACCGTATTCTTCTCGCTGGAGTTGCTATACAGTCCTGGCCCCTGATTCTGCAGCGGGATGTACGGCAGAATTCCAATTGCGGGCTTAACAAATGCTCGATGCGGAATCACGCCATTCGGAAACACGCAATCCGCTGTATTGGAACAACCGCTGTATGGTTCGCCATTTTGAACCGGATATCCCAGCCGTGACGAAAGCACCTGGGCCCAATACGCGCCGCTCACCGTCAGCGGATTCCCGTTGGCATCGACGAACGAAGCGGGATCGAAAATTCCCGAGCGCTGGTCGGTCGTTGGTACGGATACCAGGCCTGTGCTCGCGCCCGCAACCTGCCGCGTGCCCTGATAATCCGTGAACCAGAACAATTTGTTCCTGATGAACGGTCCGCCTACCGCATAACCGAACTGATTGCGGCGCAATTCGGCTTTGGTCGGGTCGAAAAAATTCCGCGAATCGAACTTATCGTTCCGGATAAATTCGAAAACATCCCCATGGAAGCCGTTCGTCCCTGATTTTGTGATTGCGTTCATCACGCTGCCGCTGAATTTGCCGTACTCCGCGTCAAAGCTGTTCGTAATAAGGCGGAATTCCTGGATCGAATCGAGATTCGGAATCAGCCCCGCGCCGTTGTTGCGGCCTTCGCTGACATCTCCTCCGTTTACGAGAAAAGCGTTCGCCGTCTCGCGCTGTCCGTTCACCGAAACATTCCCGGCCGACAGAATCCCCGAAACGGGCCGGTCCTGCTGAATCGATCCCGTTGTTGTGGGCGCGACGCCGGCCTGCAACCCAAGCAGGTCAATGAAACTGCGGCCGTTCAGCGGAAGCGAAAGGATCTGCTTCGTGCCGATAACTTGGCCGAGTTGCGTGCTCTCAGTCTCCACCTGAACCGGATTGGCCTCGACAGTCACCGCTTCCCGAACCGCGCCGACCTGCAGGTTGATGTCGATGTGGAGCTGATCGTTCACTTGCAGGGTCACGCCGGTAGTGACGAACTGCTCGAATCCAGCGGCTGTAGCGGTGACCTTATAGTGCCCCGGGGGGAGCGCTAAAAGGCGGTATTCGCCCTCCGTCCCCGAAACGCTTTCCCGGGTGAAATTGGTATCGGCATTCGTCGCTGCTATTTTCGCGCCAACCACAACCGCGTGCGACGTATCCCGCACCGTCCCTTGAATCGCACCGTTAACATCGGCAGAAAGATGAAATACAAAACAGCCGGCCATGAGCGCGGCCAGGACAAGATTCTTGAGCCCCAAGTTGACCTCCTGCATCAAGAGCAATGGCGCGAGCCTATCGAAAGCGAGGCGATCTTGTCAAGACCTGCGGAAATTGTTTCCCGATTCCGTCCGAAGTGCTGAAGGACCGCTTTTCAGCCCCTTTCAGCCGAGACCCTATAGTGGATTATGGCGGCACACTCACGTGCCAACTGCAGACAGAAAGGATAACAACACTAATGAGTAATGGAGTCACACCCGTTGCACACGGAGATGTTTCCCAGCGCGTCGGTGTAGAAGTGATTCGCGCTCGCGGTGTGGACGTCGAGAAGCTGATTAAAATGCTGATCGCAAACGCCGCGGCCGAATTCGCAAGTACTTACTACTACTACACCATCCTGCGCATGCATCTTGCCGGACATGAGGACTACAAAGAAATTTGCGAGGATGCCCGCCTGGAGGACAGAGCCCACTGGGAGCTGATCGTGCCCCGCATCTATGAGCTCGGCGGCGAGCTCCCGAACGATTTGCCCGCCTTTCACAATCAGGCCGGATGCATCGCGGCCAAACTGCCGGACCCCCCAACCGCGGTCAATATCCTAACCGTGCTGCTGGAATCGGAGCGCTGCGCTATCCGGAGCTGGATCGCTATTTGTGACATGACCTTCGGCAAGGATCCCCGGACCTATGACATGGCATCCAGGATTCTGAACGAAGAGATCGAACATGAGGCCTGGTTCATTGAGTTGCTGGCCCACGAACGGGATGGGAAGTCGATTCCTTCGGGTCACTTCCGCCGCGGCGTACCGGGCGAAGCGCCTTACAGCAAAAACAGCCACTTCTACAACCCATAGGCCAGGACCTGTGTTGAGCACAGAACCGCGCGCGTCAGAAGCTGAGAAAAAATTCGGGACTGACTTAAGCGCCATCCGCCAAGTGCCTGAGAACGCAAGCGCTCAGCTCGGCGCGGCTGTCTGTCCCGTTAATTTTTTCATGCGGCCACATGAAGGGTAGTGACTCGTTTCTGATTGTGTTGGAGACGCCGAAGGGCGAAAGAAGCTTTACCTGCCATAGAAACGAGTTCATCTGGAATGCGGCCGCGCACAACGGAATCACCCTCCCGGCAATTTGCCACCAGGGCCGCTGTCTCACCTGCGCCGGGTGCGTGCTGAGCGGGTCGTTTGATCAGAGCAGCGCCAATTCCTATTTTCCCGAGGACAAAGTGGAAGGCTATATCCTCCTCTGCACCGCCAAGCCGTGCAGCGATCTGCGTCTGCGAACCAACCAGCAGCACGCCATGCGCCAGTACCGGGCGAAGCTGGGGCTTCCGGCTCCTTATTTGTAATCGCCTCCCCCGGGCGGAGGATGTCCGGAAGATCGTAGAAAAGGGAACGACTCAACCGGAGCGTATGATACGCTCCGGGAAATTTTCTTGCCAAAAAGAGGAGAGTCGTCTTGAAGAAAGCGTATCAAAGTACAGCAGTCGAGGAGAGTCGGAGACCGGAATGCGGATCGTGGAGGGCTTCCGGCTGTTGCCGTATCTCGTAAAGCCTTTACTCTCGGCCTCGGACCATGCAGTGTGGCTCCTCCCGTCACCACCCGAGTTCCGCGAAGCCACAATCCAGCGGCGCGGCGGATGCACATCTGGATTCCTTTCCAAAACAAGCAATCCGGAGCGAGCTCTACAGAACCTCCTCGAGCGCGACAGGATATTCACCGATCGACTCAGAAAGGAAGTTGAAGATTTGGAATTGCGCGCCATAGAGGTTAACGCTGCAATGACTGAGGACGATTCCGCGGCCTGGTTACGAAGATATTCGGGCTCTGATTCGCCCTTGCTAACGTCATATGGTGAGGCATCCAATGGCTACTTCGCGACGCATGTTTTTGGGAGTAACTGTCGGCGCGGCCGCGTCGACCATAGTTCCTCATTTGGCTGAGGCAGTTCTGCCCGATCAAAATTCAACATCGTCTCCAGGAACTGTTGCGGTCGTTCGAGTACAAGCGGCGCCCAGCTAAGTCGTCAACTCTTTCGATCCCGATGAGGCGCTCGCGACATCGATGGACATTCAGTCGCGCGAGTCGATTAACAAGATCTACACGCCCGAAAGCATAAAGGTTTGCTTGTCCGCGGAGTGGGGGCCGATCAGCTATCGCCTGCATACTCCGGAGATGATTGATTATTGGCACTGGAATCCCAAGGGCCGGTGGTCAGACGAAGCAAAGCAACGCGGATATTTCGTGGGCAGCTCGGAATTAGGTGAATCCATTCGCGATTCATTCGGCTACAGCCTTCCCCACCGCGGCTGCACTCACAATGGCGGCACCGACCGGGGCTATTCTCGCCTCACAGATGGCGATCCCGGTACTTTTTGGAAGAGTAACCCTTACTTGACCAAAGCGTTCACCCATGAAGACGACTCTTTGCATCCGCAATGGATTATCGTCGATCTAGGCGAATACTATGACGTGAACGCGATCCGCATCGATTGGTGCGAACCAAGCGCCCGCGAGTACGAAGTGGAGTATTGGTCCGGAGCCGATCCCATGAACTGGGAGGAGCCGGCTATGGACTCTACGGGCCAGGGTGGCGAATACCTTCCTATTTCTAATCAAGCCATGGGGAACTGGATTCGCTTTCCCAACGGTGCTGTTCACGAGGGCAAAGGTGGAAGAGTAACACTGAAACTCTCGGACAAACTAATTTCAACCCGTTGGGTTCGCGTCGTCATGACGCAATCGTCGAATCAGCCGGGGCCGCACGGAAACGATGATGTGCGGCTTCGGGTGGGATACGCAATCCATGAGGTCTACGTGGGCAGATTGGAGCCCGATGGTAAATTTGCGGATTTCGTCAGACACGCGCGGGACGGCCGCCAACAAACCGCTACGTATTGCTCTTCTACAGATCCGTGGCACACCGCCGAAGACTTGAATCCGCACGGAGACCAGACCGGCTGGGACCTCTTCTATACGAGCGGAATCACCAACGGGCTAGCTGCGCTGATCACAGTTCCCCTGATTTACTGCATTCCCGAAGATGCCGCCGCAATGGTCGCTTATCTGAAAAAACGAGGATATCCCATCAGCTGGGTTGAGATGGATGAAGAAGCCGATGGGCAATACTACATGCCGGAGGACTACGCCACACTCTATATTCAGTTTGCGCACGCCATTCACAAAGTCGATCCCACCCTTAAATTAGGCGGCCCCGTGCTCCAGGGTATAAACGAGGACGCCTCTGTCTGGCCC
>Ga0308173_10000535_pt1 | contig 16384 bp, 15 predicted proteins | sample PhyPR1_FD_203716 | JGI IMG/M metagenome (GOLD analysis project Ga0308173, IMG submission 203716) | Soil microbial communities from UC Gill Tract Community Farm, Albany, California, United States - DLSLS.P.R1 | ecosystem: Environmental > Terrestrial > Soil > Agricultural land | place: USA...
AACGTCGGTTGCATTCCATCCAAGGCGCTGCTGCAGTCGTCGGAAAACTTTGAGCATGCCGGCCATGCCTTTGCCGATCACGGCATCAATGTGCAAGGCTTGTCGCTGGACCTGCAGAAAATGCTCGGTCGCAAGAACACTGTGGTCAAGCAGAACAACGACGGCATCCTGTACCTGTTCAAGAAGAACAAGGTCACCTTCTTCCATGGCCGCGCGTCGTTCGCGAAGGCGAGCGAAGCCGGTTATGAAATCGCGGTGGCGGGCAATGCCGCCGAGACCCTGGTGGCCAAGCATGTGATCGTCGCCACAGGCTCCAATGCCCGTGAACTGCCGGGCGCGCCGTTCGACGAACAGCGCATCCTGTCCAATGTCGGCGCGCTGGCGATGCAGGAAGTGCCGAAGAAGCTGGGCGTGATCGGCGCCGGCGTGATCGGCCTGGAAATGGGCAGCGTCTGGCGCCGTCTCGGCGCAGAAGTGACGGTGCTGGAAGCGCTGCCAACCTTCCTCGGCGCGGTTGACGAGCAGATCGCCAAGGAAGCCCACAAGCTGTTTACCAAGCAGGGGCTGTCCATCAGCCTGGGCGTGAAGATAGGCGCCGTCACCAGCAGCGACAGCGGCGTGACCATCGAGTACGTCGACGACAAGGGCAACGCGCAGAAGGGCGAGTTCGACCGCCTGATCGTGTCCATCGGCCGCGTGCCCAACACCATAGGCCTGCAAGCCGAAGCGGTCGGCCTGCAGCTCGACGAGCGCGGCTTCATCAAGGTCGATGACGAGTGCCGGACCAACCTGCCCAATGTCTGGGCGGTCGGTGACGTGGTGCGCGGCCCGATGCTGGCGCACAAGGCCGAGGAAGAGGGCGTCGCGGTTGCCGAGCGCATCGCCGGGCAGCATGGCCACGTCAACTTCAACACCATTCCGTGGGTGATCTATACGTCGCCGGAAATCGCATGGGTAGGCAAGACCGAGCAGCAACTGAAGGCTGAAGGCGTGGCCTACAAGGCTGGCAGCTTCCCCTTCATGGCCAACGGCCGGGCGCGCGCACTGGGCGACACGTCGGGCATGGTCAAGTTCCTGGCCGATGCCAAGACCGACGAAATCCTGGGCGTGCACATGGTTGGACCGATGGTTTCCGAGCTGATTTCGGAAGCCGTGGTGGCGATGGAGTTCCGTGCTTCTTCGGAAGACATCGCGCGCATCTGCCATGCGCATCCTTCGCTGTCGGAGTCGACCAAGGAAGCGGCATTGGCGGTAGAGAAGCGTTCGCTGAACTTCTGACGCGAACCGGTGGCTGGCTGAAAGGGGACGATGATGAGGTTGCGCAGCTTGTCGGGCATGCTGGCGCTGGTGCTCGGCGCCTGCGCCACTGGCGTGGCCAGCGATGACCTCGGCATCGAAACCGTCAGCCGCGGCCAGCCGGTGGCTGGCGCCAGCTGCAGCGTGCAGACCGCGGAAGGCGTCTGGAACATCGTCACCCCGGCAGTCGTCCCGGCGCGCCATACCCGCGGCGACCTGCGCGTGCTATGTCAGAAACCAGGCTATCGCACGTCGGAAGCGCTGTATCGCGGCATGGGCTATGGCGGCCGCGGAGGCGGGACCAGCGTTGGACTGGGCGCAGCCGGTGGCGGCGGTAATGTCGGCTTCTTGCTGGGCATAGGCGTGCCGCTCGGCGGCAGTGGCGACCATTTGCCGGCGCGCATACTGGTGGAAATGAATCCGCTATGAAGGCAGGTTCCGCTGCTCGCGGCTTGGCACGGCGGCGGACTGAGTGATGGATAGACAGACGGGCGAGCATGGTCTCGCCCATTTTTGTGGCCGCGGTCGCATGCTGCGCGCGGGGGAATAATGACGATGGATGTGCGCCAATATTATCAACATGCGCTGGCCGAGCGCGGCTTTTCGGCGGACGAGGCGCAGCGCGCCGCGGTTGAGCGACTGCAGCGCTGTTATGAGGACTGGCGGCATTACAAGGGCCAGCGCGCCAGCGTGTTCAGGCGCCTGATCAACAGGCCCGAAGTGCCGCGCGGCGTGTATATGTGGGGCGGCGTGGGACGCGGCAAGTCCTTCCTGATGGACAGTTTCTACCTGGTGGTTCCGGTGGTGCGCAAGACCCGCCTGCATTTCCATGAATTCATGCGCGGAGTGCACCGCGAACTGGACGACCTGAAAGGCGTTGCCGATCCGCTGGACCAGGTCGCGGTACGCATCGCGAAAAAGTACCGGCTGATCTGCTTCGATGAATTTCATGTCTCGGACATCGCCGACGCGATGATCCTGTACAACCTGCTCAAGGCGCTGTTCGACAATGGCGTGTCGTTCATGATGACCTCGAACTATGAGCCCGACACGCTGTATCCGGACGGCTTGCACCGCGACCGGATGCTGCCAACCATTGCCTTGCTCAAGGAAAAGCTGGACGTGATGTGCGTCGACGCCGGTGTCGACTACCGCAAGCGCGCGCTGCAGCAGGTGGAGGCTTATCACACGCCGCTCGGCCCGCAAGCCGACCGCGAGTTGCGCCATGCCTATGCCCGCATCGCCGAGACCGAGGATGAAGACCCGCTCATACGGATAGAGTCGCGTGAAATCCGCGCGCTGCGCAGGGCTGGCGGCGTGATCTGGTTCGACTTCGCGACGCTGTGCGGCGGCCCGCGCTCGCAAAACGACTACCTCGAAATCGCCAGCCAGTTTCATACGGTGATCCTGTCCTCGGTGCCGCGCATGTCGGCTGCGATGTCGTCGGAAGCGCGGCGCTTCACCTGGCTGGTCGATGTGCTGTACGACCACAAGGTCAAGCTGCTGATGTCGGCCGAAGTGCCGGCGGAGGAACTCTATACCGAGGGCACGCTGTCCAATGAATTTCACCGCACGGTGTCGCGTATCATCGAGATGCAGTCGCGCGAATACATGGATGCCGAGCGGCGCGATGTTACGGAGTCCCTTTCCCGATGAGCCGATTTTTCCCTTTCGTTCGCCTGCGCCGCCCGCTCTCGCTCATGATCGCGGCCCTGGCGCTCGCTTCGCTGCGGCCAGCCCTGGCCAGCCCGGAAGACCTGGCGCGCAAGTATCCGCCCGGTTCCATCACTTCGGTCGAGCAGGCTGACGCCGCGGTGCTGGAGGTGCAGCGCGAGCGTCAGGCCGTCGAGGCGCGCTATGCCGATGCGGAAGGCGCCTGCTACGACAAGTTCTTTGCCTCTCCCTGCGTCGAAAAAGCCAAGGAGGCGCGCCGCGCGGCGCTGGCGGCGCTCAAGCCGATCGAGGTCGAAGCCAACTATTTCAAGCGGCGCGACCGGGTGGTGCAGCGTGACAAGGTGCTGGAAGAGCAGAGGGCGCACGAAGCGAGCGAGGCGCCGGCCCGTGCGGAGCGGGAAAAGCTGAACGAGCAGAAGGCGGCGCAGAAGGCGGCCGATGTCGCGGCGCGCCAGGCGGCCAATAAAGCGCCCTCTGGCAGGGCGCCCGCGACGCCAAGGCCGGAGCCGGCGAAGCCGCATGCCGACGGGCGGGACCGTATTGCCGAACATGCTGCGAAGATGGAGCAGGACCGCGCGCAGGAAGCGGCGGACGCCACGCAGCGGGCGAAAAACATTGCTGACTATGAGCGCAAGCAGCAGGAGTACCTCGAGCGGCAGCGCGAAGTCGCGGAGAAGAAAGCGCAGCGGGAGCAGAAGGCGCGCGAACGCGCGGCCCGGCCGGCAACGCCCTGAAGCGGCCCGGTTACGCTCAGACTGCCCGGCGTATCGCGTGCGCCTGGTAATTCTTTTTCTCGGGCGGCGGCGGAACCAGCTTGACCAGTGCCAGGCTGCAGTTGTCGGCGCGCCGCCCGGCGCTGCGGTCGCGCGCCTTGGCAATGAGCATCTCGGACACTTCGCGAGGCGAACGGCTGACAATTGCCGCGCCCAGTTCCGCACTGGAAAAGTAGGGGAACAGGCCATCCGAGCACAGCAGGAAGCTGTCGCCGGCTTTCAGGCCATCATAGCGGCCCGGCGTCACTGTCATGTTGTTGTTGCCGCCGCCCAGCGTATTGAGCAGCAGGCGCGACAGCTTGTCGCTGCTCCGGTCGCCTTCGGCCAGCCTGCCTTCGGCTATCAACTTCTCGCGGTAGGTATGGTCGCGGGTCTGGAAATCGGGATTGGGGCCGCTGAAGCGGTACAGCCTGGAATTTCCCACGTGGGCCCAGTGCGCCACGCCTTCCGGGGTGATCACAAGGGCGACCATGGTGCTCTGCGGCCGCTCGCTGGATGTGATCGGGTACAGGCTGATCACGGTATGCACTTCCATGGCGATCGCGGCCAGCATCTGATCCACTTCATCGGTCAGCGGAGAGAATTGGTCAAACACCTGGCGCGCGGTGCGTATCACCTGCTCGGCCGCATCGGCGCCGCCCGACCCCGCGCCACGCCCGTCGGCCAGCACCGCCATCATGTAGCCCGGAGCGCGCGGCGCGGCGAACAGGGCTACCCGGTCCTGTTGTTCGTCGCGGTCGCCGATATGCTGTCCGGTCGCCGCTTCTATCTTGTAGTGGCTCATGTGTTCGGCTTGCATTAAACTTTCGCCTATCGAGAAATTCCTCGAATTATCACATGTAAAATGTCCTCCAGGAAATATTTGCGATGAATACCACGGAAACTTTTCCATGAACAAGATGGCCGAAGAAATAAAAGAACGCATCATTGAATTGGAAGTCGAACACCGTGACTTGGATTCGGTCATCGATCTCTTGAGCGCCAGCGCGCAACATGAGGAATTGCAGTTGCGGCGCCTGAAGAAGCGCCGTCTGCAACTCAAAGACCATATCACCCTTCTCAGGATGCAATTGGTCCCGGACATTCCAGCCTGATCACGCCTGATAGAATGGCGTGCTTTTTCTTCGCGCCGCCGACTGGCCTGTCCTGGCTCACCGGCATGCAGCGCGTGCCTTGCAATGGCTTCCATTTTGACAGCAGAAATTTCCACAGCAGACATTCCCGACGAGCACGATGCCGAGGTCGAGCAGTTATTCGGCCCCACCGGCCCGCTGGTTGAAGCCGTCCGCGGCTTCCGGCCGCGCTTGGCGCAAACCGAGATGGCCAAGGCGATCGCCGCCGCCATCGCCAGCCAGACCACCCTGATTGCCGAGGCCGGCACCGGCACCGGCAAGACTTTCGCCTATTTGGTGCCAGCCTTGCTGTGGGGCGGAAAGACCGTGATTTCCACGGGCACCAAGAATCTGCAGGACCAGTTGTACCTGCGCGACATACCGACGGTGCGCAAGGCCCTGAATGCGCCGGTCTCGGTCGCGCTGCTGAAGGGACGGGCGAATTACCTGTGCCACTTCCACCTTGAGCGCACGCTGCAGAACGGCCGGCTCACTTCGCGCGAGGACGTCAGCTTCCTGCGGGAGATTTCGCGCTTCATCAAGACCACTTCCACCGGCGACAAGTCGGAACTGTCCAGGGTGCCGGAAAGCGCCCCGGTCTGGAACCTGGTGACGTCCACGCGCGACACCTGCATGGGCAGCGAATGTCAGTACTACAATGACTGCTTCGTGATGAAGGCGCGCAAGGAAGCGCAGCAGGCCGATGTCGTGGTGGTGAATCATCATCTTTTTTTCGCCGACGTGGCGCTGAAGGACACCGGCGTGGCGGAATTGTTGCCGTCAGCCAACACTATTATTTTCGACGAAGCGCACCAGTTGCCGGAAACCGCAACCCTGTTTTTCGGCGAGACCGTGTCGACTTCGCAGATCGTTGAGCTGTGCCGCGACGTGCTCGCCGAGGGCTTGTCGCATGCCCGCGACGGCGCCGACTGGAGCCAGCTTTCGGGCGCGCTGGAGCGCGCCGCGCGCGACCTGCGCCTGACCTTTCCGCAGGACTCGGTAAAGCTCGCGGCGCACCAGATCGCGTCGTCCAGCCCGTTTTTCCCGGCGCTGGAAACGGTGCAGGATGAACTGGCGGCGATGATAGAAGTGCTGGAAAACCAGGCTGAGCGCGCCGAGACGCTCGAGCAGTGCCGTGTGCGGGCGATCGAGCTTGCCGCGAAGCTGGGCGCCTGGACTGCGAGCGGCGAGAAGACAGCGGCCGATCCGGACAAGGTGCTGTGGGTGGAAGCCTATGCCTCCTCCTTGCAACTGCACCAGACGCCGCTGTCGATCGCGCCGATTTTCAGCAAGCAGCGCGAGGGGCCGCCGCGCAGCTGGATCTTCGCGTCGGCGACGCTGGCGGTGAAAAACGACTTCAACCATTACACCGCGCAGATGGGGATGCTGGATGAGCCCGCGCGGTCCTGGGCCAGCCCGTTCGACTATGGCAGCCAGGGCTTGCTGTATGTCCCCACCGACATGCCGCAGCCGAATGCGCCGGATTACAACGATGCCGTCATCGATGCGGCCCTGCCGGTGATCGAGGCGGCCGGCGGCCGCGCCTTTTTGTTGTGCACCACGATACGCGCGGTCAACCGCGCCGCGGAGCGGCTGCACGACGAGTTCGAGAAGCGCAAGCTGCCGTTCCCGCTGATGGTGCAGGGCACGGCCAGTCGCACCGAACTGCTCGACCGCTTCCGCGCGGCCGGCAATGCGGTGCTGATCGGCAGCCAGAGTTTCTGGGAGGGGGTCGATGTGCGCGGAGAAGCGCTGTCGGTGGTCGTCATCGACAAGCTGCCGTTCGCGCCACCGGACGATCCGGTGCTGGCGGCGCGCATCGCCGCGCTGGAAAAGAAAGGATTGAACGGCTTTGTGCATCACCAGCTGCCGTCGGCCATCATCAATCTCAAGCAGGGCGCCGGCCGCCTGATACGCGATGAATCCGACCGCGGCGTGCTGATGATCTGCGATACGCGGCTCATTTCGAAGCCCTATGGCAGGCGCATCTGGCAAAGCCTGCCGCCGTTCAAGAGGACCCGCGACCTGGAAGAAGTGCGGGCCTTCTTCGCGCCTATTTCTGAGGCTGGATGACGACCTTGCCGGTGACCTTGCGCGCCGCCATGTCGTTCAGGGCATTGGGCGTGTCAGCCAGCGCATAACGGCCGGAGATATGCGGCCGGATCTTGCCCTCGGCCAGCCAGCCCATCAGTTCCCGCATCGCAGCCTGGTTGGCCTTTGGTTCGCGCCGCACAAACTCTCCCCAGAATACGCCGACCAGAGATGCGCCCTTGAGCAGCATCAGGTTCAGCGGCAACCGGGGAATTTCACCATTGGCGAAGCCGACCACCAGGTAGCGGCCGCGCCAGCCTATCGAGCGGAATGCCGGCTCGGCATAGATGCCGCCCACCGGGTCGTAGATGACGTCCGGACCCTTGCCGTCGGTGTTGGCCTTGATCGCCTCCCGCAAGTCCTGGGTGCTGTAATTGATGGTGGCATCCGCGCCATGCTGCCTGCAGATCTCCAGCTTTTCATCGGAAGAGGCGGCCGCGATGACGCGCGCGCCCAGCGCCTTGCCGATTTCGATTGCAGCCAGGCCCACGCCGCCGGCCGCGCCCAGCACCAGCATGGTTTCACCCGCTTTCAGTTGCGCCCGGTCGACCACCGCATGGTGCGAGGTGCCATAGGTCAGGGTAATCGCGGCCGCGGTGTCGAAGTCCATGCCGGGCGGCATGGGCATCACGGACTGCACCGGCACCGCGATCTGCTGCGCAAAGGCGCCCTGGCCCACGAAGGCGATCACGCGGTCGCCCGGCTTGAACTGGGTCACGCCTTCGCCAACCGCGGTCACGGTGCCGGCCAGTTCGCCGCCCGGCGTGAATGGCAATTCCGGCTTGAACTGGTATTTGTTCTGGATGATCAGCACATCGGGAAAGTTGACGCCGGCCGCTTCGACTTTGATTGCAATCTTGCCCGGGCCTGGAACCACATCTGGCAATTCTTCTACTACTAATGTGTCGGGCAATCCCCATGCTTTACATACGATGGCTTTCATCATGTCTCCTCAAAATAGAACGGTCGTTTGGTTTTGGGATTATGCCGTAAAAATGGGATACCGTAGATAATTAACAGTTGGCGCTTCGGTTAGAATCGGGCCTATGAAAATTCTTGTGAGTAACGATGACGGCTATCTTGCCCCTGGCATAGCCGCGCTGGCGGAAGCAATGGCCGCCATTGCTGAAATTACTGTCGTGGCGCCCGACAGTAATCGCTCCGGCTCCTCCAATTCACTGACGCTGGACCGGCCGCTGCGGGTTTGCCGGGCGCAAAACGGCTTTTACTCGGTCAATGGCACGCCGTCCGACTGCGTGCACGTGGCGCTGACCGGCATCATGGATGAGCGTCCCGACCTGGTGGTCTCAGGCATCAACCAGGGCCAGAACATGGGTGACGATACCCTCTATTCAGGCACCGTCGCGGCGGCGACAGAAGGTTTTCTGTTTGGCATCCCGGCCATCGCGTTTTCACAGATGCACCATGGCTGGCAGCATCTCGATGCGGCGGCCAGGGTGGCGCGCGACATCGTGCTGCGCCGCATGGACCGCTTGCAGGAAGCCTGGCTGCTGAATGTGAATATTCCCAACCTGCCGTATGAGAGCCTGGGGCGAACGGTCGCGACGAGACTCGGCAAGCGCCACCAGTCCGAGCCGGTGATCCGCACCCATGACCCTCAGGGAAATGAGATCTTCTGGATCGGACCGCCCGGAGCGGCGCTGGACAGCGGCGAAGGAACCGATTTTCACGCAACGGCGCAGGGCTGCGTCTCGGTGACCCCACTCAGGATAGACCTGACCCATACCGCCCAGCTGGATGCGCTGCGCCGGGAATTATCATGAGCGGCGGCAAGCGCTTTCCCTTGTCGCTGTCGTCCCTGGGCGAGCGTGGCAATGCCGCCGGCGTCGCGACGCCGCAGACAGCGACGCGCAACGTCGCGGAAACTACTGAGCAGCGTACGCGTTCGGGCGCCGACGGCGCCCGGCCCATGTCGATGGTGTCGGACGCGGTGCGTTCAGCCATGGTCGCCCGGATTGCCCGCCAGGGCGTGCAGGATGAAAAAGTGCTGGCCGCAATGGGCGCGGTGCCGCGCCACCTGTTCCTGGAGCCCGCGCTGGCAAGCCAGGCATACATCGACGCGTCGCTGCCTATCGGCCATCATCAGACCATTTCCCAGCCTTACATCGTGGCCCGCATGATAGAACTCATGCGCAGCAACCGGAACGAGGGCATCCTCAACCGCGTGCTTGAAATCGGCACCGGTTGCGGCTATCAGGCCGCGGTGCTTTCCCGCGTGGCAACCGAGGTTTACTCGATCGAGCGGATACGCGGACTGCATGAGCTGGCCAAGGCGAATTTGCGTCCGATGCGCATCCCCAATATCCGCTTGCATTATGGAGATGGTATGCTTGGCTTCCCGCAGGTGGGGCCATTCGATGGCATCATACTGGCCGCCGCTGGCATGGAAGTTCCGCAAACCCTGTTCGAACAGCTGACAATAGGCGGCCGCCTGGTCGCGCCGGTCGGCGCCCGCCATCAGGTGCTGCAAGTGATCGAGCGCATGGGCAACGACGAATGGACGACAGCAACGCTGGAAGACTGCCACTTCGTACCGCTGCGCCCCGGTACTGCGGGCTGACCGGCATACCCAATATGAAATACTTAACATGGTGAGAATGAATAACAAACGCTTGGCATTGATGATCGTCCTGGCCGCAACCCTTGCCGCCTGCGGCACGACCCGCACTGTGGCGCCGGTTGTGGAGCGCGCGCCGACGCCGCGGCCGGTAACGACAGCAAAGCCGCACCCGGTCGAATCCGGACCGGGGTATTACACGGTGAAGAAGGGCGATACGCTGAATCGCATTGCGCAGGAGTTCAATCAGAATTTCCGCGACATCGTTATCTGGAATAACCTCAGCAGCCCGAATGACATCAAGGTCGACCAGGTGCTGCGCGTGCTGCCGCCGGACGCAGTCGGTGCGCCTGCGCCGGGCTCCGCTCAGACCGGCAGCATCGCTGCCTCGTCCGGTGTCGAGGTTCGTCCCCTGGGCGCGTCGTCCGCGAGCCCCGCCGCAACTCCCCCGGGCGCAGCGCCGGCCGTCCCCAATGGCAATGGCGCTCACAAGACCTGGCCGCGCGGCGACAAGCGGCCTTACTCGGAAAGCGCGCTGGCTGAACTGCAAAAGCCCGAAGCCGCTCCCGCCCGCAGCGAAGTCGCGCGCGCCGCCGAAAAGGCGTTGGACAAGCCGGCGGACAAAGCGCCTGAAAGCGCGCATGCGCCGGATGATGGCATAGGCTGGATGTGGCCGGCCGATGGTCGGGTGATCGGCTCCTTCAGCAATGGCCGCAAGGGAATAGACATTGCCGGCAAGATGGGGCAGCCGGTGCTGGCCGCAGGCGCCGGCACGGTGCTTTACGCCAGCAGCGTGCGCGGCTATGGGAATCTGGTGATCGTCAAGCACAGCAGCAACCTGTTGTCCGCTTATGCGCATAACAAGACTATCCTGGTCAAGGAGGGGCAGGCTGTGGCCAAGGGCCAGCGTATCGCGGAAATGGGCAATTCAGACACCGACAGTGTCAAGCTGCATTTTGAAATTCGTCAGCAAGGCAAGCCGGTTGATCCTTCAAAATTCCTACCGACCAGATAAATGACATGAACCCTGACCACCGCGATCTGCTCGAAGACGACAATCTTCCGGAGCCTCCTCCGGAGATGGCATTGAGCGCGGACGACGCGGTGGAAGATGATGTGCCAGCGGTGAACGCCGTCGCGGTTCCGCCTATTGAAGAACTCAAAAGCGTCCTGGCGGCTGAGTTATCGACCGATACCACCCAGCATTACCTGAACCGGATCGGCCTGCATCCGCTGCTGTCAGTGGAAGACGAGTTGCGCTATGCCACCCGCGCCAAGGCGGGCGACTTTCCGGCGCGCCAGAAAATGATAGAGCACAACCTGCGCCTGGTTGTCTCTATCGCCAAGCATTACATCAACCGCGGCGTGGTGCTGCTGGACCTGATAGAGGAAGGCAATCTCGGCCTGATGCGGGCAATCGACAAGTTCGAGCCGGAGCGCGGCTTTCGCTTTTCCACTTACGCCACCTGGTGGATCCGGCAGAGCATAGAGCGCGCCATCATGAATCAGGGGCGCACGGTCAGGCTGCCGGTGCATATGGTGCGCGAGCTGAACCAGGTGCTGCGCACCAAGTACCGCCTGGAAGCGCAGCATCATGACGGCAAGGACGCCCGCTCCGAGGACATCGCCCATCTGCTCGACCGTCCCGTGGAGGACGTGCAGGGCATACTGGCGCTGTCCGAGCACGCCACGTCGCTCGACGCCCCCCTGGATAACGATCCCCAGGCCAGCCTGCTGGATATGTTGCCTGGCAATACGGAGGATGCGCCTGACGCCCAGGCTGAATATCACGAAGTCATGATCCTGGTGCGGGAATGGCTGCACGGCATGCCGGACAAGCAGCGGGTCGTCATCATGCGTCGTTTCGGACTGGACGACGAGGATCCCGCGACCCTGGAAGAGCTGGCGCTGGAAATGGGCGTGACCCGCGAGCGGGTGCGCCAGATCCAGCAGGAGGCGCTGGTCAAGCTCAAGCGCACGCTGGCCGCGCGCGGCGTCGGCAAGGACTCGCTGCTTTAATCCCGATGCGGTGTTCGGCATTGAAACAATCCCGGGCGGGGCGGCCCTGCGCCGCATTTCTCCCAAGCCGCGTTGCCGGCGCCTGAGGAAGGCTGGCGCTGATGCGTGCGCTGGGCGGGGCGCATCCTGGCTCTTGCGCTCTGCTTGGCCGCAGCCGCAATTGCAAGCATAATCTCACCCTTCGCGCGGTCAGCGCTGTCCTGCCGCGCCACTCCTCCAAATCAGTTACCTCATGTCCCAAACACGCATAGCAATCGAATCACTAGACATGGAAGCCCGCGGCGTGGGCCATCTGCAAAATGAAGATGGCACACCGGGGAAGGTCGTTTTCGTCGAAGGCGCGTTGCCTGGCGAAGTGGTCACTTTCCAGTCGTTCCGCCGCAAGGCCAAATGGGAAGCGGCCCATCTGCTGGAAGTGCATCGCGAAAGCGCGCTTAGGGTACGGCCCAGGTGCGTTTATTTCGGCACCTGCGGCGGCTGCGCCATGCAGCATATCGATCCGGCAGCCCAGGTGGCAGCCAAGCAGCGGGTCTTGGAAGACAATCTGAAACATATCGGCCGGCTGCAGCCCGAAATGATCCTGCGGCCCATCCATGGCCCGACCTGGGGATACCGCTATCGCGCCCGCTTTTCAGTCCGCAATGTGGTCAAGAAAGGCGGTGTCTTGGTCGGTTTCCATGAAAAGAAATCCGGCTTCATCACCGACATGAAGTCTTGCGAGGTGGTGCCCGCGCATGTGTCCGCCATGCTGGTGCCGCTGCGACAACTGATAGCCTCGTTGTCCATCATGGAACAGGTGCCGCAGCTGGAGCTTGCGGTTGGAGACGGCGCCAACGGGCTGGTGACGGCGCTGGTAATGCGCAACATGGCGCCGCTGAGCGCCGACGATGAGGCAAAACTGCGCGAATTCGCCGATGCCCGCAAGGTGCAATGGTGGCTGCAGCCGGCCGGTCCGGATAGCGCCTACCAGTTTTATCCGACCGACACGCAATTGCATTACCGGCTTCCGGAGTTCGGCATCGAGATGCCGTTCAAGCCAACCGACTTCACCCAGGTCAATCACCAGGTCAACCGTACGCTGGTGGCGCGGGCTATGACGCTGCTGGATGCGCAGCCCCAAGACCGTGTCGCTGACCTGTTCTGCGGTCTGGGCAATTTCACCCTGCCTATCGCTACCCGGGCGCGGGAAGTGGTTGGCATCGAGGGCAGCGCGTCGTTGACGGACCGCGCACTGGAAAATGCGCGTCATAACGGCCTGGCGGAAAAGACCAGCTTCAGCACCCGCAACCTGTTCGAGATCAGCGCCGATGACCTGGCAGCGCTGGGCAAATTCGACCGCATGCTGATAGACCCGCCGCGCGACGGCGCCGCCGCGGTATGCGAAGCGCTGGCGACGTTGAAGGACAGCGCCCCGCAACTGCTGCCGAAGCGGATTGTCTATGTTTCCTGCAGTCCATCCACGCTTGCGCGCGACGCCGGCATCCTGGTCGGGCAGGCCGGCTATGCGCTGCGCAAAGCCGGCGTAATGAATATGTTCCCGCATACCGCGCACGTGGAGTCGATTGCGGTTTTTGATCTGCCGGAGCAGGTTGGCTGGAAGTAGTGGCAGCGGAGCAGGCTAGGCTGCCAAGCCCGGCCTACGCAAAGCCTGCAGTCAGGCGGCTCAATCGCGGCTGCCGCCGAAAATTCCCAGCAGCGACAGCAGGTTGGCGAAGATGTTGTACAGATCGAGATAGATGCTGAGCGTAGCCGAAATGTAATTGGTTTCACCGCCGTTGACGACCTGCTGCACGTCATACAGGATATAGGCCGAAAAAATCGCGATGGCCAGCACCGACACCACCAGGTACAGTGCCGGCACCTGCAGGAAAATATTCAGCACGGCGGCGGCCAGGATCACCAGCACGCCGGCGAACAGCCATTTTCCCATGCCGGAGAAGTCGCGCTTCGACACCGTGGCAACGGTTGCCATGACGCCGAAGATCGCTGCTGTGCCGCCGAACGCGGTCATGATCAGCGAACTGCCATTGCCGTAGCCTAGCGTATGCCCGATCAGCCTCGACAGCATCAGCCCCATGAAAAACGTGAAGGCCAGCAGCACGGCAACCCCGGCCGCCGAATCCTTGGTTTTCTCAATCGCGTAGAAGAAGCCGAAAGCAATTGCCATGAAGGCAATGAAGCCCATCAGCGGGCTGCCGGTGAACAGCGTGAAGTTCAGGCGCACGCCCAGCCATGCGCCAAGCACGGTGGGAACCATCGATAGCGCAAGCAGCCAGTAAGTATTGCGCAGAACGCGATGCCGCGTTACCAAGGCTTCGCTGGCGCTGCCGTAGGTCGATTGCAGTCTTGAGTTCATGCTGATTTCTCCGTGGAGTGGTGGAATTGGAAATACTTGAAAAGCATATCATGCGGCAGAGTGCCCGATGCTGATGCCTGCCCATTGTCGTCATAGGGCGTTTCTTCGTTGAACGAGGGCATTCGTGCTAGAATCGCAGGCTAACCGCATTCCTTCCCCTCATTCTTAACCCTTTCTTTTTATTGGAGTTTTTAAACATGGCAATCGAGCGCACCCTGTCGATCATCAAGCCGGACGCAGTCGCGAAGAACGTGATTGGTCAGATTTACACCCGTTTCGAGAACGCCGGCCTGAAAATCGTCGCCGCCCGCATGATGCATCTGTCACGCGCTGAAGCCGAAGGTTTCTATGCTGTGCACCGCGAGCGCCCTTTTTTCAAGGATCTGGTCGATTTCATGATTTCGGGCCCGGTCATGGTCCAGGCGCTGGAAGGCGAAGGTGCGATCGCCAAGAACCGCGAACTGATGGGCGCCACCGATCCGAAGAAAGCTGACAAGGGCACCATCCGCGCCGACTTCGCCGACTCCATCGACGCCAATGCCGTCCATGGTTCCGACGCCGCCGAGACCGCGCAGGTTGAAATCGCGTATTTCTTCCCCACCTTGAACGTTTACTCCCGCTAAATCGTTCAACCGGCATCGTCCCGGCCCCACGGGCGATGCCCCTCCTCTGGAATTCTCATAATGACGCAACTCACCAACCTGCTGGATAAAGATCCCGCGCAACTCGTCGCCTACTGCGCCGAGCTGGGTGAGAAGCCGTTTCGCGCCAAGCAACTGCTGCGCTGGATACACCAGTTTGGCGCCAGCGACTTCGATGCCATGACCGACCTTGCCAAGTCGCTGCGCGACAAGCTTGCGACCCGCGCCATGATCGCGGCGCCGGCCGTCATCAGCGACCATACCTCGAGCGACGGCACCCGCAAGTGGCTGCTGGACGTGGGGCAGGGGAATGCGGTGGAAACCGTGTTCATTCCGGAGGAAAACCGCGGCACGCTGTGCATTTCCACGCAGGCGGGCTGCGCGGTGAATTGCCGTTTCTGCTCGACCGGCAAGCAGGGTTTCAGCCGCAACCTGACCGTGGGAGAGATCATAGGCCAGCTATGGATGGCCGAGTTTGCGCTGCGCCAGGCCAAGGGCATGGAACCGGGTCCCAAGGGCGAGCGGCAGATCACCAATGTCGTAATGATGGGCATGGGCGAGCCGCTGCTTAATTTCGAGCCTACCGTCACTGCGTTGAAGCTGATGCTGGACGACAATGCCTATGGGCTTTCCAGGCGCCGCGTGACGGTGTCCACCAGCGGCGTCGTGCCGATGATGGACAAGCTGTCGCAGGAGTGCCCGGTAGCGCTCGCGGTTTCGCTGCATGCGTCCAATGACGGATTGCGCGACAGCCTTGTGCCGCTGAACAAAAAATATCCGCTGCGCGAGCTGATGGCCGCTTGCCGGCGCTACCTTGAATTCGCGCCGCGCGACTTCATCACTTTTGAATACTGCATGCTGGATGGCGTGAATGACAGCGACCAGCATGCGCGTGAACTGATTGCGCTGGTGCAGCAGGGCGACGCCCCGGTGCCGTGCAAGTTCAACCTGATTCCATTCAATCCCTTCCCGGAATCCGGCCTGAAGCGCTCCAACAATGCGCGCATCAAGGCCTTCGCCAAAGTGCTGATGGATGCCGGCATCGTGACCACCATACGCAAGACCCGCGGCGACGACATCGACGCCGCCTGCGGCCAGTTGGCCGGAGAAGTTCAGGACCGCACGCGTGTGCAGGAGCGGATGCAGAAAATGGCTGAATACCAGCAGAAATTCGGCAAGGATTTTGGTCGTATCGTGGAGATATCCTCGTGACGGGTGGCTTGCGCGCCTTGCTGGGCGTTGCGGTTTCCATAGTGCTGCTGGGCGGTTGCGCCGGCGTCGGACAGGGCCAGCCGCCGGAAGACTTGCGCACCAGCGTGGACCAGACCGAGGTGCAGAGGCGCGCCCAGATAAGGCTGCAGCTTGCGGTCGGCTATTATGGCGAGCGCCAGATGACGACCGCGCTGGATGAGGTCAAGCAGGCGCTGCAGATCGATCCTAATTTCGCCGACGCGTACAGCGTGCGCGGCCTGATCTACATGGACATGGGCGAAACCCAGCTGGCCGAGGACAGCTTCCAGCGCGCGATGAAGCTCGCGCCCGGGAATCCTGACTTTTCCAATAACTACGGTTGGTTCCTGTGCGAGAACGGCCGGGAGCGCGAGTCGATACGCTATTTTGAAGCGGCGCTGAAGAACCGGTCCTATGGCTCTCCGGCCAAGGCGCTCAACAACGCCGGCGTGTGCAGCCTGAAACTCAATGATGAGGCCGCTGCGGAGCGCTATTTCAACCAGGCGTTCCAGGCGGATCCCGGCAATGCCGACGCCAACATCAACCTGTCCCGGCTCTATTACAGCCGGGGTGATTACCAGCGAGCGCGGTTTTACGCAACCCGAGCCACCCGC
>Ga0308173_10000536_pt1 | contig 16376 bp, 17 predicted proteins | sample PhyPR1_FD_203716 | JGI IMG/M metagenome (GOLD analysis project Ga0308173, IMG submission 203716) | Soil microbial communities from UC Gill Tract Community Farm, Albany, California, United States - DLSLS.P.R1 | ecosystem: Environmental > Terrestrial > Soil > Agricultural land | place: USA...
CTGCGCGCCGATCTCGTGCGCCACGCGCTCGATGAACATCAATTGACGCACGGCTTCGCTCGCCGCCTGATCCGCCCGGCTGTCGATGAGCGCCTGGAGTTTGGCGAAGCGCACGCGTTCTTCGTCGCGCAATTCCGTGAGCAGCGCTTCTAACGCGCCGATGTTCTTCGCGGCGGCGGCATCCTCGATATTCTCGCGCCACTCCATCTGCTGCATCAGAAAAGCCGGCTCCATCGCGGTGTTATTCTCCGCGCCGACGTCGATACCGCGCAGCGACAGCATGTAGCGCGCGCGCTTCAACGGATCGCGCAGCGTCTGATACGCCTCGTTTGCGCGCGTGGCCCATTGCATCGCAAGCCGGCGCTGCGCGTCGCCTGCCGCCGCGAAGCGGTCCGGATGCACCTGCGCCTGCACGGTGCGGTACGCGTCGTCGAGCTTCTGCTGATCGACGGCGAAAGTCGGCGGAAGATCGAATAGATCGAAGTGGCTGTCGGTGAGCGTTGCCATGACGTTATCAGTGGATTCAGGATGCGCGAATGAAAAAGGCGGCCCGCGCCGCCTCTCTTGCCGAAACTGCCGGCGTTTCGCGCGTCATACGCGGAACGATTCGCCGCATCCGCACTCGTCCTTCGCGTTCGGATTATTGAAGCGAAAACCTTCGTTCAGCCCTTCGCGCGCGAAATCCAGTTCCGTGCCGTCGAGATAGGCGAGGCTCTTCGGATCGACGATGATCTTCACGCCCGCCGATTCGAACACCATGTCTTCCGCCGCGAGTTCATCGACATACTCGAGCTTGTAAGCCAGCCCCGAGCAGCCGGTCGTGCGCACGCCCAGGCGCAGGCCCACGCCCTTGCCGCGCCGCGTCAGATACTTCTGCACGTGTTGTGCCGCCTTATCCGTCAACGTGATTGCCATAGTCGTCGCGTCTCTCGCGCTCAAATCTCGCTTCGCGCAGCGCGCTCGTCCCTTTCGGGCGGCGCTGCTGCGGCCGTGCCGTGCTCTGTTTCGAAAACCGGGGCGCCGCGCGCTCGATGACGCTTGCGCGCGCGCCGCCCGTCCGAATCCCGTTACGCCGCCTGCTGCTTCGCCTGCGCGTCTTCCGCTTGCGGCGCAGCCGCGCCGTGACGCTGCTTGTAGTCGGCGACCGCTGCCTTGATCGCGTCTTCCGCGAGAATCGAGCAGTGGATCTTCACCGGCGGCAGCGCCAGTTCCTCGGCGATGTGCGTGTTCTTGATCGTCAGCGCCTCGTCCAGCGTCTTGCCCTTCACCCACTCGGTGACGAGCGAGCTCGATGCGATCGCGGAACCGCAGCCGTAAGTCTTGAACTTCGCGTCCTCGATCACGCCGTCTGCGCCGACGCGAATCTGCAGCTTCATCACGTCGCCGCAAGCAGGCGCGCCGACCATGCCGGTGCCGACAGCAGCGTCGTCCTTCTCGAAGGAGCCGACGTTGCGCGGGTTTTCGTAGTGGTCCAGAACCTTGTCGCTATAAGCCATGATTCAAACTCTCCAAGTACTCGTGTCGAGTGGGATTGCCCGCGCCGCTTAGTGCGCAGCCCACTGGATGGTCGAAATGTCGATGCCGTCCTTATGCATTTCCCAGAGCGGCGACAGATCGCGCAACTTCGCAATCTTGTTCTTGAGCAGGTTGATCACGTAATCGACATCCTGCTCGGTCGTGAAGCGGCCGACCGTGAAGCGGATCGAGCTGTGCGCCAGTTCGTCGTTGCGGCCGAGCGCGCGCAGCACATAAGACGGCTCCAGCGAAGCCGACGTGCACGCCGAACCCGACGACACCGCGACATCCTTCACCGCCATGATCAGCGACTCGCCTTCGACGAAATTGAAGCTGATATTGAGGTTGTGCGGCACGCGGCGCTCCATGTCGCCGTTGACGTACACCTCTTCCATGTCCTGCAGGCCCTTCAACAGCCGGTCGCGCAACATGCGGACCCGCTCGTTCTCAGTTGCCATTTCTTCACGCGCGATGCGAAACGCCTCGCCCATGCCAACGATCTGGTGCGTCGCGAGCGTGCCCGAACGCATGCCGCGCTCGTGTCCGCCGCCGTGCATTTGCGCTTCGATGCGCACACGCGGCTTGCGACGCACATACAGCGCGCCGATGCCCTTCGGCCCATACGTCTTGTGTGCCGAAAACGACATGAGATCGACCTTCAGCTTCTGCAGGTCGATGGCGATCTTGCCGGTGGCCTGCGCGGCATCGACGTGAAAAATGATGCCCTTTGCGCGCGTGATCTCGCCGATCGCCTCGATGTCCTGAATCACACCGATCTCGTTGTTCACGTTCATCACGGAAACGAGGATCGTGTCCGGGCGGATCGCCGCCTTGAACTTCTCCAGGTCGATCAGGCCGTCGTCCCTGACATCCAGATACGTGACTTCGTAGCCTTCGCGCTCGAGTTCGCGGCAGGTGTCGAGCACGGCCTTGTGCTCGGTTTTCACCGTGATGATGTGCTTGCCCTTGCTCTTGTAGAAATGCGCGGCGCCCTTGATCGCGAGGTTGTCCGACTCGGTCGCGCCCGACGTCCAGATGATTTCGCGCGGATCGGCGTTGACGAGCGCAGCGACGTTCTCGCGCGCTTGTTCGACCGCTCGCTCCGCATCCCAGCCGTACTGATGGCTGCGCGAGGCCGGATTGCCGAACTGCTCGCGAAGATACGGAATCATCTTGTCCACCACGCGCGGATCGATCGGCGTCGTTGCGCTGTAGTCCATGTAAATGGGCAGGTGGGGAATATCGTTATTCATCAGTCGCTCCGGGAATATCGGTCAAATCGCGTGGCTGGGCCGCTGCCTTTCGCGCCGCACGACGTTCTGCAATCTGCGGCGATTCGGCGAAGGGCGCGGGTCAGCCAGCCAGATTGAAAATGGAATTGGGGCCCTTGGGCACGACGCGCGCAGCCTCGACTCCCGCCGGTTCGGCGCGCCGGTCGCGCAGCACCGCCTCGGAACCTTCGCGAGCGCGCTGCTGGTCGACCAGGTCCTTCAGCGAGACGGAATCGAGGTACTCGACCATCTTCTGATTCAGCGTCGCCCACAGTTCATGCGTCATGCAGTGGCCGTCGTGCTGCTTCGTGCCTTCGCACGTGCCCTTGCCGCCGCACTGCGTGGCGTCGATCGGTTCGTCCACCGCGATGATGATGTCGGCTACAGTGACGTTTTCCGCCCGGCGCGCGAGGTTGTAGCCGCCGCCCGGTCCGCGAACCGATTCGACGATCTCGTGACGCCGCAGCTTGCCGAACAGCTGTTCGAGGTAGGAAAGCGAGATGCGCTGGCGCTGGCTGATGCCTGCCAGCGTCACCGGGCCATGCTCCTGGCGCAATGCCAGGTCGATCATCGCCGTGACGGCGAAACGGCCTTTCGTGGTGAGTCTCATAATTGGGGGCTAACGCTAATACTCGATGATTTTCGTCAAGTATAAATAGCCCACAGTTTTAGTCAAGTATCTGGGCAAAATATGTAGCGATTTAGGTGATCGTTGCGGCTTCGGGCTCGGGACGCCCGCCGCGCCGCCGTGCTATGGCACCAATTGCGCTCGAAGCGCCTTCAGCAAGCCTTCGCAGGCGTCTTCGCACTGGTCGAGCACGCGCTCGAAACCGTCGTCGCCGCCGAAGTATGGGTCGACGACAACGCGGCTGTCGTCTCGCGTGGCGAACTCCATCAGCAGGCGAATCTTGTCGCGGTGCTCCGCCGGACAGACGGAAGCGAGTGCGGCGGCGTTGGCGTCGTCCATCACGATCAGTAGGTCGAAGCGCGCGAAATCCGCTGCCGCGATCTGGCGGCCGCGCAGTTGCGACAAGTCATAGCCGCGGTTTTTCGCCGCCCGCTGGGCGCGCTCGTCCGGCGGATGACCGATGTGCCAGTCGCCCGTGCCCGCCGAGTCGATGATGATCCGGTCGGAAAGCCTCGCCTGTTCGACGAGCTCGCGCATGACCGCTTCCGCACTGGGCGACCGGCAAATGTTGCCAAGACACACGAAGCAGACGGCGATCGAGTTCATCGGAGCGAGGACGAGTGAAGTATTGGCGAGCGGCGGGAGCTTTTGTGCGCCCGCGCCGCCCGACTGCGCTCCGGATTATACAAAGCAGCGTTCGAGCGCGCCCAAACGGGCGGCGGGGTCGCGCGTCTTAACGCTCCGTACGATGAATGTCGTGCGTGACGAACCCCGCTTCGCCGTTGGGCATATTCAGCCAGTCGCGATGTGCGAGCGTACGGCGAATGTCGGTGAGGCCGGTTTCCCAGTGCTCGCGCATGGTCGAGAGGCCGAACTGATAATCCTTGTAGTGGCCCTCGAATTCCTTCTGGCGGTAAATCAGGTGAATCACGTTGTAGCGCTTGGAACACGCCAGTTCGGCGGCGCGGCGGCACCATTCGTCGCTCTTGCGGATTTCCTCGGGCACCAGATCGAGCACATGCTGAAGCACATTGCGGTAACGCTGCCCGCGCTGCATCTCATCGGTCACGAGACGCGTCCGGCTCGAGTACTGCACGTCCTTCACGCGGCCCATTACGTCGACGATGCTGTCTGGCACCGGCCCGCGCGCGCTCCACAGATCGACCTGAAAAGCGAGCGTGTCGCGGCGCGGCGTGGCCTGCGCGATTTCGTACAGCGGCGTGTTCGACATGAGGCCGCCGTCCCAATAAAACTTCCCGTCGATCTCGACGGCCGCGAATCCCGGCGGCAACGCGCCGGATGCCATGAAATGTTCGGCGCGCAACGCGATTCGCGTGTTGTCGAAATAGGCGAAATTGCCCGTCGCCACATTTACCGCGCCGATGGACACCCTCGTCTCGCCTGAATTGATGCGATCGAAGTCGCAGAGACGTTCGAGCGTGGCCTTGAGCGGTGCGGTGTCGTAGTAGCTCGCCGTCTGCGGCGAACCTGCCGCGACCGGCGACGGCGGCGGAAAGCGCGGCACGAAGAAACCCTTCTGCCCTTCGACGAGCGCGCCGAACGCCTGCAACGCGGTGAACGCTTTACGGATCTCGTCGGTGGAATCGAAGAACGCGCGCTCGGCGAACGCCGGCAACGGAAAACCGTAGGCCGGCTGGCAGACGGTTTCCCAGAATTCCAGCAGCCGCGTCACGCGATTCTCGGGCGCGTTGCCGGCGATGATCGCCGTGTTGAGCGCGCCGATCGAGATGCCCGCGATCCAGTTCGGGTGGATGTCCGCTTCGTGAAGCCCCTGATAGACGCCCGCCTGGTATGCGCCGAGTGCGCCGCCGCCCTGGAGCATCAGCGCGACGGTCTCGTAGGGCGGCAAGTCCATGCGCTGTTGCGCAGCGGGTGCATTTTCGTGGCTTTGTTCCTGTTGCACCGCCTCGTTGCCGTCGATGTCTGCCATTGCGCGTCGTCCTTATTGCATGTACCAGCCGTGACTCACGACGAACGATTGCCCGGTCAGCGCGGCAGTTTCGAACGCCGACAGAAACAGCACCGTTTGCGCGACATCTTCGACGGTGGTGAACACGCCGTCGACCGTACCGCCCAGCATGACGCGTTTGACGACTTCTTCCTCGCTGATGCCGAGTTCTCTGGCCTGCTCGGGAATCTGCTTGTCGACGAGCGGCGTGCGCACGAAGCCCGGACACACGACGTGAGAACGCACGTTGTGCTTCGCGCCCTCCTTGGCCAGCACGCGGGCCAGTCCCAGCAAGCCATGCTTGGCGGTCACGTAGGCCGACTTCAGCGGGGACGCCTCATGCGAATGCACCGATCCCATGTAGATGACCACGCCGCCGCGGTCATCCCTGTACATGTGCCGAAGCGCGGCGCGCGTGGTGAGAAACGCGCCGTCGACGTGGATCGCCATCATCTTTTTCCAGTCCGCATACGAGTAGTTCTCGATGGGATTGACGATCTGAATTCCCGCGTTCGACACGAGAATGTCCACCGACCCCAGTTCCGCGGCCACGCGGTCGATACCCTCGTCGACGGCCGCTTCATCCGTCACGTCCATTGCAATGCCGATGGCCTTGCCGCCCTTCGCGCGAATCTCTTCGGCGACGGCGTCCGCGCCTGACTGATTCAGGTCCGCGATGGCAACCGCCGCCCCCGCGCCGGCGAGCGTGAATGCAATCGCACGCCCGATGCCGCTCGCCGCGCCCGTCACCACCGCCGTCTTGCCGTCGAGCTTACTGTTTTGTGACATGCCAACCTCCTGTCTGATGAACGAATGACAACATGCGATCCATGCGGCCATCAAGCTGGCCGTTCGGCATAGGAACAATCGCGAAGAGAAGACGAAAAGGCCTAGGCCATTCAGCCGACTATTCATGCATGACCGGGAGCGGCTATTGTGCATGAAGGACACAACGCGCCGCAGCATGGCGCGCGGGCAAAAAGTCGCGCTGACGCGCTCCGCTACAATTGACCGCTTTCGCCTTCTCAACGCCTTCATTGCCTATTGCAGGCCACTCTTCATGCTCAGTTATCGTCACGGCTTTCATGCGGGCAATCACGCCGATGTGCTGAAGCACGCTATCGTCGTTCAGATGCTTCGTTATCTCGGGCAAAAGGACAAATCGTACTGGTACATCGACACCCATTCCGGCGCAGGCGTTTATTCGCTCACCGAGGGGTTTGCCGCGAAAAATGCCGAGTTCGATTCCGGCATCGCGCGACTGTGGGACCGCACCGACTTGCCGCCGCTTTTGGCCGATTACGTCGACGAGGTGAAAGCGTTGAATCCGGGCGGCGACCTGCGCTTTTACCCGGGCTCGCCCTATCTCGCCTGGCGCTCGATGCGCGAGCAGGACCGCATGCGGCTTTACGAATTGCACAGCACGGAGATCGACGTGCTGCGCCACAACTTCCGGGATGCCGGCCGCCGTGCAGTGATCTATGACGGCGACGGTTTCGACGGCATCAAGGCCATTCTTCCGCCCCCGCCGCGTCGCGCGCTGGTGCTGATCGATCCTTCGTACGAGGACAAGCGCGACTACGCGCGCACGCTCGCGTGCCTCGAAGAATGCATCAAGCGCTTTGCAACCGGCACGTATGCGGTGTGGTATCCGCAAGTCACGCGAACGGAGTCTCAGCGCTTCGCCGAACAGTTGAAAACCATCCAGCCCAGCGGATGGCTGCATGCAACGCTCAGCGTGAAGGCTCCGCCCACGGACGGCTTTGGCCTTTTCGGCAGCGGCATGTTCATTCTGAATCCGCCGTTCAAGCTGGCGAGCGAGTTGAAGAAGGCGCTGCCCTATCTCGTCGATAAGCTCGGTCAGGACGCCAACGCATCGTTCAAGCTACAACAACGCACGGACTGACCGCGCAACGCCAAAGCCTGTAGCTCAGGGATACGGCGTGCGAGATCGGCGCGAGTGGCTCCCACTGCTCGTCGCAGGCGTCGCACTCTGGCCGCCGTACTCCACATAGGGCGAGACGACAATCGGCTGCTGTTCCTGTTGCGGCGGTCCGGGCAAGGTCGCCATGGGGACCATCCCGGGTGCGCCGAGTGGCGCGCTCTGGAGAACGGTCCCGCTCACGCCGCTGTGAATGCCGGTTTGCGTGTCGAGCACGAGCGGCTCGCCGCCCGGTTTCGCCGACGCTGGTTGGCAGAAGCAAACGCCCAGGATTAGCAGCGCGCAGATGCGCATTGTCGTATTGGAGATGAGGCCAGGCATCGCTCGCTCTATTCGGTAGACGAAACGGCTTTACCTTACCCCGGTGGCAGGCTTTAGGCTAGGCGCTTCCATTCACTATCTGCTTTCGTCGAGGAGATTCCATGAGGCCAACACCCGCGCTGCTTGCCATCATCGCTTTCTGCTTCAACGCAGCGGCTATGGCGCAGACCGAACCGCGTCCTCACGACGCCATGCCTGGCATGAACATGGAGCAGCAAGCCGACAACGGAACGAACTCGTCGTCGGACGCGGCTTTCAAGGCCGCCGATAAATCGATGATGTCGGGCATGTCGAGCATTCAGTACACGGGCGACGCGGACCGGGATTTCGTTGCACACATGATCCCGCATCATGAAGGCGCGGTTGCGATGGCGAACGTGGAATTGAAGTACGGCAAGGACGCGAAGCTGCGCAAACTGGCGAAGGACATCGTCGCCGCACAGGAGAAGGAGATCGGGTTGATGAAGCAGTGGCTGGCGGCGCACCCACCCAGGAAGTGAAGTTGCGGCGCATTAATGGACAAAGCCCCGCAGTGCGGGGCTTTCGTTCTAACATCCGGCGCACTGGCGCCCGGCGCTCGCGCCTTAGATGTTGTAGCCGTTGTTTTCGAGCGAACGGATACGCTTTTCCAACTGAACTACGTCCGACGATTGCGCGAGGTACTCTTCGCGGCGGCGTTGTTCGGCGGCTTCAAACCAGATGCTGAGCTTCTCGAGCAGAATTGCAAACATGACGTTCTCCAAGGATTTCAATGGTCCCTGGCAGTTTTGGTCAGGGATAACCCTCATTAGGGATAACCCGGATTATAGCCGCAATTCATCGGGCAGTGATAGTGAAATGCTTGCATGAAGTGCATTCTGACCGCGAATGGTGCAATACGAAACGTCGCCAGATGGTTGATTTCCTGCGCTTTTCTTCAGATCTTTGATTAAATAATCCAAATAGGTGCATTACTGCGCCAATTTGTCCAAGATCGGGCAGTCAGGGCGATCATCGCCGTGACAGTGCATTGCCAAGTGCGCAAGCGTGTCGCGCATATCAGTCAGTTCGGCGATGCGCCGGTCGAGTTCGGCAACGTGCTCCAGCGCGATCGCCTTGACCTCCGCGCTCGCCCGCGAGCGGTCGTGCCAGAGCGCGAGCAGCTTGCGAATGTCCTCCACGAGAAAGCCGAGTCGCCGCGCCTGCCGCACGAAGCGCAGCGCGTGGACTTCCTGCGCGCCGTACACGCGATATCCAGAAGACGTGCGCCCGACCGGGCTGAGCAGGCCCACGCTCTCGTAATAACGGATCATCTTCGCCGTGACGCCCGACGCCCGCGCCGCTTCCCCAATGTTCATGTCTGCTCCTGAAATTTCGTCCGCACTCTGCACCTTCCCATGATGGGAGGGTATACGATGTCGCTATCCTAAGCCATTTCAAGAGGACCAAGGTATGACTGAATTCGAAGTACAAGGCATGAGCTGCCAGCATTGCGTCGCTGCTGTCACGCGTTCCATTCAGGAAATCGATCCGCAGGCGCAGGTCCGCGTCGATCTGGAACGCGGCAAGGTCGCGGTGGAATCCGCGCAATCAGAGCAGGCGCTGAAGGACGCCATCGATGAGGCCGGTTATACGGTCGTCGGCGTGGCTTCGGCATGAAGAGCGGCGAGCGCTTCACGGTCGCGCTGATTGGCGCGTCCGGTCTGTTGGGCCGCGCCGTCGCGTTAGAGCTCGCGAGCGCGGCAAGCGGTAGGAGCTGGCGCATCGTGCGAACCGCGCATCGACGCGCCGATGCGGCCAGCATGCCGCTCGACATCCGCGATCACGAGGCCGTGCGCGCTTTTCTGCGGCATGAGATGCCCGACGCCATCGTGGTTACGGCTGCGGAACGCCGTCCGGATGTCTGCGAGAACAATCCGGCGCTCGCCCGTGCATTGAACGTCGACGCAGTGAGCGCCATCGCCTCCGAGGCGCGCGCGCTCGGCGCGTGGGTGCTGTCGATCTCGACCGACTACGTCTTCGACGGCACGTCGCCGCCCTACTTGCCCGACGATCCGCCCGCGCCGGTCAACGCCTACGGCCAGAGCAAGCTCGACGGCGAGCGCGCGCTGCTCGCAGCCGATCCGAACTCCTGCGTGCTGCGTCTGCCGCTGCTGTACGGGCCGGTCGTCGACTGGAGCGAATCGGCGGTGACGAGCCTCACGCCCGCGATCGTCGCATCGGCCGATCCCGCGAACGCGCCCGCCTCGATGGACGCGTGGGCGACGCGCTACCCGACTTACACGCCGGACGTGGCGGTTGTGATTCGCGGCATGCTCGAACATCGCGCGAGGGGCGCGACGATTTCCGGCATCACGCAATGGTCCGGCGACGAACCGATGACGAAGTTCGATATCGCCCAACGCATCGCGCACACGCTGAACGTGAACGCGAAGCTCGTCGCGCAGCGCACGCCGGCCGACTCGACGCCGCGCCCGCGCGACTGTCATCTGGATTCGGGCCGGCTGGAGGCGCTCGGCATCGGGCGGCGCACGCCGTTCGATACGGCTATCGGACGCTTGCTCGCGAACTATCCGGCGCTGCCGTCTCAATGAGCGTTCAGTGAAAATCGCGGCTCGCGGCGGCAAGCCGGCCAAGCAACGCGCTGTGATCCTCGAGCCGCTGCGCGACCAGATGCCGGACGTCGCCCTCGTTCTGCCAGACGCCGTGAACACCGAGCAGCGACGCACCGAGCAGCACCTTGCGCTGCTTCTCGACGAGCCCCGGCCAGACGATCACGTTGATCGCGCCGGTTTCGTCTTCGATCGAAACGAAGATCGTGCCGTTCGCCGTGCCTGGCCGCTGGCGCACCGTCACGATGCCGCACGCGCGCACGATGCGCCCGGTTTTGAGATCCGCCAAATCCGCAGCCGTCCTGAAGCGCAGGCGCGAAAGTCTGGCGCGCAACAGCGCAAGCGGATGGCGATTGAGCGTAAGCCCGAGACTCGCGTAGTCATCGACGATTTCGCGGCCTTCCGGCGCTTGCGGCAATGCGAGCGGTGCTTCGGTCATCGGCGCGTCGCGTAGTAATTCCGGTGCGCGCTGCTGCGCGGTCACCGCCCACCATGCCTGACGCCGGTGCCCCGCGATACTCGCAAGCGCATTGCCCGCCGCGAGCGCTTCGAGTTCGCGGCGCGACAGGGCCGCGCGCCGCGTCAGATCGTCGACGTCGGCGAACGGCGCTTCGGCCCGCGCGATCATGATTCGCTCGGCCGCCGCTTGCGGCAAACCTTTGATCAGTTGCAGGCCGATTCGTACCCCCGGCCCTTTCGCGCCGTACTGCTGCGCGGCCAGCCTGATGCGCGCGGCGCGCTTGCGCGCGCCCCGCCGCATGGTTTTGCGAAAAACCTGATTCGGCAGCGGCGTACCGTAGAACTGTTGACGACGCTGCTCCTTGCCGGCATCGAATACGACGCGCTCGCCTTCGCCCGGCGACATTTCGAGCACCGATTCCCAGTCGCTCAGCGAGACATCGGGCGCAAACACCTCCACGCCATGACGCCGCGCATCCTGCACGAGTTGCGACGGCGAATAAAAGCCGAGCGGCTGGCTATTCAGCAAGCCGGCAAGAAACGCCGCGGGCTCGTAGCGCTTGATCCAGGCGCTGAGATACACGAGCAGCGCGAAACTCGCCGAATGACTCTCGGGAAAGCCGTATTCGCCAAAGCCCTCGATCTGCTTGCACACGCGCGCGGCGAATTCGTGCTCGTACCCGCGCGCGAGCATCTTTTTCATCAGATCGGCCTGATATTGCTCCAGATGGCTGCCGCGTCGCCAAGCGGCCATGGCGCGGCGCAGTTGATCGGCCTCTTCGGCCGAATAACCCGCCGCAACCATCGCGAGCTTCATCACCTGTTCCTGAAAAATTGGCACGCCCAGCGTGGGGCCGAGCACGGCCCGCAGCTCTTCCTTCGGATACTCCTCTTCCTCGAGCCCCTGCTTGCGACGCAGATAGGGATGCACCATGCCGCCCTGAATCGGACCGGGCCGCACGATCGCCACTTCGATCACGAGGTCGTAGTATGTCTGGGGCCGCAAGCGCGGCAGCATGCTCTGCTGCGCGCGCGATTCGATCTGAAAGACGCCAATGGTGTCCGCGCGGCAGCACATCTCGCAGACGGCCTTGTCCTCGCGCCGAATGTGCGAGATGCCGAACTCCGGCACACCGCGCCGCAGCGCCACGAATTCCAGCGCGCGACGGATCGCCGAGAGCATGCCCAGCGCGAGCACATCCACTTTCAGGAGCTTGAGCTGGTCGATGTCGTCCTTGTCCCACTGAATCACGCAGCGGTCCTTCATAGCGGCGTTTTCGATGGGCACGAGCCGCGACAGCCTTTCCCGCGCAATCACGAATCCGCCGACGTGCTGCGACAAATGGCGCGGAAATCCGCGCAACTCGCGCGTCAGGCGAATAAGATGCCGCGTGATATGCGAGTCCTCGCTAAAGCCCGCTTCACGAAGATACCTGGCGACCGCGGACGGCCCGCCCCACCATTGCTGGGCCTTGCCGATGCGCTCGACCAGCGACGCATCCAGGCCGAGCGCCTTTCCCACGTCCTTGAGCGCGCTGCGCGTGTGATACGTCGTGACCGACGCCGCCAGCGACGCGCGATGCCGCCCGTACTTCTGATAAATGTACTGGATGACTTCCTCGCGCCGTTGATGCTCGAAATCGACATCGATATCGGGCGGCTCGTTGCGCGCGTGCGAGATAAAGCGCTCGATCAGCAAGCCCATCCTGACCGGATCGAGTTCAGTAATGAAAAGGCAGCAACAGATGACGGAATTCGCCGCCGAGCCGCGTCCCTGACACAAAATGCCCTTACTTCGCACAAACGCGACGATGTCGTAGACGGTCAGAAAGTATTTCTCGTAGCCCAGTTTCGAAACCAGCGCCAGTTCTTTGTCGATGAGTCCGATGGTGTCGGCGTCGAATCCGTTCGGCCAGCGCTTTTTGGCGCCAGCGATCACCAGCTTGCGCAGGTAGCTGGCAGGCGTCTCGCCGGGCGGCACGAGTTCTTCCGGATATTCGTATTGAAGCTCGTCGAGGCGGAACGTGCAGCGCGCGGCCACCTTCAGCGTTTCCGCGATCGCCGCCTTGGGATACAGCGCGCCGATGCGCAACCGCGTGCGCAAATGCCGCTCGGCGTTCGCTTCGAGCGCATAACCGCATTCCGCGAGCGGGCGGCCGAGCCGAACGGCGGTCAGCGTGTCCTGCAAGGGCTTGCGCGAACGCGCGTGCATCAGGGCGCCGCTTGCCGCGACGAGCGGCAGCCCGCTTGCTTCCGAAATCACGCGGCATGAGGCGAGACGCTCGTCGTCGCTGCCGTCCTGCCAGAGTTCCAGCGCAAGCCACGCGCGACCCGCCGCGAAACCGGCGAGCCAGTGCGCGCGGTCGAGCGTGTCGGCGAGCGTCGCCGCGCGCTGCGGCACGAGAATCAGCAGGCAGCCGGGCAGATGCTTCAGATGCGCGATATCGCCGCGCAAATCGGTTGCATCCGTGGCGTCGGACGATGCGGCGGGATCGGTGAAATCTTCCGGACCTAGCCGATAAGTACCCTTCGGCGAACGCGAGCGCGCGAGCGAAATCAGCTCGGACAGATTGCCGTAGCCTTCGCGATTCGTCGCAAGCGCGACGAGCGTGCAAAACGGCTCGCCGTCGGCATCGGTCAGATGCAATTCGGTGCCGATGATCAGCTTTAAAGTCGGTTTGTCGGGCAGCGGCTGACCCGCAAGGCGCGCGGCTTCGATTGCAGCGTGGACCTTGGCCTCGATCTCCTTGATCGCGCCATGCGCGCGCACGACGCCCGCAAGCGAGCATTCGTCCGTGATAGCGAGCGCGGTATAGCCGTGCTCGAGCGCCGCAGCGGCCAGCTCTTGCGGATGCGAGGCGCCGCGCAGAAAAGAAAAGAAAAGTTGCTTAGGCAATGCAGTTCGGCATAGCCCGGCAGGAGCGTCGAGGCAGACACCGCCCCGGAAAAATCTCCGCTGCCCTCGCCGCCCAAACCAATGATGTCGTTCAGGTCATCCATGGCGGCGTCATCCGAAGAATCCGTGCAGGAACCATGCGCCGCTCAACCGCTCGCGATACAGCCAGAACATGCGGCCGCGATCGTCCGAGGCGACGTAGTAATCGCGCTGGACGCCATTGCCGTCCCACCATCCCGCCTCAATGCGCTCCGTCCGGCTGATCAGCTTCAGCGGACGGCGATAAAACGGCCGCTCGTTGCGCAGCTGGAGCTTCTGTGGCGTTTCCAGTATCCACGACGGGCGCGGCTGCGAAGGAACGGCCAGATCGGGGAGTTCGAGCGATTCGGCTTCCATCTCCGGTTCGTCTTCCTGCACTTCGTCGGGCGCTTGCGCTGCTTGCGCCTCCTTCGGCTTTTTCCCGCGCTTGCCTTTGGGATCGCGCACTGCCTGATAAGGCTCGACAGTCATCGCCGCCTCCGGCCGATGATCGTCGCGCGCGATCAGTTGCACGACGTTCTCCGCGCCCAGCCGCGCGCTCAAACGCTCGAGCAGTTGCGCCATCGATTCGCTATCGGAGTTCGGCATCGGAAAGAGCGTGTCGGACGGCGGCGCATGCTCACTGACTTTGTCGGCCAGCAGCTTCATTTCGATCACCGGCGCGGCGAGCGTCGTCTGATTCAGCTTTTCGCGCAGCAGCCAGAGGACGTGATCGGCATCGCGCGTCGGCACGGCCCACGCGATCTTGAGTGTCGACGTCTTTGGTGCATGACGCGCGGCGAGTTCGTGTTCCAGTAGAAGAGAAAATTCGCTGAGAGCGGCGTGATGCGCGCTCAGCCAGCCAGCCAACTGCAAGACGAGGCGGCGAGCCGCGAACAGCAACGCCTCCGCGCTTTCCACGCGCGCCTGCAATTCCAGCCGCGCCTCGAACGATGCCGGCGCGCAAAACGCCTCACGCGGATCGGGCGCCTGCCCGTAAGCCTGCGCGAGCCATTGCAGAATGCCCTGCCCGAACCGCCGCGCGACGCCCTTGCGCGGCAAATGGCGCAAATCGGCGAGCGTCGAGCAGCCGATCTGCTCGAACACATTGCCGTGCGATGCCGCCGACGGCACGAGCGAGACCGGCAACGCGTCGAGCACGCGCACGAGCGTCGTCTCCTTGACGATGCGCACCCGGCGCGTCACGCGGCGCGTGCGTGCGTGCGCAAGCAGCCACGCGCCCCACGGCGTCGGCGCACAGCCCATGCGCGACGTAAAGCCGCATCCTTTCACTGTGGACGCCACCTTGGAAAGCAGCGCCCGCAGCCCGCCGAAAAGCCGTGTACTCCCATCCACTTCCAGCAGCACCGTATTCGCTTGCGCGAGCACGACCTTCGGCGTAAATGCGAGCAACGCCAGCGCGACCGCTTGAGCGCGCGTTGCTCTTCGCTGATATCGACGGCGAGCAGCGTCAATTGCGGCGCCAGCGCGAACGCATGCGACCGCGTGCTGCCGGGCCGTACGCCCAGCCGATACGCGATGAGATCGGGCAGCAGGATGCGCGCGTGATCGGCAAGCGCGAAGCATGGCTGATCGATCTCGTCCGGAGCGAAGGCGTCGGCGCGGTCATTGGGCGTCGGCCTCGCTCCAGGCAAAATCGAATTTGCCGATGCGGACGGCATCGATGGCGGCCTGACTGCTTCGAGCGATAAAAGCGGCAATGTCACCGCTATCCACAACATGTTTGACCTCTCGTGCGTTCCTTTGCTGGCTCGCGCGGCGCAGATGCTCGGGCAATGCGGGCAACTGCAGCGGCAAGCGCAACTGCAACGGCTTCTCCAGCAGCGGACCGCGCCGCTTGATGATGTCGATTTCCAGCATGACGACCTGCATCCATTCGCGACGGTTCATTGTCTGTGCAGCAGCGGGCAGCATGGGCTTGCAGATCATGCGTAGCGGCGCTGCGGAGGATTGCTTTGCCGCATTCAGCGGGCGGAACAGAAACGCGAGCGATTGAGACTCCTGAGCCGCCACTTGCAGCCGACGCAATGCTTCCGGACGCGCCTTGGGCAACCAGACCAACACGGCCCCAATGCCTTCCTGCTTCAGCGACTGTTCGGCGGCCCAAAGCACCTGATCGTCGGGCGCTTTGACCCAAACCAACTTCTTTGGCGCGATGTTCATTGCCCGAAAGGCAGCGAAATTCAGCATCCACGGTGGTGCGATCAAGACGACGGAGCGGCCTTGAACTGTCGTGAGTTGCCGCAAAGTGCGCGCAAGCAACCTGATTTCACCGACGCCGGCCTCCTCTATGAGCACTTCTGTCACTGCGCCAGGCACCCAGCCTGCGCCGGGCAGTGCCAGATCCAGCATTCGATAGCCGCTCGGAACGACGGTCGACTGTGAAGCGCTGATCTGCTCGCCTTGCCACAGTTGCTATTGCAAGCGCGAAGTCAGTTCGAAATCGAGTAAGGAAAGTGCGGCACCCATGAGTTCCCCGTCTGCCTGATACAGGGTCCGCTCATGCGTGAATGCGTGACGGCCTCTGGTTGTACTGTATATTTATACAGTATTTCCGGAGGCACTGGTTGTTGGAGGGAGCGTTGGAAGGGGAGGCTTTAGAGGGAGCGAGGATGAATTTTTTGGACGGTGCGAGTTTAAATCGCTGTCCGGAAACGCAAAAACCCCACCTTTGAGGGGTGGGGTTTTTGGGTACGGCATGAGGAGCCTGACGATTACCTACTTTCACACGGGAATCCGCACTAT
>Ga0308173_10000537_pt1 | contig 16352 bp, 14 predicted proteins | sample PhyPR1_FD_203716 | JGI IMG/M metagenome (GOLD analysis project Ga0308173, IMG submission 203716) | Soil microbial communities from UC Gill Tract Community Farm, Albany, California, United States - DLSLS.P.R1 | ecosystem: Environmental > Terrestrial > Soil > Agricultural land | place: USA...
CGGTCTCATTCTCGAAATGCTCGAACAGATTCCGGATGGCGACGTGTCCATCCGCATCGCGGGCGTGCATTTCGAAGTCCTGCGCAGCGACGATCAGGCCGTGCGCACGGTCAAGATTTTTCGTCCGCAGGCCGCGACGGCTAAGCGCGCGTTGCGTTAGCCATTCGGACGAGTAGGCGCGAGCGGGCAACGGCGGGATGATCGGATCGTTCCGACCAACCTTCAACCGTGCCGCCGATGATCTCCGCCTCCCGCGACGCTTTTTCCCGCCCGGCCCGCACCGCGGAGCCTGCCTTCGACGCGACTTCCGAGCAGGACGCGCCCGCGGTCTCGCTGCTCGCCGAGACCTTGCGCGAAGCCGCCGAGCGCGGCGCATCCGATATTCACGTCGAGCCCTCCGAGCACGAGTGGCGCATCCGCTTGCGTGTCGATGGCGCGCTCCATGTACTGCGCCGGCCGCCGCTGCATCTGCGCGATGCCTTCGTCACGCGCGTCAAGGTGCTTGCGCGCATGGATATCGCCGAGCGGCGCGTACCGCAGGACGGACGCCTGCGGCTCGCGCTGCGGGGCGCGCAGGTCGGCGACTATCGCGTGAATTCGCTGCCGACGCTCTTCGGCGAAAAACTCGTCTTGCGGCGGCTGGATGCCCTGCCGCGCGATCTGTCGCTCGGTGCGCTCGGGCTCGATTTCGGACAAGGCAGCATCGTCGAGTCGGCCATTCGCGCGCCGCATGGCCTCGTCCTCGTGACGGGGCCGACCGGCAGCGGCAAAACGTTGTCGCTGTACTGCTTCCTGCAGATGCTGAACGCCGAGGCGCGCAACGTCTGCTCGGTCGAAGACCCCGTCGAAATCCAACTCGCGGGCATCAACCAGGTCGGCGTGCGCGAAAAAGCCGGGCTGACCTTTGCCGTGGCGTTGCGCGCGTTCATGCGGCAGGACCCGGACATCATCATGGTCGGCGAGATTCGCGACGCGGAGACCGCCGACGTCGCCGTGAAGGCTGCACAGACTGGCCATCTCGTACTCTCGACGCTCCACACGAACGACGCACCCGCCGCCATCGCGCGCCTGCTCGACATCGGCGTCGCGCCGTACAACCTGGCGTCGGCGTTGAGGCTCGTAACGGCGCAACGGCTCGTGCGCGCGCTGTGCGTCGCATGCCGCGCGCCGTCCGCGCTGACGCTCGACGACGGCTTTCGTCCATTCGAGCCGCGCGGGTGTCCGGCGTGTCATGGCATCGGGTATCGCGGGCGAATCGGCGTGCATCAGGTGATGCCGGTATCGGATGCAATTCGCGAACTCATCGTCGCGCGTTCGGCGACGCATGCAATCGCGCGGCTCGCACGATCCGAAGGCATGCCGACATTGCGCGACGCGGCTTTTGCGCGCGTTCGCGAAGGCGTGACGAGCGTCGCCGAGGCGGCCGACGCGACGGAAAGCGCATGATGGGCGCCGAGTCGTCGGATATGCGTTTCGCGTGGCGCGGCATCGACGCCGAGGCCGCACGCAGGCACGGCAAGCTCATCGCAGCCGATTCGACTGCGGCGCGCGCGTCGTTGCGGCGGCAAGGCATCATCGTGCTCGAAGTGGAAACACTGGGCGCGGCGCCGCTGCCGAAGGCATCGTCGAACGAAATCGGCGTGTTCACGCGTCAGCTCGCGGGCCTGCTGCGCGCCGGTCTGCCGCTCGCCGGCGCGTTGGAGATGCTCGGCAACGCCGATGGTCGAGACGGCCTTCCGCGCATCGTGCGTTCGCTCGCCCGCGACATCACGCGCGGCGTGCCGTTTTCGGCCGCGCTCGCGCGTCATCCGGCGTTCGGCGCGCTCTACTGTCAGCTCGTCGCGGTCGGGGAAGTCGCGGGCGCGCTGCCCACCGTGCTCGCGCGACTGGCCGATGATCGCGAGCGCGCAAGCGCCCAGCGTGCGAAGCTGCGCGCCGCGCTTGCCTATCCGGCGATGGTTCTGCTGCTATCGCTCGCGATCACCGCGGGACTGCTGATAGGCGTCGTGCCGACCTTCAAGACTATCTTCGACGGCTTCGGCGCCGCGCTGCCCGCGCCGACGCGCTTCGTGCTCGCGCTGTCGGGTGCGGTCGCGCGCCACGGCGTGCCGTTCATCGCGATGTGCGCGTGCGCTGCGGTCATCGTCGCGCGCTGGATGACCCGCTCGGCGCAGGCCCGGGAAGGCGCGGACCGCATCGCGCTCAGGCTGCCGATCGCGGGCCCGCTGCTGCGCTCGCTCGCCGTCGCGCGCTGGAGCCGCGCGCTCGGCACGCTGCTTTCTGCCGGCACGCCGCTCTCCGACGCGTTCGATTCGCTCTCGCACGCCACGGGCAATCGCGTGTTCGACCTCGCGACCGTCGACATCGCGCTGCGCCTGCGCAACGGCGAGCGCCTCGCCGCCGCGATGCGCGCGGTCGGCTGCTTCCCACAAGACGTCGTGCAGCCCATCGCCGTCGCGGAAGAATCCGGCTCGCTCGATACGATGCTGCTCGATCTCGCCGCCCTCGCCGATCGCCAGGTAGACGAACGCATCGGCGCGTTCGCGGGTCTGTGTGAGCCGCTCGTCATCACGGTACTGGGCGCGCTGGTGGGCGGCCTCGTCATCGCGATGTATCTTCCGATCATTCAGCTCGGCAACGTGGTGTAGCATCGCGGGCCTAAGACATCGCTTCCAGATCATGCAGCCTCCGTTAGATCCGTCCGCCGCGCATGCCGCGACTCCTTATCTGGCGATCTTCGCCGTGTTGCCCGTGGCGGCGCAGTACGCTTTCGCGGTCGTGCTCGGACTCGTCATCGGCAGCTTTCTGACGGTGGTCGTGCATCGTTTGCCGGTCATGCTCGAACGCGCGTGGCGCGCGGAACTCGACGCCGCGCTGCCCGACGCGCCCGAGCCTCCCGGCGACGCCTTCCCGGAGCCCTTCAATCTCGCGGTGCCACGCAGCGCCTGTCCGCATTGCGGCCATGTGCTGCGCGCGTGGGAGAACATTCCGGTCTTAAGCTATCTTGCGCTGCGAGGCCGCTGCTCGGCGTGCGGCGCGCGCGTGAGCCCACGCTATCCGCTGATCGAGGTGACGACCGGCACGCTCGCCGCTCTTTCGCTCTACGCGTTCGGCCCGGACTGGCCGGCGCTCGCCGCGTTCGGCCTGTGCGCGACGCTGCTGGCGGCGGGCCTCATCGACTACGACACCCGCTACCTGCCCGATGTGCTGACGCTGCCGTTGCTATGGGCCGGGCTCATCGTCAATTTCGGTCAAGGCGGTTTCGCCACGCTGCACGATGCAGTGACGGGCGCGATCGCAGGCTATCTGTTCCTGTGGTGCGTGTACTGGCTCTTCAAGCTGGCGCGCGGCGTCGAAGGCATGGGCTACGGGGATTTCAAGCTGCTCGCCGCGATTGGTGCGTGGCTCGGCTGGGCTGCGCTCCCGCAGGTCGTCCTGATTTCGGCGGTGGCCGGCGCGCTGTTCGGTATCCTCGCCACTTGGCAGGGTCGCATGCGCTTCGGGGAGCCGTTGCCGTTCGGGCCGTTTCTCGCCGCGGGCGGCGCGATCACGCTTTTCATCGGCACGCCGCTATATGCATTGTTCGGATGAGCGGGAGGGCAACGGATGTTCAGCATCGGCCTGACAGGTGGAATTGGAAGCGGCAAGAGCACGGTGGCGGACCTGTTCGCGGCGCGCGGCGTGCCGCTCGTCGATACCGATCTCATCGCGCATCGGATGACCGCGCCGGGCGGCGTCGCGATGCCGCTCATTGCGAGCGAATTCGGTAGCGCTTATGTCGCACCGAACGGCTCGCTCGACCGCACCAGGATGCGCGAGCTCGTGTTCGCGGACGACACCGCAAAGGCGCGTCTCGAAGCCATCCTGCATCCGCTCATCCGCGCCGAGACCGAGCGCGAGCGGCACGCGGCCGGTGGCGCGTATCACATTGTCGTGGTGCCGCTGCTGGTGGAATCGGGGAACTGGGCATCGCGGGTGGCGCGCGTGCTCGTCGTCGATTGCCCCGTCGAGACGCAGATCGCACGCGTCATGCAGCGCAACGGCTTCTCGCGGGAACAGGTGTTGGCGATCATCGCCAGGCAGGCCACGCGCGAAACGCGACTCGCAGCAGCAGACGACATCGTGCTCAACGACGAAACCGCGACGCTCGAAACACTGGCGCATCAAGTCGATGCACTTCACGCGCGCTATCTGGAACTCGCGCGGGCCTGATAACGCGGTCCCAACGGCGCGTTGCGATGCACGTCGGAAACATCGGAAAAGTTCAATTTATTGCCCTGAAAACCAGTAAAAGCGCCGCCAATCCGGCCCGATTTGCTAGGGTAGGGATGCCGCATTAGAATGTCCTGACTTCCGCTCATGGAAGCAACCGACCCACGCCGAGGCGAGCGCTTGATCCTTTACGAGTATCCCTTCAACGAGCGAATTCGCACGCTGCTGCGTCTCGAAGATTTGTTCGAGCGCTTCACCTTCTTTCTGACGCAGGAAGATCCTCGGGAACATCACGTCGCTCTCACCACGCTCTTCGAGATTGCGGAAGTCGCAGGCCGTACCGACCTGAAAGCCGATCTGATGAAGGAACTGGAGCGCCAGCGGCAGACGCTCGCGCCGTTTCGCGGCAATCCGGGCATCGAGCAGGAAGCGCTCGAAGCCGTCCTCGGCGAAATCGAACAGACGCTTGCGGGCCTCGGCGAGATGCACGGCAAGACCGGTCAGCATCTCGTGGACAACGAATGGCTGGCCAGCATCCGCAGCCGAACCATCATTCCCGGCGGCACCTGCAAGTTCGATCTGCCGTCGTATTACGCGTGGCAGCAGTTGCCTGTCGAGGAGCGGCGTCAGGACATCGCCAAATGGATCATGCCGATGCTCGCGCTGCGGGACGCGGCCGCCATCGTGCTGCGGCTCGCGCGGGAATCCGGCCAGGCGTCGAAGGTCATGGCCATGCAGGGCAGCTATCAGCAGATGCTGTCAGGCCGCACGTATCAGTTGATGCAGGTACGCGTGTCGCCCGAAGTCCGCGTGATTCCCGAAGCGAGCGCCAACAAGTACATGCTGTGGGTGCGCTTCACGGTGCAGGACGGTGATCTCAAACCGCGCGCCGTCGATGTCGACGTGCCATTTCATCTGACGCTTTGCAGTCTTTGAAGCGCGCGGTTCGGCCTTATATGATCGACTGTCGATCAACGCCCGCTTACTTAGTAACGTCTCACCGTCATGACCACTGTCGTTAAATGCCCGACCTGCGGCAAGGAAGTCCGCTGGGTTCCCGAAAACCGCTTTCGTCCGTTCTGCTCGGAACGCTGCAAGCAGATCGATTTCGGCGCCTGGGCCGCCGAAAAGTACAAGATTGCGGGGAATTCGCAGGAAACGCCGCCGGACGACGACTCGCACGGCGGCCTCAACTAGCGCCCAAGCATTAGCGCCCCTCCGCCGCGAGCCACTCCAGCACAGGGATCGCGGCCGGCAGCAGCGGCGCGACTTCCACGGGCAGCGCCTGCCAGGCGATCGCCTGTCCCTCGCGGCCGAGCGGCGTGCCGCGCCACTGCGTCACCTTGCAGAAGAACAGGCGCACGTAGGCGTGCGGATAGTCGTGTTCCAGCGTGCGCCAGAGTTTGCAAGCGGCCACGTCGATACCCAATTCCTCGTGCAACTCGCGCCCAAGCGCTGCCTCCACGCTCTCGCCCGCTTCCAGCTTGCCGCCCGGAAACTCCCAGTAGCCCTCGTAGGGCTTGCCTTCGGGCCGTTGGGCGAGCAGATAGCGGCCATCCGGCTGCACCATCACACCGACGGCCACTTCGGTCACCTTGCGGCCATCAGGCGCGACGTCGGCCTTTGCGTTCGTCACGTCGCTCATTGCTTGCGGCCCGACCAGTCACGGGCGAACTGCCATGCCACGCGGCCCGAGCGCGATCCGCGTTCGAGCGCCCAGACGAGCGCATCGCCGCGAGCGCTTTCGATTTCGGCGGCATCGCAGCCGAAATGCTTCAGCCAGTGCCCGACAATCGACAGATAGTCGTCCTGCTTGAACGGATAAAAGCTGACCCACAGGCCGAAGCGCTCGGATAGCGAAATCTTTTCCTCGACGACTTCGCCCGGATGAATTTCGCCATCGGACGTGTGCTTGTACGTCTCGTTGTCGCTCATGTATTCAGGCAACAGATGGCGACGATTCGACGTCGCGTAGATCAGCACGTTGTCCGATTGCGCGGCCACGGAGCCGTCCAGCGCGACTTTTAGCGCCTTATAGCCGGATTCGCCTTCCTCGAACGACAAGTCGTCGCAGAAGACGATGAACCGCTCGGGCCGCGACGAGATCAGATCGACGATATCGCCGAGATCGTGCAAGTCGTCCTTGTCGACTTCGATCAGACGCAGGCCGTCCTTGGCGTACGCATTGAGACACGCCTTGATGAGCGACGACTTGCCCGTGCCGCGCGCGCCCGTCAGCAAGACGTTGTTGGCGGGCAGCTCGCGCACGAACTGGCGCGTGTTCTGCTCGATGAGCGCCTTCTGGCGGTCGATGTTCTGCAAGTCATCGAGCGAGATTTGCGAGATAGCGTGCACCGGCTGCAGAAAGCCGCGCCCTTGGCGCTTGCGCCAGCGCAACGCCACGGCCGATGTCCAGTCGATATCGGGCGCAGCCGGCGGCAACATGCCTTCGATGCGCGCCAGCACCGCTTCGGCGCGCGTGAGAAATTGTTCGAGTTTGTCCATGTCCATTTCTTTGCGCGCCGCTCAGGCGCGCGTCAAGAGCGGTAATCGGCGTTGATGCTCACATAATCGTGCGAGAGATCGCAGGTCCAGACAGTCGCCTGATGCGCGCCGCGGCCAAGCAGCACGCGAATCGCGATTTCGCTTTTCTTCATCACACGCTGGCCGTCTTCCTCGCGGTAGTCGGGATTGCGCCCGCCCGCCCTGGCGACGAGCACATCGTCGAGATAGAGATCAATCTTGCCGACGTCGAGGTCCGTCACGCCCGCGTAGCCGATGGCGGCCAGAATTCGGCCGAGGTTCGGGTCCGATGCATAGAACGCGGTCTTCACCAGCGGCGAATGGCCGATTGCATAGGCGATCTGCCGGCATTCGGCGACGTCCTTGCCGCCTTCAACCGTGATCGTCATGAACTTGGTGGCGCCTTCGCCGTCGCGCACGATGAGTTGCGCGAGTTCCTGCGCCACCGCCGTGACCGCGTCGCGCAACGCGGCATAGGCGGGAGAATCGGTCGACGTGATGGCGGGCAGGCTCGACTTGCCCGATGCGATCAGGATGAAGGAATCGTTCGTGGACGTATCGCCGTCAATCGTGATGCAGTTGAACGAACGATCCGCCACGTGCTTCACGAGCGCGTCGAGGACGGGCTGCGCGAGCGCGGCGTCGAACGCGAGGAAGCCGAGCATCGTCGCCATGTTCGGCCTGATCATGCCCGCGCCCTTGCTGATGCCCGACAGCGTGACCGTGTGGCCCTCGATCTGCACCTGACGCGACGACGCCTTCGGCAGCGTGTCGGTTGTCATGATGGCTTGCGCGGCGTCGAACCAGTGCGCGGCTTGCTGGTTCGCGAGCGCGGCGGGCAGCCCTGCATTCAGACGGTCGACAGGCAGCGGTTCCAGAATCACGCCGGTCGAGAACGGGAGAATCTGCTGCGCGTTGAGGCCCTCCAGCCGCGCGAGTTCCGCGCACGTCTCGCGCGCGTGCGCCATGCCCGGCTCGCCGGTACCCGCGTTCGCGTTGCCCGTGTTCACCACCAGCGCGCGAATGCCCTTGCCTCCCGCGCGCACCGCGTCGAGATGCTCGCGGCAAATCGTCACCGGCGCCGCGCAGAAGCGGTTCTGCGTGAACACGCCCGCAACCGTCGCGCCTTCGTCGACGCGAATCACGAGCACGTCCTTGCGATTGGGCTTGCGGATGTTCGCTTCGGCCCAGCCTAGCGTGACGCCGGCAACCGGATGAAGCGCGGCGGGATCGATCGAGGGGAAGTTGACAGCCATGTTCGCGACTCGCTGATGGTGGCGAGTGCCGGCCCGAAATTGCGCCGGCACGCTGTGAAAGACTGGCGCCGCTTGCCATATCGGGCGACGCCGTGAAACGCTCGGGCGCGCGAAGCGGCCCTTGTCGAGACCTGAAAGACAAACGACGCATCGCTGCGTCGCTTGCCGGTTTGCCGAACGGACTGCTCTTTATACGAGCTTGCCGTGACAGTTCTTGTACTTCTTGCCGCTGCCGCACGGGCACGGATCGTTACGGCCGACCTTCGGCACTTCGTCCGCAGGGTGCGTGGCGACGCTGATGTCGTCGCCGGCGGCCATCGCCTGATTGATCATCTGCGCGGTGGCCGTTGCCGCCGCTGAACCGGCCGGCGCAGCGGGCGCCGCGGGCGCGCTGAAGTCCGCATGCGTGAACGACACGTTCTCGAGATGGCTGCCCTTCTCTTCGTACTGCTCGGCGGCTTCTTCGAGTTGCTCCGGCGACTGGATCTGCACGTTCATCACGACGCGCGTGACTTCCTGCTTGACGGCATCGAGCATGGCGGCGAACAGTTCGAACGCTTCGCGCTTGTATTCCTGCTTCGGGTTCTTCTGCGCATAGCCGCGCAAATGGATGCCCTGACGCAGATGATCGAGCGCGGCAAGGTGCTCGCGCCAACGGCTGTCGAGTGTTTGCAGCATGATCGAGCGCTCGAACGCGCTGAACGATTCGCGGCCCACGAGCGCGACCTTCGCCTCGTACGCTTCGTCGGCGGCGGCGAGCACAGCCTCGCAGATTTCCTCGGCGTCGATGGAGTTCGACTCGTTGATCATCTCCTGGACCGCGAGATCGAGCGACCAGTCGTTGCGCAGCACCTCTTCGAGCTCGGGCGCGTCCCACTGCTCCTCGATACTGCCGGCCGGAACGAACGTACGCACGAGGTCGCTGACCACGCTTTGACGCATGGCCGCGATGGTTTCCTGCACGTCGTTCGCTTCGAGCAGTTCGTTGCGCTGCTGATAGATCACTCGGCGCTGGTCGTTCGAGACGTCGTCGTATTCCAGCAGTTGCTTGCGGATATCGAAGTTGCGTGCTTCGACCTTGCGCTGCGCGCCTTCGATCGAACGCGTGACCATGCCCGCTTCGATCGGCTCGCCTTCCGGCATCTTCAGGCGATCCATGATTGCGCGCACGCGGTCGCCCGCGAAAATGCGCAAAAGCGGGTCGTCCAGCGACAGATAGAACCGCGACGAGCCCGGATCGCCCTGACGGCCCGCGCGGCCGCGCAACTGGTTGTCGATACGGCGCGATTCGTGCCGCTCCGTGCCGATGATGTGCAGACCGCCCGCCGCCTTCACGTGGTCGTGCAGCGCCTGCCATTCGTCGTGCAGCTTCTGGATGCGCGCGGCCTTCTCGTCCTCGGGAATCGAAAGATCGGCTTCGATGAAGGACGCCTGCTTTTCGACGTTGCCGCCGAGCACGATGTCCGTGCCGCGGCCCGCCATGTTCGTCGCGATGGTGACGACGCCCGGCCGGCCCGCTTCCGCGACGATCGCGGCTTCACGCGCGTGCTGCTTCGCGTTGAGGACTTCGTGCTTGATACCCGCCTGCGAGAGCATGCTCGACAGCAGCTCGGACGCTTCGATGGACGTCGTGCCGACGAGCGTCGGTTGTCCGCGTTCGACGCAATCGCGAATGTCGCGAATGACCGCGTCGTAGCGTTCCTTCGACGTCTTGTAAATCTGATCCTGCTTGTCGATGCGCTTCGGCGGACGGTTGGTCGGAATCACGACCGTTTCGAGGCCGTAGATTTCCTGGAACTCGTACGCTTCCGTGTCCGCCGTGCCGGTCATGCCGGACAGCTTCGCGTACATGCGGAAATAGTTCTGCAGCGTGATGGAGGCGAGCGTCTGGTTCTCGGCCTGAATCTGCACGTGTTCCTTCGCTTCCACCGCCTGATGCAGACCGTCCGACCAGCGGCGGCCCGTCATCATCCGCCCGGTGAATTCGTCGACGATCACGACTTCGCCGTTCTGCACCACGTAATGCTGATCGCGATGGAAAAGCGTATGCGCGCGCAACGCCGCATAGATGTGGTGCATCAGCGTGATGTTCTGCGGCGCATAAAGGCTTTCGCCCTCGCCGATCAGGCCCCACTCGGCAAGCAGGCGCTCGGCCTTCTCGTGGCCCGATTCGGTGAGGAAAACCTGACGAGCTTTCTCGTCGAGCGTGTAGTCGCCCGGCTTTTCCACACCCGTGCCGTCCGCTTTCTCCTCGCCGATCTGCTGTTCCAGCAGCGGCGGCAGCGCGTTCATGCGCACGTAGAGGTCGGTGTGGTCTTCAGCCTGGCCCGAGATGATGAGCGGCGTGCGGGCTTCGTCGATGAGGATCGAGTCCACTTCGTCGACGATGGCGAAATTGAGCGGCCGCTGCACGCGCGCATTGGTCTCGTAGACCATGTTGTCGCGCAAGTAGTCGAAGCCGAATTCGTTATTCGTGCCGTACGTAATGTCCGCCGCGTAGGCTTCCTGCTTCTGCCCGTGCTCCATCTGCGACAGATTCACGCCACACGAGAGCCCCAGGAAGTTGTAGAGGCGGGCCATCCACTCGGCGTCGCGCTGCGCAAGGTAGTCGTTCACCGTGACGACGTGCACACCGCGGCCCGAGAGCGCGTTCAGATACGCGGCGAGCGTGGCGACGAGCGTCTTGCCCTCGCCAGTGCGCATTTCCGCGATCTTGCCGTAATGCAGCACCATGCCGCCGATCAACTGGACGTCGAAGTGGCGCATTTTCAGCACGCGCCGGCTCGCTTCGCGGCAGACGGCGAAGGCTTCCGGGAGGATCACGTCGAGCGACTCGCCGCCTGCGACGCGCTGACGAAACTCGTCCGTCTTCGCGCGCAACTGATCGTCCGAATATTTCTCGACGGTCGGCTCGAGCGCATTGATCGCCGCAACGGTCTTTTGGTACTGCTTGACCAGCCGCTGATTGCGGCTGCCAAAAATCTTCTGAAGGAAACCGGTCGTCATCGGATCAGTGTCTGCGTCGCGGCTTCAGACGGGCGACAGCACCAGGCTGCGTCCGGGCTCGAAAAACCTCGGCGACTTAAGTCCATTGGGTGAAATCGAATCGGGAATTTTAGCACGCGAGTCAAGCACACCTTGCGTCGGCGTGGGCGCGCGCGCGTCGGCGGAACGCGACAGTCAACGGCTTGAAAGCATCACCGCGCGGGCTTCTGCAAAGGGCATCCGCGCGTGGCGAGCGGCAGGCTCGCGGTACAATCGAACCGTCGCGTCAGGCGTCCGCTGAGTAAAAAATGAGCCGTTTTTCTACAAATTCAAGGTATAGACCGCAGCGGCTGGATCCGCGCCGCCCGCAAGCCGTCGCCGACGTGCTGGATCGCACGGATGCGTTTCGGGCATTGCGCGCGGGCGTGGAGCAAGTGGCGGCGTTGCAGCGCGACCTGACCGCGCTTCTGCCGGACTACCTGGCCGCGAACGTCGAGCCTGGCTTCATCAAGGACGGCGTGCTCGCGCTCTTTGCCGCGCACAACGCGCTCGCGGCGCGCTTGCGGCATATCGAGCCGCGCCTCCTGGCCGACCTTCAGCAGCGGGGCTGGGCCGTCGATTCGCTCAGAATCCGCGTACGTCCGCAGGCAGCGAAAGAAGCACCGCAGCTGAAGCAGGCGCGCATGTCGGCGGCAGGAGCGTCGGCGCTGCATGATCTCGCCGAATCGCTCGCGCCGTCGCCTTTGCAAGAGGCGCTCGCGCGGATGGCCGAGCGTCACCAGGGTCGGGGACAAAAAAAATGAGCGGCGCTTTCGCTGCCGCTCATCATTGCCACTTTACCGCCTGACGTTGACGCCGATCAGGCAAATGCCGTTTGCGTATCGAACGCAAAACCGCGCGGCGCTTTCTGCGTGTCTTCGAACGTGACGATCTCGAAAGCGTCTTCGTTTGCGAGCAGTTCGCGCAGCAGCATGTTGTTCATCGCGTGGCCGCCCTTGTACGCCGTGTAGGACGCCAGCAGCGGATGCCCGACCACGTAAAGATCGCCGATTGCGTCGAGCATCTTGTGCTTCACGAACTCGTCGTCGTAACGCAGGCCGTCGTTATTCAAAATGCGGTACTCGTCCAACACGATTGCGTTGTCCATGCTGCCGCCACGGGCGAGGCCCAGTTCACGCATCATTTCGACTTCGTGCGCAAAACCGAACGTGCGCGCGCGAGCAATTTCACGCACATACGACGTGGTTCCGAAATCGACTTCCAGCGCCTGCCCCGTCTTGTCGACAGCGGGATGACGAAAGTCGATGGTAAAGCTAAGCTTGAAGCCGAAATACGGGTCCAGACGCGCGAACTTGTCGCCGTCGCGCACTTCGACGCGCTTCTTCACCTTGATGAATTGCTTCGGCGCGTTCTGCTCTTCGATACCCGCCGATTGAATGAGAAACACGAAGGAGGCAGCGCTGCCGTCCATGATCGGGATTTCCTCGGCGGTGACATCCACGTATAGATTGTCGATGCCGAGACCCGCGCACGCCGACATCAAGTGCTCGATGGTCGACACGCGCGCACCGTCCTTCTGCAGAACGGACGCGAGCCGGGTGTCACCAATCGCCATCGCGGACGCGGGAATATCGACCGGCTGCGGCAGGTCGATGCGCGAAAACACGATGCCCGTACCAACCGGTGCCGGACGCAGCGTCAAATCGACCTTGCGGCCGGAATGAAGCCCGATTCCCACGGTTTTGACGACGGTCTTGATTGTTCGCTGCTTCAACATGATTTTATTTTTCCGATATCAATTCCCGATATAGAGAATTAATCGCTCATTGAATTCCAATAGACGAAAGTATACTCCATTCGGCGTGCGACGTCTTGGTCCAACAGGTATCAACTGTTTCCCTGTGTTACGCCGCCTTCCCGGGACAGTCAAGTAAAACGGGCCGATGCCCGGAATGGAGGCATTTCCGGACATCGGCCCAGGTTGCGGCTAAATGCGAGGGCGTCGTCGAGCGTTGCGCAATGGCAACGCGACGCCGCTGCGCTCAGCGCAACGTCGCCAGGATACTTCGAGCGTCGCTGACTTCGAACTTGCCGGGCGCTTCGACAGCAAGCGTCTTGACCACGCCGTTGTCGACCACCATCGCGTAGCGCTGGGAACGGATTCCCATGCCACGCTCGGACAAATCCTGATCCAGTCCGAGTGCCTGAGTGAAACGCGCACTGCCGTCCGCGATCATCTTCACCTTGCCCGCGGCTTGAAGATCGCGTCCCCACGCGTTCATCACGAACGCGTCGTTGACGGAAACGCACCAGATTTCGTCGATGCCGGCGGCGAAGAACGCCTCCGCCTCGTCGACGTAGCCCGGAACGTGTCTGGCGGAACATGTCGGCGTGAACGCGCCTGGCAATCCGAAGATCACCATGCGCTTGCCGGCCGTCCGCTCGCGCACCGGGAACCCGTTCGGTCCCACGGCGCAGCCCTCGCTCGCTACTTCGATGAACTCGAAGAGGCGCGCGTCAGGCAACGTTTCACCCACTTCTATCATGCTCGGTCCTTCCCTCGTCAGTGCTCGGGCATCCTTGCAATTGCATCGTCCCACGGTCCGGCCTGCGTGCGACTCGACGATCCAGGCTTCATCTGCACATCGGCAGATTCGTGGAGGTCGGCTGGCCACGGCCTGGCGTCTACTGCTGACGCGGCCTTGGACAGTCGCCCCACGCGAAACCTGCATCACCGGTTCACGCCCGGCACATGTTCGCGGTGGCTGCACGGCTCGACTTTCGAGCCACGAGCACGGCGCGACTCAGTCCGCTTGCTTGCGCAGGAACGCGGGGATGTCGTAGGTATCGACGCCCTTTTCCTGCAACGCCTGCACGTGCGATGCCGCCGTTTCGCGCGACGAACGCCACACTGCCGGCGTGTCCAGCGAACCATAATCCGTCGTCTGGCCGTGCTGCGGCGAGTACGTGTTGTGCGCTGCGTGCGCGTGCGCGTGCGCGACCGGCTGGTTGTCGGTGCCCGTGCGCAGGAGCGTCATCGGCGCTTGCTGTTGTTTCTTCGCCGCACGGCCGAGGCCCGTCGCCACCACCGTCACGCGCAGGGCGTCGCCCATTGCGTCGTCGTACACCGCGCCGAAGATCACGGTTGCATCGTCGGCCGCGTAGCTCTTGATGGTGTTCATCACTTCGCGCGTTTCCGACAGACGCAGCGAACGGCTCGACGTGATGTTCACCAGCACGCCGCGCGCACCGGAGAGATCCACGCCTTCGAGCAGCGGGCTCGCCACGGCCTGTTCCGCCGCGAGACGCGCGCGATCGACGCCGGCAACGGTCGCCGTGCCCATCATCGCCTTGCCCTGCTCGCCCATCACGGTCTTCACGTCTTCGAAGTCGACGTTGACGAGACCATCGACGTTGATGATTTCCGCGATGCCCGCGACAGCGTTGTTCAGCACGTCATCTGCGCACTGGAAGCACTTGTCCATCTCGGCGTCGTCGCCCATCACCTCGAACAGCTTGTCGTTCAGCACGACGATGAGCGAGTCGACGTGATCCTCCAGTTGCTGCGAGCCAGCTTCCGCCACGCGCATGCGGCGGCCGCCTTCGAACTCGAACGGCTTGCTCACCACGCCGACGGTCAGAATGCCCATTTCCTTCGCGATCTGCGCGACCACCGGCGCCGCGCCCGTACCCGTGCCGCCACCCATGCCCGCGGTGATGAACACCATGTGCGCGCCGCGCAGTGCATCCGCGATACGCTCGCGTGCGTCTTCCGCCGCTTCCTTGCCCTTCTCCGGCTTGGCCCCTGCGCCAAGACCCGTCATGCCCAACTGCAGGACCGCCGGCGCGCGCGAACGAGCAAGCGCCTGCGCGTCGGTATTCATCACGATGAAATCGACGCCCTGCACACCCCGGTTGATCATGTGCTGAACGGCATTGCCGCCAGCACCGCCAACTCCGACCACCTTGATGATCGTTCCGTTGGTTTCCGTTTCCAGCATTTCGAAATCCATGTTGCCTCCGTCAAGAATGAAGATCGGCGTTATCCGGCGAAAGATCGGGCAACCTCTCGCCGCGCGCTAGCCGCCGGTACCGGCGCGAATTATATTCATTACTTACACAAATTTGTTCGTACTACTGGGTGCCGCGCGAGCTTCAGAAGTTTCCGAGGAACCAGTCTTTCATTCGCGTGAACACCTGTCCCATCGATCCGTTTTGCACCGCGACCTTGCGGCCGCGCATGCGCTGGGAGCGTCCTTCGGCGAGCAGGCCCATTGCGGTCGAATAGCGCGGATTGCGCACCACGTCCGCGAGGCCACCCGCGTATTCCGGCACGCCGATGCGCACCGGCTTAAGAAAAATGTCTTCGCCCAGCTCGACCATCCCCGGCATCACCGCGCTGCCGCCCGTGAGCACCACGCCCGACGACAACACCTCTTCATAGCCGGACTCGCGCACCACCTGCTGCACGAGCGAGAACAACTCTTCGACACGCGGCTCGACCACCGCCGCGAGCGCCTGCCGCGACAGCGTGCGCGGACCGCGCTCGCCGAGCCCCGGGACTTCGATCATTTCGTCCGGATCGGCAAGCGCCTGCTTGGCGATGCCGTAAGTCACCTTGATGTCTTCCGCGTCGGGCGTCGGCGTGCGCAGGGCCATTGCGACGTCGCTCGTGATCTGGTCGCCGGCGATCGGGATCACCGCCGTATGACGGATCGCGCCTTCGCTGAAGATGGCGATGTCCGTCGTCCCGCCGCCGATATCGACGAGCACGACGCCCAATTCTTTCTCGTCCTCGGTCAGCACCGCGAGCGACGAGGCGAGCGGCTGAAGAATGAGGTCGTTCACTTCGAGCCCGCAGCGCCGCACGCATTTCACGATGTTCTGCGCCGCGCTCACCGCGCCGGTCACGATGTGCACCTTCACCTCGAGGCGGATGCCGCTCATGCCGATCGGCTCGCGCACGTCCTCCTGCCCGTCGATGATGAATTCCTGCGTGAGGATATGCAGCACCTGCTGATCGGTCGGGATGTTGATTGCCTTGGCTGTCTCGATCACGCGCGCGACGTCCGTCTGCGTGACTTCCTTGTCCTTGATCGCCACCATCCCGCTCGAATTGAAGCTGCGAATATGGCTGCCCGCGATGCCGGTGAAGACATTGGTGATCTTGCAATCCGCCATCAGTTCGGCTTCCTCCAGCGCGCGCTGGATAGACTGCACCGTGGCCTCGATGTTGACCACGACGCCCTTCTTCAACCCCTTCGAGTCGCTCTGACCGAGTCCGATCACCTCGTAGTGGCCCTCGCCCTTCAATTCGGCGACGATCGCGACCACCTTCGACGTTCCGATGTCGAGGGAAACCAGCAGGTCTTTGTA
>Ga0308173_10000538_pt1 | contig 16343 bp, 18 predicted proteins | sample PhyPR1_FD_203716 | JGI IMG/M metagenome (GOLD analysis project Ga0308173, IMG submission 203716) | Soil microbial communities from UC Gill Tract Community Farm, Albany, California, United States - DLSLS.P.R1 | ecosystem: Environmental > Terrestrial > Soil > Agricultural land | place: USA...
CATCGCCCTGGTGTTCGTGCTGCCGGTGCTGGCGGCGGCCCTGAGCTTCGGCTGGGGCCCGGCGCTGCTGGCGGCGCTGGCCGGGGCGCTCGCCTTCGACCTGTTCTTCACCGAGCCCAAGGGCTCACTCACCATCGCCTCGCCAGGCGACGTCTGGGCGCTCAGCCTCTTGCTGGTGGTCGCCGCCATCGCGAGCACCGTCGCAGCCGAGTCGCGCCGCCGCCGCCTGGCCGCCCAGCTCGCGGCGGATCGCGCCGAGGCGCTGAACGGCCTGGCCAGGCTGGTGATCGAGGGCGCGCCGCGCCGGCGCATCCTGCAGGCCGCGGCCGAGGCCCTGTTCCGCATCTGCGGCGCGCCCGCCGTCGTCCTCCTGGAGCGGGCCGACGGCCTGGAGGTCGCGGCCATGGCCGGCGGGGCGGAGCTGAGCGCCTTCGACGGCGAGGCGGCGCGCTGGACGCTGGCGCATCGCCGCGCCACCCGCGCCCAGGCCTTCCCGTTCGACGCCGCGGAGTTCGACCTGTGGCCGATCGGCCGCCGGTTCGGCCAGGGGCTGGCGCTCGGCGTGCGCAACCCCTCCGGCGAGGGCAGGCTCAGGGACGAGCGCGCGCCGCACGTGCAGCTGGTGGGCGCCTATGTCGCCGCGGCGCTCGCCCAGGCGCCGGCCGCCGTCGGCTCCGCCGGGAGCTGAGCTCGATATCGCTTGCTGCGGCGCAGCATCGGGCGTAAAGCGCCGCCGCCGCGCCCGAAGCGGGCGCTCTGGAGCGCGAGTCGCATGGCGGACGACACCACCGTCGCCGCGTCTCAGCCGCAGGATCGAGAGGCAGTGACCAACCACCCGGCGGGCCGCGGCCCACCGACGGGCGCGCGCTTCTGGACCCTGGCCCTGGCCAGCGCGGGCGTGGTGTTCGGGGACATCGGCACGAGCCCCCTCTACGCCTTCAAGCTGGCGCTCGCCGAAGCGGCCCAGAACGGCGTCACTCGCCCAGCGATCCTGGGGGTGCTGTCGCTGGCGCTCTGGGCGCTGATCCTGGTGGTGACCATCAAGTACGTCCTCTTCCTCATGCGGGCGGACAACAACGGCGAAGGCGGCGTCCTGTCGCTGATGGCGCTCGCCCAGCGCAGCGTGCGGGCCCGGACGACGCTGCTCTTCGCGCTGGGAGCGATAGGCGCGGCGCTGTTCTACGGCGATGGCATCATCACGCCCGCGATCTCGGTGCTCTCCGCGGTGGAGGGCCTGAAGTCGGTGAAGGGCTTCGCGGGCTGGTTCGGCGAGGAGGAGGTGATCGTCGTGGCCCTCGTCATCCTGACCGCGCTCTTCGCCTACCAGTCGCGGCGCACGGCCAAGGTGGGCCGCATCTTCGGGCCGGTGATGGTCGTCTGGTTCCTGGTGATCGGCGGCCTGGGGGTCTGGCGGCTGATCGGCGATCCGAGCGTGCTGGCGGCGATCTCGCCGACCTATGCGGCGGGCTTTCTGCTGCATCACGGCGTCGTCGGCTTTCTGGTGCTGGGCGCCGTCTTCCTGACCGTCACCGGGGCCGAGGCGCTCACCGCCGACATGGGCCACTTCGGCCGCGGGCCGATCCAGCTCTCCTGGCTGAGCCTGGTGTTCCCGATGCTGGCGCTCAACTACTTCGGCCAGGCGGCGCTCGCCTCCACGGCGCTCGCCCACGCCCAGGCCGCCCACCACCGGCTTGCGAATGACGACTGGTTCTTCCTGATGGCGCCCGGCGACTGGCGCATCGGCCTCGTCCTGCTCTCGGGGCTCGCCACCATCATCGCCAGCCAGGCGGTGATCACCGGCGCCTTCTCGCTGACCCAGCAGGCGGTGCAGCTCGGCCTGCTCCCGCGCATGGACATCAAGGTCACCTCCGCCACCGAGGCAGGCCAGATCTACGTCGCCTCGATCAACTGGCTGCTCTACGCCGGCGTGGTCCTGCTGGTGCTGTCGTTCCGCTCGTCCGACGCGCTCGGCCACGCCTATGGCATCTCCGTCACCGGCACGATGGTGGTCACCACCTCGCTCGCCTTCGTGGTTGTCCGCAACTACTGGAAATGGAGCCTGCCGCTGTCGCTGGCGCTGATCGCGCCGCTGCTGACCCTCGACCTCACCTTCTTCGCGGCCAACATGCTGAAGGTGCTGACCGGCGGCTGGGTGCCGCTGACGCTGGGCGGGGCGCTGTGCCTGATCATGGCCACCTGGGTGCAGGGCTCCGACGCGTTGCGGGCGAAGATCACGCGCGACGGCCTGCCGCTCGACGACATGCGCAAGATCATCGCCGCCCGCTCTCCGACCCGCATCCCCGGCACGGCGGTCTATCTCACCGGCGATCCCGAGAGCGCGCCGCCCGCGCTGATGCACAGCCTCAAGCACTACCGCGTGCTGCACGAGCGCAACGTGATCCTGAACGTCGTCAACGAGCCGATGCCCTACGTGCCGGAGGAGCGCCGGATCGAGGCGCGCCAGCTCGACGAGAACTTCTGGAGCGTGACCCTGCACTACGGCTACATGGAGACGCCGAACGTTCCCCGCGCGCTCGCCGCCAGCCGCAAGGTGGGGCTGAAGTTCGACATCATGGCGACCTCCTTCTTCCTCTCGCGCCGCTCGCTGGTCGCCGGCGCCGCCTCCGTGATGGCCGCCTGGCGCGGGCGGCTGTTCCGGTTCCTGGCGAGGAACGCGGCCGATCCCACCACCTATTTCCACCTGCCGCCCGGCCGCGTCGTCGAGCTCGGGACGCAGATCACGCTGTGACGCGCGGCGGGGCGGCGCGGAACCAGCCTGGTGTCCGCCGGTTCGCCGACGGATGCCGTTCGTCTTCCGTCTGGAGCAGGCCGCCGGCGCGGCGCTGACCGCGGTCACCCTGGCCGACGTGTTCCTCAACGTGCTCTACGCCCGGGCCGGCATCGCCATCGTCAGCAAGCCCCTGGCGCACGCAGTGCGCGACCTGTTCCTGGTCCTCGGCCGCCTGGCCGGGCGGCATCGGCCGCGGGTGCTCTCCTTCTGCGGCCCGACGCTGGTCGTGGCGCTGCTGGTCACCTGGGCCGCCTCGCTGGTGGTGGGCTCGGCGATGATCATCCATCCGGTGCTGGGCGGGGCGGTCCGCGCCGACGTCCCCGGAGCCGGGCGCGATTTCGTGACCGCGCTCGACGTGGCCGGCGGCACGATCGCCTCGGTGGGCCCGGCGCCGTTCTTCGCCGCCACCGCGCCCTACAAGCTGGTCCTGCTGTTCGATTCCTTCCTCGGCATCTCGGTGATGACCCTGGCCATCACCTACCTGATGCAGCTCTACGCGGCGCTCAAGGCGCGCGACGAGCTGGCGCTCAAGGTGGAGCTGATGACCCGGCAGACCGGCGACGCCGCCCGCCTGGTCGCGGGACTCGGGCCCGAGGGCCGCTTCGAGACCGGCTATGGCGTGCTGGCGGAGCTCGCCGCCGAGCTGTCGCGGGTCAAGGAAGCGCACCACCTCTACCCGGTGCTGTTCTACTTCCGCTTCCCCCAGGCCTATTACGAGCTCTCCCGCTTCACCCTGGTGCTGCTCGACGCCGCCGCCATCATGCGCGCCGCGCTCGACGAGCGGGCGGCGGGCTGGCTCAAGCGCTCGGCGGCCTTCGAACACCTGGAGCGCGGCGGCCTGGTGCTGATCGACACCCTGCGCCGGGTCTATCTGAGGGACGAGGGCGCGCCGCCGGAGCCTCCCGACGCCCGGCAGGCGGCGGCCTGGCGCGGCCGCTTTCAGCGCGCGGCCGCCCACCTGCGCGCCGCCGGCCTGCCGGTGCGCCGCGACCTCTCCCGCTGCGCCGGCGAGTACGTCCAGCTCCGCAGCCGCTGGAACGACCCGCTGTTCCGCCTCGGCGGGGCGATCGGCCACGAGCCGCAGGAGATCGATCCGGCCCTGCACGAGCCCGACCGCCGCCCGCCGCCGCCGCAAGCCGCCACCGCCGTGGTGCTGCACTAGCGCCCCAAGGCCCCGCTTCCCGGAACGGCGATATCGTGCCTATCGTTGACTCCGCGAGGCCAGTTTATCGGGAGGAACCGCATGGCTGCCGGACGTCCGTCGACCCCCAATCCCAGCGACCAGGCGATCCTGGCGCACGAACGCACCTACAAGACGTTCAACATCATCCTGCGCTGGTGCATGACCCTGCTCGCGGCCGTGATCGCCTTCACAACCCTGTGGTTCGCCACCGACGCCGGCTTCGTCTGGGGCGCGATCGTGGGCCTGATCATCCTGTTCGTGGGCTACAACTTCCTCGTCAAGCACGAGGAGCATCAGCCGCTGGACGTCTGGACCGAAGGCCGCTGAGCGCAGGTCCGGGAGCCTGCGGCCGCCCTGGCGGGTTCTAGGGCCCGGATGAGCGATCCGACGCCGAAGCCGCCCGCGCCGCTGCGCAAGAGCGCCGAGCGCCTGGCCGACAGCGCCCGCGTGCTGAAGAGCAGCGCCGTCGAGCAGACCGACGCCGCCGACCGGCGCACGGTGCTGGCGGGCACGCGCACGGTGCTGGCCGCCGAGCGCACCTACGCGGCCTGGGTGCGGACCGCGCTCGCCGCGCTCGCGTCCGGCGTCGGCGCCCCGGCGCTGCTGGGCGCCCTCATCCCCCACTGGCTCGCCCGCGCCACCGCCTCGGTGCTGATCGTCTTCGCCGGCTTCTGCCTGGTCGCCGCGGTATGGCGCCAGATGTTCGAAGGCGTGCCGCCGCCGACCCCCGACGTGCGGCCGATCCCGCACGGACTGCTGGTGGTGCTGAACGGCTTCCTGCTGCTGGTGGCGCTCGCCGCCCTGGTCGGCGTGTGGGCCGCCGACCTCAGGCATCCGTCGCTGGGCTGAGCCCTCGGCTCACGCCGGCTCGGGCTGCGGGGCGGGGAAGATCGGGCTGGAGCGGCCGATCTGCGCCTCCTCGGGCGACATCTCCAGCGCAATGTCGGCGAACAGCGGCGTCGAGAGGTAGCGCTCGCCGGTGTCCGGCAGCATGGCCAGGATGTTGGCGCCGGGCTTGGCCTCGGCCGCGACCTGCAGCGCGGCCGCGAAGGTCCCGCCTGAGGAGATGCCGCAGAAGATCCCTTCCCGGCGCGCCAGCTCCTGGCTGCAGCGGATGGCGTCGGGCCCGGCGACCGCCAGCACCCGGTCGATCAGCTTCTCGTCCACCGCCTCGCTGGTGATCTCCGGGATGAAGTCCGGCGTCCAGCCCTGCATCGGGTGCGGCTTCCAGGCCGGGTGCTTGGCCGAGGGCGTGCCGTCCGGATTGCGCGCCTGGCCCTCGCCGGAGCCCAGCAACTGGGCGTCGGCCGGCTCGCAGACCACGATCTTGGTCTTCGGGCTCTCCTTCCTGAGCACGCGGGCGACGCCGGTCAGCGTCCCGCCGGTGCCGTAGCCGGTCACCCAGTAGTCCAGGCCGTCCGCGCCGAAGTCCTTGAGGATCTCGCGGGCCGTGGTGCGCGAGTGCATGTCCGGATTGGCCTCGTTCTCGAACTGGCGGGTCATGAACCAGCCGTTGCGCCTGGCGAGGTCGACGGTCAGATCGACCATGCCCTTGGCGCCCATCGCCGGCGGGGTCAGCACCAGCTTGGCGCCCAGGAAGCGCATCAGCTTGCGCCGCTCCGCCGAGAAGCTCTCGGCCATCACCAGCACCAGCGGATAGCCCTTGGCGGCGCAGACCATGGCCAGGCCGATGCCGGTGTTGCCGCTGGTCGCCTCGATCACCGTCTGGCCGGGCTTCAGCTCGCCGGATTTTTCGGCGGCCTCGATCACCCCCAGCGCCAGGCGGTCCTTGACGCTGCCCAGCGGATTGAACGCCTCCACCTTGACGTAGAGGTTCACGCCCTTGGGGCCGAGCCGGTTGATCCGCACCACCGGCGTGTTCCCAACCGTGCCCAGGATGTCGTCGAACTTGGCCATTGCGCGCCCTTTCCCACCTCGAGCCGACCTCGCGGTCCTGGCTCGAACTGCGTGCGCAAGAGCGGCGTTCTGTCAATCCGCGGCGGGCGCCTCCGGCGCCTCCGGCTCGCCCGCGAAGCCCGCCTCCGCCTGCTGCAGCCGCAGCTCCGCCAGGGTGAAGAACGACTCGCGGATCGCCGGCTCGAAGCAGCCGTCGGCGATCTCGGCTGCTTCCAGGGCGCGGCGGATATATTCCTGCGGGCTCGCCGTCGCGGGCTCGGCCATCGCTTGTCTCCTGCAGGTCGTGGCTGCTGAAATCCGCCGAGCTCCGCCCCGGTTCCAGGGCCGCGAAGCTCCCGCGTTCGTGATCCGGCGCGTTGGAAACGAAGCGCCGCGTCGGACATTTCCTGCGCCGGAGCGGCGGTCACGACGCCCCCCCGAACACCGCCCGCCGCCGTTCCGGCCCCGGCCTCCCCTCGAGCGGAGCGCCGGGGCCTTTCGCGTCCCGGCTCCCGGCAGGAACCTCGGCGGCGCTCGCGCACTGACGCCCTCGGGACAACACGGAGACGGACGGCATGACCAAGGTCCTCATTGCGAGCCTCGCCGCGGGCGGGCTCATCCTCAGCTCGGCTTCGGCGCTGGCGCAGACGCGGACGGAGAAGGGCGCGGCGGTCGGCGGCGTCGCGGGCGCGGTGGTCGGCGGGCCGGTGGGAGCCGCGGTCGGGGCCGGCGTCGGCACGGTGGCCGCCAAGGCGACCGGCGGCTCGAGCGGCTCTGCGACCCCCCGCCATCGCCGCCATCACGCCAGGCGCCATCACCACGCGGCGACCACCACCACTACGACGACCGAGACCGCCCCCGCCACCAACGGCACGGCCCCGCACTAGGCTGATTTCCTCCCCACGGGGCAGGGTGGAGGGGGCTTCCGCTCGGGAGGTCCGTTCAGCCGCCGAGCTGGGCCTCGACGGCCTCGAGCTCGTCCCTGATCCAGTCGTGGCCGCGGGCGACCAGCACGCCCTCGATCGCCGAGACGTGGCCCCTGAGCCGCTCGCGGATCTCGGGATCGACGTCGCTGCGCCCGGCCATCCACTTGGTGACCAGCAGCAGGCCGAACGCCGAGTGCAGCGCCAGCCGCTCCATGTCCTCGTCGGAAAGCCTCGCCATGCTCGAGCTCCTTCGGCTGCGCCGTCAGCAAACCATGAACGCGCGAGCTGCGCGATGGGCTTTGACGCCGGCGGCCGGACGCGCTCACATGGCGCCGCTTCAGCCGGAGATGTTGCACATGCCGGGCCGGATCGGAACCGCCGCCGCCGCGGGTCTCGCGCTGCTCGGCCTCGCCGCCCCGGCCGCCGCCGCCCCGCCCAGCTACGCCGAGTTCTGCCGCGTGCTCAGCGCCGCTGTCGAGGCCAGCCCCGGCCGCTTCGAGGCGGTCAAGGGCCCGCCGCACGAGGCCGGCTTCGCCACCACGCTCAGGCCCGCAGACGAGGCCGACGGTTTCCATTGCGCCATCCAGCCGGCCGGCGAGCGCCCGCTGATGCTCGCCTGCGTGGCCTACGTGCGCGCCGAGGGCCTCGACGGCTGGGCGCACGAGTGCCTGGCCGGCTGGCGGCGCGACAGCGACGGCCAGGCGGTCGCCTTCTTCGCTCCAGCAGCCCGGCGCACCCTGGTCCTCATCGCCCCCTACCGCGGCGGACCCTACGCCAGCACCATCGCCGTCCTCGAGGCGCCGGGGCCGACCACCTGAGGCGCCGGCCGCGAGCCACGTCTTGCCGGGGCGAGGAGCGGACCGATCAGCGCACCCACTGCGCCAGCCAGTCGGCGAGCGCCTGGGGCGTCATGTGACGGGCGTCGGCGAGGGCGGCTTCGTGACCGGGATCGAGCAGCCTGTCGGAGCGCGGATCGACGATCAGCAGGGCTGGCACGCCTTCCAGGCGCTTGGTGAGGCCGTAGCGGGCCGGCACCTGCAGGTTCTTGTCGAAGCGGCCCACGTCGACCATGACGATTTCGTAGTGCCGGTCCACGAAGGCCCGCAGCTCGGGACGCTGCAGGGTCCCCGCCAGCACCCGGCAGTCGCCGCACCAGTTGCCGCCGAGGTCGATGAGCAGGAGCTTGCGGGTCTTCAGCGCGCGCGCCTTGGCGCGGGCGACGGCGGCGTCGCTCGCCTTGGCGCCCAGCGCCTCGTCATAGGGATAGGGCAACGGCGTCTTCAGCTCGGCGAAGCTGGCGATGCCGAGCTTCGGCGGCGCGACGGCGGCCGTGGCGAGGCTCGGGCCGGCCAGCCCAAGGACGGCGGCGAACGCGGCGGCGCGGTTCATGCGGAGCTCCGGGTCTGTCCGCGCCTATCTAGGGGGTTTTCGGCGCGGCTGCACGCGCGGCTCAGAGCCTCATCCGCTGCAGCACGCCGGCGGTGATGCGGTCGCAGCGGGCGCCGAGGAACGGGAAGGCCCCGGTCAGCGCGCCCGACAGCTGGTCGTCCAGGCTCTTGCGGAGCAGCCGGCGCGCGCGGTGCAGCCGGGTCTTCACCGTCTCGGGCCGCACGTCGAGGTTGCGCGCGGTCTCCTCGATCGAGCATTCCTCGATGTCGCGCATCACGAACACCAGCCGGAACGCCTCCGGCAGGTCGTCGACCGCGCGCTCGAGGAGCCGCCGCGCCTCGGCGCGCGCGGCGTCGCGCTCGGGATCGCCCGAGCCAAAAGCTGAGGGGAACATCAATATCCGTCCGGTGTCGGCCTGGGCGGCCTCAAGCGCCGCCAGGTCCACGGTGTCGCGCCGCTTGCGCAGGCGGCCGTGGGCCTCGTTGAGAACGATGCGGGTGAGCCAGGTGTAGATCGAGGCCTCGCCGCGGAAATCGGCGAGCCGGGTGAAGGCCCGCACATAGGCCTCCTGCAGCACGTCCTCGGCCTCGCCCTCGTCGCGCACCACGGCGCGGGCGATGCGGAACAGCCGCTGGTTGCCGCGTTTCATGATCGCGGCGAAGGCCTCGCGCCGGCCGGCCTTGGCGAGCGCCACGAGCTCGGCCTCCGGCAGCCTGGCGTAATCGACGACTTCGGTTGCGACGGTCATCAAGGCCCCTTTTGCTCCCCTACCCTGCTTCGATGCGGCGCGCCGGGCAAGGTTCCCAAGGCCCTCGGGAACCTTCGGCGGCCGAAACAGTCCAATGTTCGCTGGGAGCGGAGCCACAAGGGACGGGCACTGACGCCCCCGCAGAGGAGACAACCAGATGATCCGAAGGACTTTCCTGGCGGCCGCGGCGCTCGCCTTGGCGCTGCCGGCGGCCGCTCTGGCCCAGGGGGCCAAGCCCAACGACGCACAGATCGCCCACATCGCCTACACCGCCGGCAATATCGACATCGCCGCCGGCAAACAGGCGCTGAAGAAGTCGCACAACAAGCAGGTGCTGGAGTTCGCCAAGGAGATGGTCCGCGACCACACCGCGGTGAACGACAAGGCCCTGGCGCTGGTCAAGAAGCTCGGCGTCACCCCGCAGGACAACCCGACCAGCCAGTCCCTGAAGGCCGCCGCCGACGCCAAGCTGAAGGACCTCGCCAAGCTTTCCGGCAAGGCGTTCGACAAGGCCTACGCCAACAACGAGGTCGCCTACCACAAGACGGTCAACGGCGCCCTCCAGTCGACGCTGATCCCGGACGCCCAGAACCCCGAGCTGAAGAGCCTGCTGCAGACCGGGCTGAAGCTGTTCACCGAACACCAGCATCACGCCGAGATGCTGGCGGCCGGCCTGAAGTAGGCCCATGGGCGCCGTCTCGCGCAGCATGGCGGCGGCGGCCGGCCTGGCTCTGCTGAGCCTGGCCGCCTGCAACCGCGCCGCCCCGCCGGCGCCCAAGACCTACCCGGTGACCATCGCCAACATGGCCTATGGCCCGACGCCCACCGGGCTGAAGGCCGGCGACGCCATCGAGTGGATCAACGACGACATCTTCCAGCACACCGTGACCGCCCAGGACGGCAGCTTCGACGTGGACCTGCCGCCCAAGGCGCATGCGCGCACCGTGCTGAAGACGCCCGGCGTGGTGAGCTTCTACTGCAAGTACCACCCGGGCATGACGGGCAAGCTGGTGGTGGCGGGCTAGAGCACCTATTCCCCCTCGCTCGCGCCCTCGCCGGCTGGCGAGCCCCGGACCGGACGTCGCCAATGCCGGTCCGGGCGCTTCGTCGCGGGCGCCCGCGAGCGCACCGACGCCATCTCCCGCTTGACCCCGGCGCGGCGGCGGATACCGTTGGTCTTCCGCTCTCAGCGGGTAAATCTGGGGGTTCAGATGCGTATGATTTCCGCCGCCGCGGCAGCCGTTAGCCTGGCCGCCGCGCTCGCCGCCGCACAGCCGGCCGCCGCGCAGTACGGCATGGACAAGAAGAAGCCGTCCGGCACGCCGGAGATGCCGCAGTGCGCCGCCCCGCTCGGACGCGCCGCGATCCGCGAGCCGGACCACGACTGGTGGACGCCGCTGGGCCTGTCGCATCCCGAGACCCTGCTCAAGCTGTTCGCCTCGCGCTCCAACTGCCTGCGGATCGTCGACCGCAACATGGGCCTGGCGATGCGCCGCGAGGAGGCCGAGCTCAACTCGTCGGGCGACCTCCGGCGCGGCTCGAACATCGGCAAGGGCCAGGTCGCCGCCGCCGACTTCTTCATCATCCCCGATATCGCCAACTCGAACTCCAACGCCGGCGGCAACAACGTCGGCGCCGCGGTGGGCGGGCTGCTCGGCAGCCGCTTCGGCCCGGTGGGCGCGCTGGCCGGCGGATTCCGCAGCAAGCGCTCGGAGGCGCAGGCGCTGATCACCCTGGTCGATGCGCGCACCACCGAGCAGCTCTATGTGGCGGAAGGCACCGCCCAGAAGACCGACGTCGGCTTCGAGCTGGGCGGCGGCAGCTACGGCTGGGGCGGTTTCGCGGCCGCGGCCGGCGGCGGCTATTCCAACACCGAGATCGGCAAGGTGATCTCGGCGGCCTACTTCAACGCCTTCATCGACCTCGTGCACCACCTGCAGGGCGGCGCGGTTCCCACCGGCGCACAGGCCAGCGCGGCGGCCGGGTCGCAAGGCTATCGCGTCACCCAGGCGACCATCATCCGCATCACGCCCTCGACGAAAGCCAAGCCCATGCGCAGCGTCAGCGTGGGCGACACGGTGTTTCCCACCGGCCAGAAGAACGGCATCTGGTGGGAGGTGGACGACGAGAACGGCAACCGCGGCTGGATGACCTCGACCACCATCACCGCGCACTGACCGCGGCCGACCGGTCGTCGAACAGGTCGTCCCACCAGCCGGTCGGGATCGGCGCCCCTCGCCTGCGCCGCGATCCGGCCGAACGTCAGCCGGAATCGCGCGTGGAGCGATCTTTCTTCCAGGCGTCGGAAGACCGGCTGAGTGATTCGCTTTATCAAAAAGCAAGTTGGTGCTGATTCGGCGTCCTAAGCCTCGATAGATATAGTTGCGTCGGCTCTTCGACATTCCAGCGCGGCCGCGAAAATCCAGAATTCTGTAGTTCTTCGCACAATGTTTTCTGCGGATTGGCAGATATCTTCGAGGAAGTGTCGAGTTCTCGACAGTCTTTGCCACCCTGCGTCGATAACTTGGAAACCGAAGCCGCATGGCGACGTTTCCTAGCCCCGATGCAGAGGCCATATTCCGCGTTGCAAAACCTGCTGCTCGCCTCCCTTCCCGCCGAAGACCAGGGGCTTCTCGCGCCACACCTCGTGCAGATCGAGCTGGAGCGCGGCCGGCTGCTGTACGATCCCGGCGATCGGGTCGAGCAGGTCTATTTCCCCCACGACGGCGTCATCTCGATGATGACCCTTATGGAGAGCGGCGCGGCCATCGAGAGCGCCACCATCGGGCGTGAAGGGGCGCTGGGCATATCGGCGGCCGTCTCGCCGCGGCAGTCGCTGGTGCGGGCGATCGTGCAGACGCCGACCAGGGCGGCGCGCATCAACGCCGTCCCGCTGCACGAGGCGTGGGAAAGGAGCCCGCGCCTGCGCGAGCTCGTGGATCGGCACGGCGAGGCCCTGTTCGGCCACGCCATCCAGTCGGTGGCGTGCAACGCCCTGCATTCTGTCGAGGCGCGGTTCTGCCGGTGGCTGCTCACCTGCCATGACCGCATCTCCACCGACACCGTCGCGCTGACCCAGGAGTTCCTGGCCGACATGCTGGGCGTGCAGCGCACCACGGTGACGGCGGTCGCCCGCGCGCTGCAGGAGAAGGGCGCGATCCGCTATCGGCGCGGGGTGGTGGACATCATCGACCGGCCCGTCCTGGAGGCCCTGGCCTGCGAGTGCTACGGCGTGATCCGGCGCACCTACGAGCGGCTGCTGCCGGAAGCTCGCTGAGCCTCGTGCGCCTAGACGCCGCGGTCTCTTGCGCCGGGGCCGTTTTTCCACTTTTGATGCGCGCTCGCGGGCGAAAACATCGTGACCCGCGCTGTTGGCGAACCGCCGGGGGCGAAATGAGGCCAGTGCTGAGGAACCTATTGCTTTCCGCCGCGGGCGTCGCCGCGCTGGCCCTGAGCGCCGATCCGAGCCTCGCGGCCAAGACCCACCATCCGGCGGCGAAGCATGTGGGCAAGGCGGCCGCCGCGCCCAAGGCCCAGGTCAAGATCGACCAGCCGCCCCCGACGCCGAAGTACGGGACCTGGGGCTTCGACACGACGGGCATGGATCCCGCGGTCAAGCCTGGCGACGACTTCTACGGGTACGCCAACGGCAAGTGGGACGCGCGCACGCAGATCCCGCCGGACCGCACCCGATACGGCAACTTCGACAAGCTCATCGAGCTCTCCGAGGCCCGGGTGCACGCGATCCTCGAGGAGGCCCAGGCCGGCCTTCTGAAGGACCCTGACGCGGCGAAGATCGGCGCGGCCTACGCCTCCTTCATGAACGAGTCGCTGGCCGACAAGCTGGACGCGAGGCCGCTGGCTCCCGAGCTCGCCCAGGTGAAGGCGGTCACGACCAAGGCGCAGTTCACCGCCCTGATGGGCAAGGCCAACACGACCGGCTTCGCAAGCATCCTGCCGGTGAGCATCGACATCGACGAGAAGAGCCCCAAGCGCTACGCCGTCTACGCTGAGACCAGCGGCCTCGGCCTGCCGGATCGCGACTATTACCTGCAGGCCTCGTTCGCCGACAAGAAGGCCAAGTACCTGGCCTATGTGCAGCAGATGCTGACCATGATCGGCTGGCCCAAGCCGGCGGAAAACGCCAAGCAGGTGGTCGCCTTCGAGGATCGGCTGGCGGAGGCGACCTGGCCGCGCACCGAGCGGCGGGACCGCGACAAGACCTACAATCCGGCCACGCTGGCCGAGCTGCAGGCGATGACGCCCGGCTTCGACTGGAAGCGCTATCTGGCCGGAACCGAGCTGCCGGCCAATCTCGACCGCATCGTGGTGACCACCAACACCGCGTTTCCGAAGTTCGCCCAGATCTATGCCGGCACTCCGCTCGAGACGCTCAAGGCCTGGCAGGCCTTCCACGTCGCCGACCGCGGCGCGCCCTACCTCTCGAAGCGCTTCGCCGACGCCCATTTCGAGTTCCACAACAAGACCCTCGCAGGCCAGCCGGAGCAGCAGCCGCGCTGGAAGCGCGCGGTGGCCTTCACCAACCGCGCCATCGGCGAGAGCGTGGGCCGGGTCTATGTCGCCCGCTACTTCCCGCCCGCGTCCAAGGCCAAGATGGATGCGCTGGTGGGCGACATCCAGGCCGCGCTCAAGGCGCGCATCGAGAAGCTCGACTGGATGAGCCCGCAGACCAAGGCCCGCGCGCTGGAGAAGCTCGCCAAATTCACCGTCAAGATCGGCTATCCGGTGAAGTGGCGCGACTACGCCAGGCTGTCGCTTTCCCCCACCGATCTCTTCGGCAACGTGCTGCGGGCCGGCGCCTTCGAGTGGCGGCGCGACGTGGCGCGGCTGAACGGGCCGGTGGACAAGACCGAGTGGGGCATGACGCCCCAGACGGTGAACGCCTATTACAACCCGGTGAACAACGAGATCGTGTTCCCGGCCGCGATCCTGCAGCCGCCGTTCTTCGATCCCGACGCGGATCCGGCGATCAACTACGGCGGCATCGGCGGGGTGATCGGCCACGAGACCAGCCACGGCTTCGACGACCAGGGCCGCAAGTCCGACGGCGACGGGGTGCTGCGCGACTGGTGGACGCCGGAGGACGCGGCGAAGTTCAAAGTGGAGGCCGAGAAGCTGGCGGCCCAGTACTCCGCCTTCGAGCCCTACCCGGGCGCGCACGTGAACGGCCATCTGACGCTCGGCGAGAACATCGGCGACATGGGCGGCGTCTCGCTGGCGCTGGACGCCTACCACGCCTCGCTGAAGGGCAGGCCCGCGCCGGTCGTCGACGGGACGACGGGCGACCAGCGGGTGTTCCTCGGCTGGGCGCAGGTGTGGCGCGAGAAGATGCGCGAGGACCGGGGCAAGCAGCTCTTGGTGGTCGATCCCCACTCGCCCTCGCGCTACCGGGTGAACGGCACGCTTCGCAATGTCGACGGCTGGTACCGGGCGTTCGACGTCAAGCCGGGCGACAAGCTCTACGTCGCACCCGCCGACCGCGTGCGGATCTGGTGAGGCGCGCGCCTCGCCCCGGGCCTCACCAGGGCAGCTCCGCGCCGGCGTAGTCGCGATAGCCGCCGCTGGTGGCCGGCGACAGCTCGGCGATGCGCTGGCGAAGGCCGCGGACGCTGGTCTCCGGCGTCAGCGGCGCGCCGCGGCCGCCCATGTCGGTCTGCACCCAGCCGGGGTGGAAGATGCCGACCGCGATCCCGTCGGCGGCCCAGTCGCGGGAGAGGCCGCGCATGGCGTTGTTGAGAGCGGCCTTGGACGAGCGGTAGGCATACCGGCCGCCGCTGTTGTTTGCCGTCGAGCCGAGCTGGCTGGTGATCGCCGCCAGCTTCCTCTCCCGGCCACGCTTCAGGTTGTCGTGCAGCGCCTGAGCGATCAGCACCGGGGCCACCGTGTTGACCCGGAAGGCCTCGAGCCAGCCGCGCGCGTCGATCTTGCCGGCCGACTGCTCGCGCGGCCCGCCGACGCCGGCGTTGTTGACGAGGATGTCGATCGGCTCCTCGCCCAGCACGGCTTTCAGCGTGGCGATGGACTCCTCGTCGGCCACGTCCAGCGGCAGGATGCGCACGCGCCCGCCGGAGCTCTGGGCCAGTTCGCCCAGCGCGGCGGCTTCGTTTGGGCGGCGGCAGCAGGCGATCACCGCCGCGCCCTCGGCGGCGTACTGGCGCACGAACTCCAGGCCGATGCCGCGGTTCGCGCCGGTGACGAGGACGGTGGTCATGGAGCGGTCTCCCTAGGAGCAAGCCTCTGTCAGTATCGGATCGCCGCCTGCTGCACCCAGCCCGGCGCAGTCAGCAACGGCTTGGCGCGGCGTGGACGCAGGCCGGCGGCGGCCTGCCAGCCGGCCATCTCGGCGACCGTCCAGGTCCGGACGCCGGGCCGGCTCTGCAGGGCGAAGTAGAGCCCGAGCAGGGCCGGCGCCCAGCCCGCGCGCCCGGACGGCTCGGCGCGCGCCGGCTCCTGGATCACGAAAGCCCCGCCGGGCTTCAGCGCGCGCGCCACGCGCTCGGCGAGGTCGCGGTTCTGGCCGTCGTCCAGGTGATGGGCGAGGTTGGACATCAGCACCAGGTCGTAGCGCTCGGATCCGAGGTCGGCTGTCGTCGCGTCGCCGGCCCGATGCACGACCCGCTGGCCCAGCCCCTCGCGGGCCAGGATCGGCGCGGCCGCCTCGACCGCCTCGGGCAGGTCCATGACCTCGGCGCTCAGGCCGGGATGGCGACGGCAGAGCTCCGCGGCGTAATGGCCGTGCGAGCCGCCGATGTCGAGCATCAGCGTGGCGCCGCGCCGCACAGGCGTTCGCCGGGCGACCTCGCCGCCCGCCACCTGCGCCAGGGCGCGCATGCCGCGGTGATACAGATCGAGCTCCGCAGCCGAGATCGCGTCGTGGAACTCCAGCGGCAGGCCGGTGCGCACGAAGGCCTCCAGCTCTTCCAGCCAGCGCCATTCGATCACCTGCAGCAGCAGCTTGTCGCGCACAGAGGCCGGCGCATCGGCCAGCAGCCATTTGCGCGACCGGCCGGTGAGCGCGAACCCACCGCCCCGGCGGCGCAGGTAGCCGCAGGCGGCGAGCGCCTCCATCAGCAGCCCGGTCGGACCCGGCGCCGCGCCGCAGGCGGTGGCCACGGCCTCGACGCCCAGCGGTCCCTTGGCCAGGGCGTCGAACACCCCGAGCTCGGCGCCCGCCATCACGGTCCGCGCCAGCAGCATCGCCGCGTGGGTGTCGACGATCGGCTCCGGCACGAGCCCGAGCTTCAGCGCCAGCCATTCGAGGGGCGTTTCGGGGATCGCGCCGATTTTCATCCGATGCACCTCAACGGATTGCAGCCATGTACGTTTCCGCAAGCGAGGGGCCGGAGATCCGCGCGAGGGCCGCATGGCGGCGCTGAGATATTGCACGCC
>Ga0308173_10000539_pt1 | contig 16341 bp, 16 predicted proteins | sample PhyPR1_FD_203716 | JGI IMG/M metagenome (GOLD analysis project Ga0308173, IMG submission 203716) | Soil microbial communities from UC Gill Tract Community Farm, Albany, California, United States - DLSLS.P.R1 | ecosystem: Environmental > Terrestrial > Soil > Agricultural land | place: USA...
TGTTAGCGGCGCAGGGATACTCGGGCTGGGTCAGCATTGAGGATGGCATGAACGGAATGGACGAAATGGCTGAATCGCTTGCGTTCCTTCGTAAAATGTCGGACCGCTACTTCGCATAAAGGGAGGAGCCCTTCAGCCGCTTCCCCCGGAGTTCCGAAACTTCCGCAGGCGTTAGGTCGCGCCACCCGCCGATTCGCAATCCGTCCAGCGTTAGCGGACCGAGTTTCACCCGCACCAGCTTCAGCACCTTGCTGTCCACCGCCTCCAGCATTCGCCGTACCTGCCGGTTTCGTCCTTCGGTAATTGTGACTTCCAGGAACGTGTACTTCTCTGAATCGCGTTGCCGGCGCACGACAGCCGGACGAGTGGGGCCATCGCTCAGTTCCACGCCGCTGGCTAATCTCGCCAGCTGTTCGTCGGAGAGCAGCGTGGAAGCTTTCACCAGATAGGTCTTCGGCAGCTTGTGCTCCGGATTCGTCATCCTTTCCGCCAGCGCATTATCATTCGTGAGCAGCAGGAGGCCGGAGGTATCCAAATCGAGCCGGCCCACCGTTCCCACAAATTGCCCCAGGCCGGGAATCAAGTCATAGACTGTCGGCCGGCCTTCCGGATCACGGTACGTCGTCAGATAGCCCTTGGGTTTGTAAAGCAGCACGTAGCGCTTCTCTGCCTGGCCCAGTGGCTTGCCGTCGAGCGTCACCCTGTCGCGCTCGATATCCACCCAGTGATCGGGCGTCTGAACCAGCTTCCCGTTCACCCGGACGCGACCGCTGCCGATCCAGCTTCGGGCCTCGGTCCTGGAACCAGCTCCCGCCTTCGAGAGTACGCGATCAAGCGTCTTCAGTACACGGCCGGGCGCCTTATCGGGCCGCCCGCCAACCATAGAGCGACTGTCCAGAAGTAAAGCTTGCCTGTACGGTCTGGGCATACTTGCGAGCTGTAGCCCGAATAATTGCGGCAGTGGTCAGGATGCCGCCGCCCAAGGCAAATGCGACCAACAGAATCACCAGATAAGTGGCCGGGCCGCTATCCTCGTCGTCGGTATTAAACGTCTTGTTCAAGTCCCTAAGCACGCCCGGCAAAGTAGTCGCCGCTGCGTAGGTGTTATAGACTTGCGCATACGTGTTGTAGCCAGCCATCCCGATGCTCATCAAATCCCGTCTGCGCCACGCTGCTGTAATCGAGCTGATCGTGATTCCCAGTCCGGAGCCGAGTAGCGGCAAAATGATCATCACGTAGCCCAGTTCGAGCGTCGCACGCGCATACTGCGGGGGCAGGAAGTGAAACGACACCGCGCCCATGGACAGAATCGTCAGATACACATACGTGAATCCGCAGGCCGACATTGTGGCTCCGCACCAGGCGAGCAGGCGCGGCCAACCGCCCATTGCTTTGGAGTCCGCCCAGGAGCGCCCCACAGACCATGCATTGAACCAGCTAATGCCAGCGTTCACGAACAATAGGAGAATTGCTAAAAACATAAGTCCACTCGTTTGACGTACGACAATCGTAGAAGTATTCAACTACCCCCGGACGCTGTACTTTTCCCATTCTCCTCCAATCGGACGCTGTCCAGAAAACGGGTCTGACCAGCCTGTCACGCTACATTTAAGTAACTGTCTAAGTGACTATGCGACTGGTGGTCGGAATCACGGGAGCTTCTGGCGCGATCTTTGGGGTTCGCGTATTGGAGGCGTTGAAGGCTCTGGATGTCGAAACACATCTGGTAATGAGCCGGTGGGCACGCGTGACGCTGGCCCACGAGACCGATTACAGCCTGGAGGCTTTGGAAAGGCTGGCCTCCGTTGTTCATCACCAGGACAATCAAGCCGCTCCCATTTCGAGCGGCTCATTTAAGACCAGCGGCATGATTATCGCTCCCTGCAGCATGAAGACGATCGCCTCAATTCGCGCGGGATTCAGCGATACTCTTTTGAGCCGAGCCGCCGACGTCACATTGAAGGAACGGCGGCGCTTGGTTCTCCTGGCGCGTGAAAGCCCGCTGAGCGAAATTCATCTGGAAAACATGCTGGCGCTTACCAGAATGGGAGCCGTCGTTCTTCCCCCGGTTCCCGCGTTCTATAACCGTCCCAAGAACCTGGACGAAATGGTCACCTACATCGTGGCCCGCTCGCTGGACCAGTTTGGTCTCGAAGTGCCCGCGATGAATCGCTGGCAAGGTTTTTCCAATCCGTAACCTCAGATTCAAAGGAATGGCACGGCTATAATTCGACTTTCCCGTGGTCGCCGAGCGCGCTGATCTTTCCCGTCGCCCAGGCCTTGGCAAAGCTGAAGGTACGTCCCAGGAATGAACTGGGCGAATCCCAGTATTCCGCCTTTTCCACGGTTACTTTCAGTAGGGCTAATTCCGGGTCATCCAAGCCTTTAGGGAAAAACAATTTGTAGGGCGGCTTCCAAAGCTCTTCGACCTTTTTCCGGTCACGGACCAGATTGGCTGTTCCGGACACGGAGATATAGGTGTTCTTGTGCGGGTCGGAGAAGCTGACGTTTACCTGGTGATCCCGGTTCGCTTCCCAGACCTTGGCCGCGTCGGCCGAGGTGAAAAACCAGAGGTCTCCATCGAAGTCGCGGTCCTGCATCGTCATTGGACGGCTGTGCAGGGACCCGTCGGCGGCGGCGGTGGTCAGCATTACGAAACGAAACTCACTCATCAACTCAGCCAGTTTTTTGTGATCGTCCATCGGTGTTCTCTTCCGTGTGACTCGCCGGGGCCAGGGCCGTTACAGGGGCGAACCCGCTGTTTTGCGAAACGAACTCCACCTGTTACATTGGGTTCGTTCCGTAAGAATGGCCTCCAAGCCTAACAAGTCGGTCCTCTGGTTTGGAAAGTACCTTTCGCTGGCCCTCACACTTCCGGCGTCAGTAATGGGCGGCTATCTGCTTGGCGCGGCAGGAGATCATGTTTTCCACCTTCCGTTTCTTCCGGCAGTAGGCATCCTGCTCGGCATGGCGGCGGGAGTTTTCCAAATCTTCCGGGAACTAGCGCGGGATGATAGGAAGTTGAGGCCGCCGCCGAAATGAACAAGCACGAGCAATTGATACGCCGCCTCTACTGGCTGACAGCCTTCTTTGGGGCGGTTGGGTTCGTTTCGTATTTTGCCGTGCAAGGGCTAAACCCAGCGCTGGGATTTGCGGTGGGCGCGGTTTGTTCGGTAGGGAACCTGTGGATGTTCGACTGGCTTTCTCGAGCGATGGCTCCGGGAGAGCGGCACCGGAAGCCCTGGAAGGCCGGGCTGTTCGTGCTGCGCTATTTTGTTCTCCTAGGTAGTGGATATGCTATAGTTAACCTTTTGGGCGTCAACGCTTTGACGGTAATTTTGGGCCTTCTGGCAAGCACAGCGGCCGTGATGGTAACCCTTACCCTGGAACTCCTGCAAAGCATCTTTCGACGCGCCTCCAGCCACTGAATGGAACACGAACTCTGGATCACCGCACTGTTCGACAAGTATTTGAATGGACTCGGTAATGGCTTCTTAAGCGCGGTTGGCAGACCTGCCGCTAATCATGCTCATCCCTGGAGCGATTGGATGGTCTGCGAAATTCTTGTTTTCTTTTTCATCCTAATTTTTTTCGCAATTGCGCGAACGCAATTTTCTGTGGATAAGCCAGGGCGTTTGCAGCACACCCTGGAAGTGACGTACGAATTCATTCACGCGCAAGCGGAAGAAACGGTGGGCGACCAGACGGCGCGCTACATTCCTTTTTTCGGCAGTATTTTCTTTTGCATTTTATTTTTGAACCTAATCGGGCTGATCCCCGGCTTCGATTCACCGACTATGTTTCCTGTGGTGCCCTTAGGCTTCGCGGTAGCGACGTTCATTTTCTATAACGCCGCCGGTCTTCGAGCCAATAAGCTGGGGTACTTCAAGCAATTTCTCGGACCGATCCTGGTTCTCGCTCCCCTGCTAATCCCTATCGAAATCTTTACCCACCTAAGCCGGATGCTTTCCCTCAGTGTTCGTTTATATGCGAACATGTTCGCCGGCGAACAAGTTTACATTACGTTTTTGACCCTGCTGAAGATTATTGTTCCGGTTATTTTTATCTTCCTGCACCTGTTTGTTGCGGTTTTGCAGGCTTATATTTTCATGCTGCTCGCGATGATTTACGTCGGCCAGGCGGTATCGCACGAGCATTAGGCCTTATCCGCTCTCAGTGTGAGCGCCCGGCGTCCCAACGTGCGGTGTCGAACCACCTCCTGAGAGCACATTCATAGGAGAAACAAATGAAACATAAAATGATGCTGCTCGCTATCTTTCTGTTAGCTCTGGCGAGTCCGATATTTGCACAAGGAACCACAGGCAACGGCGGTGGCGGCGACAACGGGCTGCGCCTTGCCGGCGCTTATATTGCCATGGGCATTGCTTCCGGCTTTTGCGGAGTGGGACAAGGTAGAGCCACGGCTTCGGCAGCGGAGGCGATCGCCCGCAACCCTGGCGCACTCGCCTCGATCCGATTCTTCTTTATTTTCGGCATGGTGCTGATCGAGTCATTGGCGCTGTATACACTCGTTATCACGTTTATCGTCCCCCGATAGTTGTAAACTTTCCACGAGGCCTGTCGGCGCGTTGACGCCCGGCAGGCCTTTTCACGTATGAAACTTCAAGGGATTTTCCCCGCTCTTACCACCCCGTTCGATTACGAAGGACATCTGTACAAGGCGAAGGTCTTCCACAACATACGCAAGCTGAACGAGATTTCACTCGGCGGTTACACGGTTTGTGGCTCGACTGGAGAAGCGCCGCTTCTGACATCAGAAGAGCGCATTCGGCTGATGGAGTGGGTACGAGAGGTCAGCGCACCGGAGCGGGTGCTGATTGCAGGGGTGGGCTGCGAGAGCGTGCACGAGACGGTACTACTGGCGAGTCAAGCCTCCGAAATGGGGTACCACGTCGCACTTGTTCTGACGCCGCATTACTACCGGAACCAGATGCACCGGCCCGACACGCAGGCCCTGTTTTTCCGCGCCGTGGCGGATCGGTCCAAGCTGCCGGTGTTGCTGTACAACATTCCCGGCGTGACAGGTTATCATCTGCCGCCCGAGACGGTGGCCGAACTTTCGCACCACCCTAATATCGTAGGCATCAAGGACAGCTCCGGCGATCTCGATAAACTGCGGGAGACGATTCCGCTGGTCAAGCAGGGATTCCAGGTGCTTTCCGGCTCCGGGACGAGCTTCTGGGAGGCGCTGCAAATGGGAGCAACAGGCGCCATTCTGGCCATTGCCAATCCCCTGCCTTACGCGTGCGTAACCATTTGGGAAGCGTTCCGGACGCGGCAGTACGAGGCCGGCCGGGACTGGCAGGAGCGAATCCTGAATGCCGCGCGCCTGATTGCGGCAAAGCACGGCATTCCAGGACTGAAATACGCAATGGATCTTAACGGATACTATGGGGGACCGCCGCGATTGCCCCTCATCCCGCCCAGTAAAGAAGCTCAGAAAGAGATCGAGGCGGCCTTCGATGGCCTAAAGAGCTAGCGGGAAACTACCACGCGGAGGGAGGATCGCTGGCAGGAAAGCTGTCTTCCACGGTGATGTCGTGAGCTTTATCCACATGTTGCTTTTGCCTGCTGAACCGCCCGAACACACAGGTCCTACTCCAAAGCAAATAGGTGGCGACCGGCAACCCGGCTCCCAGGGCAAAGTACATCAGTTTTTGAGGCGTGCTTTTTGTCTCTGTCATTAATGGTGACTCTTCAATGGTGACTCTTCGATTATTCCATTGATGCCGGTCAAGGCAGGATTGCTACATCAGGAACTACACGCGTCCCAGCCCGTGTTTTTCCATACGATAGATGAGAGTGCGGCGGCTGATGTCCAAGTAGCGGGCAGCTTGCGTTTGATTGCCGTTGTACTTTTCCAAGGCGCGCAAAAGCAGTTCGCGTTCAATTCCTTCCAGGCTGATTCCATTCTCGGGAAGATCAAGCAAGAAACGGTCTTCTTTCTTGGGCGTGATGCGCCGAAGTTCGTCCGGCAGATCGTTTTCCCCGATCTCCTGTCCGGATGACAGGACGAGCATACGCTCGATTACGTTCTCCAGCTCCCGTACATTTCCGGGCCAGCGGTAGCCGGTAAAATGCGAGGTAAGTTTCGGAGACATCCGAACCGCCTCCAGACCGTGCCGCTGCTTCAGCTTTCGAAACAGGTGCTGCGCCAACTCGGGAATGTCCTCCTTGCGTTCCCGCAGCGGAGGCAGTTCGAGAGGCACCACGGCGAGGCGGTAATAAAGATCCTCTCGAAAGGTTCCGTCCTCAATCATGGCCTGCAGATTACGATTTGTGGCGGCGATCACGCGGACATCGACCACAGCGCTTCCGGTGGCGCCGATCTTTTCCACTTCTCCGTTCTGCAACACCCGCAGCAGTTTCACCTGCATTTCGAGGGGCAATTCACCGATCTCATCGAGAAACAGAGTTCCGCGATCGGCCATTTCAATCTTCCCCAGTTTGGGCGCGTGAGCTCCGGTGAAGGCACCGCGCGTAAATCCAAACAGCTCGGACTCGATCAGTTCCTTGGGAATGGCACCGCAGTTGATGGTGACAAACGGCTTGTTTTTACGGCGGCTATTGTGGTGAATAGCACGGGCAAGCAACTCCTTGCCGGTTCCGGTTTCTCCCTGAATCAAAACAGTGGAATCATGCTGCGCAACACGCGAGGCCATCTCCAGTACGCGTAGGATGCTTTGGGAGTGTCCGACAATCCCTTCGAACCCGTAGCGCTGGTCGAGCGCCGACCGAAGATTTCTAACTTCCTCGATCAGGTTTTGACGCTCCATGGCACGGTGAACCACAAGCACCAGCGCGTCGTAATCGATGGGCTTGGTGATGTAGTCGTAGGCACCGGCCTTCATGGCCTCTACCGCGGTTTCGACTGTTCCAAAGGCCGTGATCAAAATGACGGTGGTGTCCAGGTGTTCGTCGCGGATATAGCGCAGCAGGTCAATACCGGAGCTGTCCGGCATGCGCAGATCAGTGATGACCAGCTTGGGATGGTTGGCGTTGATCAAGTCCTGCGCCTGCCTGCCGTCTGCCGCCAGAACGACATCGTAGCCCGCCTCTTCGAGCTGCATTTTCACTACGCGGCGCAAGCTGACGTCGTCGTCAACGACAAGGATGGTGTGGCGATTCATATGGGGCGGTTCCTATCGCGAGGCAGTTCCAACTGGAAGGTCATACCTGGCCCGGTATTCTTGTGAGCGGTGAGCAGCCCACCGTGTTGAGCAACAATCATGGATGCAATGGCCAGGCCAAGTCCCGACCCGCTGTCTTTAGTGGTGAAGAAGGGATCGAAGATCTGATCCTCGTGCTCGGCCGAAACGCCGCAGCCTTCATCCCGGATGCTAACGCAGACGCGATCGGCGCTGGCTTTTCCCGTGAGCCAAACTGTGCCGCCGCTCGCGCTTGCCTGTATGGCGTTGATGGTGAGATTCAGTAAGACCTGCTTCATCTGTTCCGGATCACACTCGACCTCCGGCAACCGCCCATCGAATTCCTGGTAGAGATGGACGTCGCGAGAGTTGGTGGCATGCGCGGCAAGCGAAACCACGGAGGCTGCCAAGCTACCAAGATCCGTGAATTGAAAGCGGGGCGCACGAGGGCGGGCAAAATCCAGAAAGCTGGTTAACAGCTTGTTTAGCCGGTGCGCTTCTTTATCGATGATCTCAAGGCAGTTCTCAATGTTCTCCGGGGACGCATTTCCCCGTCGCAGGATTCCAGCCGCGCCCGAGATGCTGGCTAGCGGATTTCGTATCTCATGGGCGAGGTTTGCGGAGAGCTGTCCAGCAGCATAAAGCCGCTCACCTTTTTTGAGCCGCTCGATGTTTTGTTGAAGTTCCGTATACACGTTTTCCAGCTCCCGTTTGGTCTTTTCTAAATTGAAGCGCTGGCGCCGTTCACGATCTGCCAGAAGGCCAGCAATGACGCCAGCGCCGCCAAAAATCGATATTTCCACGATCTGATCGCTGGCGTCGAACCGGTTCACATTCCAGTTCACATACAGGTGGGGTGCATACACGAGGTCGGCAAAAAGCATGCAAAGTATCGCGCCGCGCCAGCCGTAGAGCATCCCGGCAACCATGAGCGGGATAAAGTTCAGGTGGTGCAGAACGTTGTGAATCTGAAAGTGTGACGCCGGAATAAACCAGGGCAAGGACGCGAGGACGACAACATTGAGGGCGATCAGCACCACGCGCCACCGTGTTTTTTTCAAGGGCGCCAGGAGCCGAGCTTTCATGGATGGCTTTTTTTCATGCACTTTCTTGTTTCTTCTTATTGCAATCCAATATCCCAACGCTAACTGGTTGTAGGACAAAGAAGGGATGTTCCATTTGGGACAAGGGAGCAGCGCGACACTGCCGCAAATGGGACAATTATCGCGCAGTTTTCCGCCATTTCAATCACTTAGGCGCGGAACGGTGATTGCATATTCATAGTCCGTGACCATTTGTGTACCGCTCCTGCTGCTGACGGCATTTTCCGTCGCCGCGCAAGAGAGCCCGCCACCTCAACCGGGTACTCCGGCGTCGCCGAAGCTCGCAGCCACTTCCGCCGAGATTCAGCCCCTGACCCTTTCCGAAGCACTTTCGTTAGCGGAACAGTACAGCCCTCAGTTGAAGGCTGCACAGGCACAGATCGCAGGTGCGGCGGCAGGCATTCAGACGGCCAGCGCCTATCCCAATCCGGCAGCTGTTTACCTGGGCGGCTATCAGTATGCGCGCCCCCGTTTTGGAGCGATCCCGGGAACGACGCAACACTTTGGACTTTCTCAGCCGATAGACCTTCCCAATCGCCGGCAGGCCCGCATCGACGCCGCCAAGCTATCGAGAAGGAGCACTGAATTTGGCTTAGACGAAACGCGCCTGGAGGTGCAGACCACAGTGAAGCAGAACTTTTATGAAGTGCTGCGCCGAAAGGGAGAGTACCAAATCGCACAGGACAACCTGCGCCTGGTGGAAGAGCTGCGGCGGCGTATCCAGGTGAAGGTAGACGTCGGCGAGAGCGGCAAGTTGGAATTGATTCGCGCCGACGCGGAACTTGCGACAGTTCGCGCGGGGGTGAAGAGCTCTCAGCTACGGCTAGTGACCGCAATTTCAGCACTGCGCGCGGCAATTGGAGTACCGCTGAGCAAGGAGATCGATGTTGAAGGTGCGATAGATCCTCACGTCCAGCTGCCACCGTTGAATGAGCTTCGGGAGCTGGTATTTGCAAGGCATCCGTCGTTGAAGCGTTCCGGCACCGATATAGAACAGGCGCGAGCGGAATTGAAGAGCCAGCGTGCACAGCGGGTGCCGGAGCCCTCCGTAGAAGCAGAGTACGAGCCACAGCCCGACCTGCGCTATTTTCGCGTCGGGCTCACCATCCCCCTCCCGATCTGGAATCAGCGGCAAGGCCAGATTGGCCAAGCACAGGCTGCCATCAACCGCGCAACCGCCACCAACGACATACAGCGTCTGCAACTGACGAACAGTCTGGAGAGCGCTTACGGGCAGTATGAGGTCGCCGACCAGCAGGTGCAATCGTTCGAAAGCGGCGCGCTACGCGAAGCCAACGCCGCGGTAACGGCGGCACAAGCAGCGTACAAGTCAGGAGAAAGAGGAATCATCGATGTCCTGGACGCGCAGCGCGTACTGCGCAGTGTCCGGTTGGATTATCTGAACGCGCAGTTCGACAGGCAAGCGGCTTTGATTGAGCTGCAACAGCTCCGGGCCGTAGATGTGAAGGGAAATACACCATGAAGACAAAGAATGCACAGGTCTTGAGGAGTTTCTGGCCGTTCGGCCTGATCGTGCTGCTGTCCGGTTGCGCGGCGCATGCCACTCGTCCCGAAGCCGCTCAAGACAATACGAAAAAGGTGGCAGCCCATAATCCGATGGAAATCAAAGTATCGGATACGCTGCTGGAACAGACCGAAGTGGGACAGGCGGTGTGGGAGCCAGTAACGCGGACGATGCAGGCGGCGGCGAGAATTCAAGCGGACGGTACGCGCATGGCCCGTGTCGGCTCGCCGGTCGATGGACGAATCACGAAGCTGCTGGTGATGGAGGGGCAACACGTGCAACGAGGCGAGCGCCTCGCCGATCTCCACAGTAACCAATTGTCGGAGGCCGAGTTTGCGTTTCTCAAGGCTTATTCACAGCAGCAGCTTTCGAAGCGGGCGGTAACCCGAGCTGACCAACTCTTAAAAGCCGATGTGATTGGTTCCGCTGAACTACAGCGTCGCGAAGCAGAGCTGCAGCAAGCCACGGCCGAGGTCGCGGCGTCGCACGCGCAGTTACAGCTGCTGGGCATGACCGAGAGGGCTATCGCAAACCTCGCGAAGGACAACAAAATCAGTTCGGCCTCAGAGATCGTCACTCCCGTCAGCGGCACCGTGCTGAAACGCAACGTGACGATCGGTCAAATTGTGCAGCCGGCGGAGACAGTTTTTGTGATCGCCGACTTATCGACGGTCTGGCTGGTGGCGGATATACCCGAAGAAAATTCGGGCGAGGTCAAAGTCGGCAAGATGGTTCGTGCCGAGATCGCGGCGTTTCCCGGGGTGGCCATAAGCGGCCGGCTTTCGTTCGTCAGCTCCATTGTCAATCCCGAGACGCGGACGGTGCAGGTACGCATGGACCTGCCAAATCCACAGCATAAATACAAACCGGACATGCTGGCGACCATGGTGCTGGAAGACACTCCGCACAACGAGGAGGTGATTCCCGAAGACGCGATTGTGCACGAGAACAACAAGGATTACGTGTTCGTGGAGACAGGCCCTAAAACGTTTTTGCTCCGCCCGGTGCAACTGGGAGAAGAATTCAACAACCAGCGAGTGGTGACCAGCGGAGTTCAGCGTGGAGAAAAGATTGTGCTTCACGGGGCATTTCACATCAACAACGAACGTAAACGCCTGGCGCAAATGGGGGAGGGATAGACGATGGTAGCAGGGATTGTCCGAAGCGCATTAAAGCAGCGGATTGTAGTAGTTGTTATCGCCGCTATCCTGCTGGCGTTTGGCATCATCGCGGCCCAAAACCTTTCTGTGGATGCTTTCCCCGATGTAACTAACGTTCAGGTTCAGATCGCGACGGAAGCTCCGGGGAGATCGCCGGAGGAGGTGGAGCGCTTTGTCACGGTGCCTTTGGAAATTGCCATGACGGGCCTGCCCGGATTGACGGACATGCGTTCCCTAAACAGGCCGGCGCTTTCATTGATCACGCTGGTGTTCAACGACAAAATGGATGTTTACTTCGAGCGGCAGCTCGTGATGGAGCGCATGATCGAAGCTAGTGGAAAGCTGCCTCCGGGAATCCATCCAGTGCTGGGTCCGGTGTCGAGCGTGCTTGGCGAAGTGTATCAATACACGCTGGAGGGTCCGCACGATGGGAAACGGGCGCTGTCCGAACTAGAACTGACGCAGAGGCGCACCATTCAGGATTGGGACGTGCGTCCGTTGCTGCGCTCCATTCCAGGCGTGGCGGAAATCAATTCCACGGGCGGATATGTCAAACAGTATCAGGTCCTGGTGGATCCGGTCCGAATGCGTTACTTCGGCGTGACGATTGAGGACGTCCGCAATGCAATATCCAGAAACAACGGCAACTCCGGAGGAGGCGTTTTGGCGCAAGGTCCGGAACAGTTCCTCGTACGAGGAATCGGGCTCATCAACAGCCTGGACGATATCCGCTCAATTGTCTTGAAAGAAGTACGCGGCACGCCCGTGTACGTGCGCGATGTAGCCAATGTGCGGTTTGGGGAAGAGGTTCGCTACGGGGCGATGATCAAGGGCGGCTACACCGAAGCGGTCGGCGGTATTGCCATGTCGCTGGCAGGCGGCAATGCAAAAGCGATTGTGACGCGGATCAAAGAGAAAGTAAAAGAGATCAATGACGGCCACATGCTTCCGGGCGGCCTGAAAATCGTTCCGTACTACGACCGGTCGACGTTGGTGAACGCGGCACTGCATACCGTGAGCGAGGTGCTTCTGGAAGGCATTGTCCTGGTTGTGGTGATTTTGTTTTTCTTTCTCGGAGACCTGCGATCGAGCCTGATCGTGATCGCCACACTGGTGCTGACGCCGCTGATCACGTTCATAGTAATGAACCATTACGGGCTATCGGCAAACCTGATGTCGCTGGGCGGATTAGCCATTGCTATCGGGCTGATGGTGGACGGTTCCGTGGTGGTGGTGGAGAACGTGTTCGCGCAGCTCGGTCACAGACGGGGTGAAAATCGGTTCCACGTTGTTCTGGATTCCGTAATGGAGGTAGGGACACCGGTGATTTTCGGGATCTGCATCATCATCGTGGTGTTTCTGCCGCTGATGACGTTGCAAGGCATGGAGGGCAAAATGTTTGCTCCTCTCGCATACACAATTGCAATTGCGCTGGCGGTATCCCTCGTACTGTGTCTGACGCTGTCGCCCGTACTGGCCTTCTATTTGTTGAAGGGCGGATCGGAGCACGACACGTTGGTTGTCCGGCTGATCAAGAGACCATATTCCCGCATCTTGAACTGGGCGCTGCGAAATAAGATGGTGACCATCGGCACAGCGCTGGTCCTTTTTGCCGGAGCAATCCTGCTGTTCCCTTATCTAGGAACCTCATTTATTCCCGAAATGCATGAAGGCACTCTATCGCCCAATCTGGATCGTGTGCCGAACATTTCACTGAACGAGTCCGTGAAGATGGAGATGGAAGCGACTCGAGTGATCGGTCAAATCCCGGGAGTGCAGCTGCCGGTCATTTCACGTCTGGGCAGAGGTGAATCGCCAGCAGACCCGGCCGGCCCGAACGAAGACGACGTGATGGCCAACCTGAAGCCGATGGAAGAGCGACCCGGAATCACACAGGATGAAGTCGCCGAGCAGATTCGTAAGCGCCTGGGCCCGGTGATGCCCGGCGTCAATATCGTGATGGCACAGCCGATCTCAGATCGTGTCGACGAAATGGTTACGGGGGTGAAGGCCGATATTGCGGTGAAGATCTTTGGCGACGACCTCCAGACGCTGATCGAGAAGGCGAACGAGGTGGCCAAGGTAGCAGGCACGGTCCGTGGATTGCGCGATATCCGCATCGATCGCGTGGGAGGTCAGGAGTACCTGAATATCCGGATTAACCGCGAGGCGATCGCACGGCAAGGGCTCAATGCGTCGGATGTGAACGACGTGATCGAAAGCGCGATCGGCGAAAAACCGGTGACTGAGATTTACGAAGGAGAACGCCGCTTTCAGGCCGTGGTGCGGCTCCCGGAACGCCTGCGGAATAACCTTCCGGCGATCCGGGAGATTTTGATGGAGACGCCCAGCGGAGCTAAGGTGCCGCTTTCACAGCTGGCCGATATTCGTCTGCAGGACGGCCCGGCGGAGATTCGGCGTGATCTGGGCAAGCGGCGAATCGTAGTCGGCATCAACGTGAAGGATCGCGATTTGGGCGGCTTCGTGGAGGAGCTCCGGCACAAAGTGAGTCAGCGCGTTCCGCTACCGTCGGGCTATTACTTCGAATGGGGCGGGCAGTTTCAGAACATGGAGCGCGCGCTGCATCACCTGATGATCATCGTCCCTATCACCATTGGAGCGATCTTCTTCCTGTTGTTCCTTCTGTTCAACTCGGTCCGGTTCGCGGCACTGATCATTACGGTTCTTCCGTTTGCCTCTATAGGAGGCGTGGTGGCGCTGTTTATCTCCGGCGAGTACCTCTCGGTACCGGCATCGGTCGGCTTTATCGCGCTGTGGGGTATCGCGGTTCTGAACGGTGTGGTTCTGGTGTCGTACATACGGAAGCTTCGGAACGACGGTCTTAGCCAGCAAGAAGCGATTGCGGAGGGAGCAAAGCTCCGCGTTCGTCCTGTCATGATGACGGCCACGGTTGCGGCGCTGGGTCTTGTGCCCTTCCTGTTTGCTACCGGTCCCGGATCGGAGGTGCAGCGTCCACTGGCCGTGGTGGTGATCGGCGGGCTGATCACATCAACGCTGTTGACGCTAGTTGTGCTTCCGACGCTGTATGGCTTTTTTGAAGGAAAGAGCTTCAAAGCGCACGAGTACAGAGAAAAAGAGGAGGGTGTCGCCGTGGGCGGTTGAGCGAGGGCGTGGGCGCGTCTCTTCACCTGGACAGGGCAGCAGCTCGTACCAGAAAAACCTGATAGCGCCTTACCACATCCAACCCTAAAGCTTTTCCCCGTTTCAGCCGAAGGTTCATCAGGCGGTAGAACTGATGAACCAAGGCCCCATACGGGATCATGAACAGCTACGCAATCAAGGAGTCATCGAGTACCCGGCCACTGAGCGGGACCGGCTGATACTGAAGCACCTCAACCAAGTAAAGCTGATTGCCCGTCGCATTCGTGAACGTCTACCGCATTCGGTGAATCTGGACGATCTGGTATCGGCAGGGATGCTCGGCCTGATCTCCGCCATTGACCAGTACGATTCCACGTACTGCGTGAAACTGAAGACCTACGCGGAGTACAAGATCAAAGGCGCAATTCTCGACTGCCTGCGAGAAATGGACTGGGCGCCACGTCAGCACCGGAAGCGCGCAAGGGAGATAGACGGTGCGGTCGCGGCGCTGGAGCAGACCCTTCAGCGGACTCCGAGCGAGGAAGAGGTTGCGCAGCGGCTGGGGCTTTCGGTAGAGGAATACCAGAACTGTCTCAGCGAAGTGCGGGGAATTACGCTGGGCAGCCTTGAGGATTCGAGAGCAGCCCGCCTGGACGACAAGAACACCGTTCGTGATCTGGCGGATGCCGTTACGAAGCTGCCTTCCCAGATTGCGGAACGAGCAGAAATGCAGGCGATACTATATGATGCCCTGCAGCGCATGCCGGAACTGGAGAGAACGGTTCTCAGCTTTTATTATTACGAGGAGATGACATTGCGTGAAATCTCCAGCCTGACCGGATTGCACCTTTCCCGTATCTCGCAGCTAAAATCGCGGGCGATTTCACGGCTGCGGTCATACATGCACACGGGGCATACGCCGGGCCTCCCCTCTTAATTTTCAGGAGGCACAACGTGCAGCGTGAGTTCCTTGCGATGACGGACGATGGCGACGGGAATCGTTTTTTCTCCGTGCCGGTCCATTCGCAGGGCCGCTGTGACGTCCCGAGGCGAGGCAACTGGCCGTCCGCCGACGGAAGTCAACACGTCTCCGGCTTTGAATCCTGCTTTTTTGGCAGGTGAATCATCTAGCACAAAGCGCACCAGCACACCCTGGCGGACGCCGAAGTACTCGGCCAACTGCGAATCGACCGCCTCGCATTCCACGCCCAGCAAAGAGCTTTTCCAGAGCAGGAGGGGGTTGGGAATATCGGCACCCGCGTGGCTGAAGCTTCCCGGCGTCTGCATGCGCGCGAACTCCGCGGCAATAGCAGGGTCGTTACGCTTCAAGGAGCCTGTGACCACAGAAAGAGTGCCGGTTTTTCCATCACGCCAATACTGGATTTTGACTTTCCTGCCCGGAGGCGTTTCGCGAACGAGGCGGCCCAACTGCTGAACACTAAGAACCGTTTCGCCGTTGTACGTCAGAAGAACATCTCCGATGCGGATACCAAATTTGTCCGCCGGACTACCATCCTCAACCTGGATTACTTCGACTCCGCGCTCGTCTCCGAGTTTCAGGACGCTTGCGCGGTCTGCGTCGATGTCCCCCAAGGCAATCCCGAGATAGCCCACGTCTCCATTGAGCGAGGCATTATAAACAGCGGGGCTGACCTGGGCGCCAAACACCGGAGTAAGTGCGCCGAAAGCCAGCAGGAGAAATGCTGTCAGGGTGCGCATGATTCCAAACCTAATAAACGTTCGAGACGGCACCCATTTCCTGAAGCACCTGCAGACAACGCATGTGTACATAATCGTCGTTTTGCTCAGAACGGATGACCTCCTCGAGAGTGTTGGCCAGTTCGGGACTGAAGCCTACTCTCCCAGACAAGGGAGCAAGCATGTCGATCGCCTGGGAGCGGACACCGGGGTTGTCGTCGTGTTCCAGCACGAAGACGACGCCCTGACGTGTGGCGGAATCGTCGGAGTAGCGCCGCAGAGCCTCGAGCGCTTTAAGCCGTACACCGGCGTTTGCGTCATGCCGCACCACATCCAGCAACACATCTCGAACGTCGTCGCCGTCCTGGTCCTTCAGAATATTGACTGAATCGACCTGGAGGCCGGGATCGGCTGCGTCCTTAGCCGCGGACAGCAATAGTTTACGGACTTCGGCGCTGTCTGCCTGGCCGACCAATTGCCTTTCGCGTACCTGGTCGAAGATAATCCGCACCTGCCCATCTCCGCCCGCCTGAATGTCCCTGATGCGAGAGGTGTACGGATTCAGCAGCCCCATTTCGGACACA
>Ga0308173_10000540_pt1 | contig 16326 bp, 17 predicted proteins | sample PhyPR1_FD_203716 | JGI IMG/M metagenome (GOLD analysis project Ga0308173, IMG submission 203716) | Soil microbial communities from UC Gill Tract Community Farm, Albany, California, United States - DLSLS.P.R1 | ecosystem: Environmental > Terrestrial > Soil > Agricultural land | place: USA...
ACAATCGACTTGGAAAAGCCCGAAAGCTCGATGACCTTCCCGAAGACGGCACCCAGCATGAAGACTGGAAAATAGTTTTTCACGAAGCCGACCGTCTTTTCCATGAAGACGCTGGAAAACACCGGTGGGACTAGCGAGGGATCCGTCAGCAACACCGCGCCAAGCGCGGCGATCGGAGCGAACAGAATAACACTGTAGCCGCGATAGGCCACAAACATGAGAAAGATCAGAGCGCCCAGCACGATCAGGAGACTCATAGGGACACTTCCTTTGGCAAGACAATGGACGCAGGAACGCTCAAGCCGTTGACGTGAGCATGGTCATGCGTTCGCGCTCAAGTTCGCTAATGACCTCGGCGTGGTGTGCGACCGCCTCGGCCAACAAATCACGGAGCGAAATAACGGTTATGGGAGCGCGGTTCTCGATCACCGGCAGGTGACGAATGCCATGCAGGTGCATCAGCTTCAGACAGTCAGCGAACGTCTTCCCAAGATCAACTGTGACAACGTCTCGGGTCATAATCTCCGCTACCGGAGTGAGTTCGGGAGGCTTGCCGGTAAGCACAAGCCGCCGCACGCAATCACGTTCGGAAAGAACGCCTGCGATCGCCCCGTGTTCAACAACCAGAACGAGCCCGATGTTCTTTTCTGCCATGAGACGCATTGCCGTCAGGACGTAATCCTTGGAGCCGACCGCCCACACTGATTTTGGCTTTGCGGTTAGGAGCTGCTCCAATGAACGATAAGCCAGAATTTCTTCCGGCCGTCTGAGCGGATGAAACATGATGCCTCACTTCGCAGATGCGAAACGGCTTGGTGTGAGCCGCCTAGCCGCAGCGCGCACCGCAAATCGGCTTGACGTCTTGCTCAAGCAAAAAAGTCGCTGCATCGAGCGTGCCGAGCAATATGCCGGAGGCCGGACGCGGACGGCGTTGATCTATGTCAAGATGTATTCCGAGCGCGCGCAACAGAACCTTGCCTTAAACGATCGCTGTGGCTCAGCGCGAAAATGACTGGACCGGTTCGCAGCCAGCGCGCTGCGGCCAACACATATAGAGAGAGCCGTTCGTGGGAGGTTACATGGATCACTCGCCATCTTCAGGCAGCTCATCCGCATCTCTTGAAAGCCTGATGCGCGCTGGTCAGCACTCGATGAAGCAGTTTGACGATGCACTCACCAGCGCGATGGGCGTTGAGGGACAGCCTGCCACGCATGATGCTTCATCGCCGTTTGCCGTCGCGGCAAACTTGCAACAGCAGTTTTGGTCTCCGATTGTGGAGTTCTGGAAGGGCGCCCTCGGCAACGCATCTCCAGCGGGTTCCAGGCCGCCACGCCCCGACAGGCGTTTCCAGGACGAGGCCTGGCAGCACTCACCTTACTACCAACTTATTAAGAAGTCCTATTTGATGAACTCAAAGCAATTGGCCGAGCTCGTCGATCAAGCCCAGGTCGATGAAAAATCAAAGCTGCAGCTTCGCTTCTACGCACGTCAATTCATTGATGCGATGAGTCCGTCGAATTTCCCCGCGACTAACCCGGAAGTCATTCGAACAGCCATCCGCACGCGTTCAGCGAGCCTGGTGACAGGAATGCAGAACCTGATTGAAGATCTCCAGAAAGGGCGGATCACCCGGGTCGACGAGTCCGCCTTTGAGGTGGGTCGCAATCTGGCAGTAACGCCCGGATCGGTCGTCTTCGAAAACGAACTAATTCAGCTCATCCAATATACGCCGCAGACGGCGGAGGTCGAGAAAATACCGCTACTAATGGTGCCGCCCTGCATCAACAAGTACTATTTGCTCGATCTCGGCGTGGGAAATTCGTTTGTTGAATATGCGGTCGCTCAGGGGCATCAGGTTTTCCTGATTTCCTGGCGAAGCGCCGTTCCCGAGATCCAGGATCTTACCTGGGACGATTACCTGAACCTCGGAGCGCTCAAGAGCATCGATGTTGTGCGCGACATTGCCAATGTCGATCAGGTTCATGCGCTGGGCTTTTGCGTCGGGGGTACCATTTTGAGCTGCGCAGCGGGGGTTCTCGCCAAGCGCGGAGAAAACAAGCTCGCAACCATAACCCTCCTGACTACGATGATCGATTTCGCAGATACCGGGGAAATCGGTCTACTGATTGACCAGACTTCCGTCGCCCTGCGCGAAGCGACGATCGGAAGGGGCGGTATTTTGCCCGGTAAGGAACTGGCCTTTATCTTCGGAACCTTGCGCGCCACCGATCTGATCTGGCGCTATGTCGTCGATAGTTATCTTAAGGGTGCGACACCCGAAGCTTTCGACCTCCTCTACTGGGATTCGGACAGCGTCAGCTTGCCGGGGCCAATGTACTGCTGGTACGCGCGAAACGCCTATGTTGAGAACAAGATTAAGGAGCCCGGCGCCACCACGCAATGTGGCGAACAGATTGACCTCTCGAAGGTGAACGTACCAATGTTTCTACTGGCCTCTCGCGAGGACCATATCGTGCCTTGGCAGAGCGCGTTTCGATCAAAGGACCTTATGGGAAGAGACCCGCGCTTTGTGCTCGCCGCCAGCGGTCACGTTGCTGGCGTGATTAACCCGCCGGCGCGCAACAGGCGAAGTCATTGGATCAATGACAATCTGAATTGCGACGCGAAGAATTGGTTGGAAGGCGCCGAGGAGAAGCCCGGAAGCTGGTGGCCGGACTGGAATGGCTGGATGAAACGCCATTCCAACGGCTCTGATCCGGCTCCGACGGAATTGGGCAACGCCACTTTCCCTGTGATCGAGCCCGCGCCCGGCGGGTACGTTAGGCAAAAATCAAATTAGTGCGTTGCGAAAATATCGTGCGAGAAGGGCCGGCTTCAGAAGGGCTGGAGCAACGATGTTGGACCAAACGCGACGTACTGCGCTTGAAGGGACTCGCGATGGTCAGCGTCCAGCGCTCCTAGCTATTGTTGATCCATTTTCCGCGCAGCCTCGCGGACGACTTTCTGGCCGGCCGCTGGCGTGGCAACAGGCTGTCTGGGTCGCGCCGGAGGACGTCGGTGGCAAACTTGTTCCGTTTCCTGCCGGCGGCGGTCGATGCCCACGCCCCCCTCGCCATGGCATTTGCCGCGTCGAATTCGAGAGCAGCCGCCTGTTGCAGCCATAAATTATGCTGCTGATGGGCCCGACCCTCGTGCCGTTTCGTGATGCCGTCACCTCCACCCTTGGAGGTCACGCTGAGGTTCGGAAGTTGTGGACCGAAGCGCCTGAAGGCGTGGGCATCGCCACTTCGCGAAGGGAGTGATGAGAATCTTGATGCAGATCAATGGAGCGCGGTGCCCGCTCGTCAACATCATTTTCACATCACCCTTTCGTTGATCGCCTGCTGACTGGAGTCCAATCATGAGAGTCGTTTCCGCCGAAGAAGCCGTCGCGATGATCCCGGACGGCGCGAGCATCATGGTCGGCGGTTTCATGGGCGTGGGCACTCCGGAACGCTTGCTGGACGAGTTGGTGCGGCGAAAGAAGTCGGGCCTTTCCCTGATCAGCAATGACGCGGCGATCCCCGGCACTGGCGTCGCCAAGTTGTTCGAAGGCGCGCAGGTGTCGCGCATGATCGGCACCCACATCGGGCTAAACCCGAAGGCACAGCAGCAGATGCTGAGCAAGCAGGTCTCTGTCGACCTGATCCCGCAGGGCACTTTCGTGGAGCGCATCCGCGCCGGAGGCTGCGGCCTAGGCGGCGTACTGACACCGACTGGCGTCGGCACCCTCGTCGAGGAAGGCAAGCAGAAGATCGAGGTCAACGGCAAGGAGTTCCTGCTTGAGACTGCGCTCCGCGCCGATTTCGCGCTGGTTCACACATTTCTGGCAGATTACCTCGGCAATCTCGCCTACGCCCTGACCGCGCGCAATTTCAATCCCGTGATGGCGATGGCGGCCGATACTGTGATCGTCACCGCGGAGCACATCGTTCCAGTCGGTGTCATTGCGCCTGACCATGTCGTCACACCAGGCCCGCTGGTCGATTATCTCGTCTCGAATGGGTGAACCATGGATGCACAAACGATTATCGCCCGCCGCGTGGCGCAGGAGCTTCGACCGGGCAATCTCGTCAATCTCGGCATTGGCATCCCGACGCTGGTCGCGAATTACGTGCCCGAAGGGCTGAAAATCTTCTTCCAGTCCGAGAACGGGCTGATCGGCACCGGCCCCATCCCCGAACAAGGCATGGCACATCCGCTGTTGACCGATGCCGGCGGTAAGCCGATCAGTGCGCTGCCGGGCGCGGCCACTTTCGACAGCGCGATGTCGTTCGGCCTGATTCGCGGTGGCCACGTCGACGTCACAGTGCTTGGTGGCCTGCAGGTCGATGAGGCGGGCCACCTCGCCAACTGGATGATCCCCGGCAAGATGGTGCCGGGCATGGGCGGCGCCATGGACCTGGTGAGCGGCGCAAAACGTGTGATCGTCGCCATGCAGCATGCCGCAAAGGGAAAATCCAAGATCGTTCCCAAGTGCAATCTGCCCTTGACATCCACGCGGCCGGTCGATCTCGTCGTGACTGAATTTGCAGTCATCGTTTTTACCGGCGGCAAGGCGACCCTGCTGGAGACGGCGCCGGGCGTGACGGTTGCCGAGGTTCTGGCGGTGACCCAGGCCGATCTCTCCGTTCCGGATAAGGTCCCAGAAATGAAACTCTAAAACGCGAACGTGGGTCGAAGCCATGCGGGTATTCAACGGATTCGAAGAGCTCAAGGCCGCCGTCGGCAACGAGGTCGGCGTCAGCGACTGGATGGAAATCACACAGGATCGCATCAACAAATTCGCTGAAGCGACAGGCGACGAGCAATGGATCCACATCGACGTGGAACGTGCCGCACGCGAATCACCCGGTGGACAAACGATCGCGCATGGACTGCTCTCGCTCTCGCTTATCCCGACGCTCATTCGGGATATCATCGGGCTGAAAGTCGTGAAAAACACGCTGAACTACGGAGCCAACAGAGTTCGCTATCTTACGCCGGTCCCCGCCGGCTCGCGGTTACGTGGCCGAGTAGAGGTAATGGCCGCGGAGGAGGTGCCAACTAATGCGCTGCGCGTCACCTACAAAGTTACCATCGAAATCGAGGGTGGCAAGCGCCCCGCCTGTGTTGCGGAGGTGATAGGTCAACATTATCGCTGAAGGAGTTTACGCGTTGAGGGCGCCAAACTTCAATCGATGATGTGATATCCGCCATCGATATAGAGCACGCCGCCGGTGATCAACTTAGCGCCATCGAGTGCGAGGAACGCGGTTGCCTTGCCGACGTCGTCGATGCTGACGAGATTGCGCGTCGGCGCCTGCGATTGCGCCTTGTCCATCAATTCGTCGAATTCGGGGATCCCCGATGCCGCGCGGGTTGCTAGCGGTCCCGGCGAAATGGCATGGACACGAATGCCCTTAGGGCCGAGCTCGGCTGCGATGTAGCGCACGGCGGATTCGAGAGCCGCTTTCGCCACGCCCATCACGTTGTAGTTCTTTACCACCATCTGACTGCCGTAATAGGTCATGGTGAACATGGTTCCGCCGTTCTTCATTAACGGCTCTGCCAGATGCGCCATTCGCATGAACGACCAGCAGGACACGTCCATGGTTTTCTGGAAACCTTCGCGGTCGACGTCGACCACACGGCCGTGCAGCGCACCCTTCGGCGAGAACGCGATCGAATGAAGCAGGAAGTCGAGCTGACCCCATTCCTTCTTGATCCGCTCAAACACCTTTTCGGTCTCGCCTTCGGCCATGACGTCGAGTGGCATGAAGATCGGCGATTCCAGCGCCTTGGCCAGCGGCTCGACGTGCTTCTTGGCCTTTTCGTTCAGATAGGTGATGGCAAGGTCGGCCCCGAGCGCACGAAACGCCTTGGCGCAGCCCCATGCGATCGATTGATCGTTGGCAATGCCGACGATCAGACCCTTCTTGCCTTTCAGCGCGACCTTGGTTTCGGGAAATACGGGGATGTTCATGACACTTTCTCACCTTCGGGATTTGGCGATGGCCGATTCGTGAGAAGCGCCAGCGTGTGCTGCGCAATCATCAGCTCTTCGTCGGTAGGGATGACGTAGACGGGTATGCCGCTGTCGGATCGCGATATTTTCGCGGCGTGCCTGGCGTTCTGCGCTGGATCGAGCATCACGCCAAGCCAGGCCAGCTTCTCGGCAACGCAGGCGCGTATGCTGGCCGAGTTCTCTCCGATCCCGGCCGTGAATACAAAAGCGTCGATGCCCTGCAGCGCCGCCGCCAGCATCCCGGCATTCAGCCCGATCCGATAGACGAAATAGTCGATCGCGAAGGCCGCGCGCGGGTCGGCGCTGGTTTCAAGCTCACGCATGTCATTGCTGACGCCGGACAGTCCCTTTAGGCCGCAGTCGCGGTAAAGAAAATCCTGCACATTCGATGCGGACATACCCTTTTCCGCGATCAAATAGAGCACAACGCCGGGATCAATCTGGCCAGGTCGCGTTCCCATCGCAAGCCCGTCGAGCGCGGTGAACCCCATGGTACTCTCGACGCTCTTTCCGCCTTTCATCGCGCACATCGAGGCGCCGCTGCCGAGATGGGCGACGATCACTCGTCCGCCCGCAATTTCCGGTGCGATCTGCGGCAGGCGCTTGGCAATATACTCGTAGGATAACCCGTGGAAACCGTAGCGCCTGATGCCTTCGGCATGGAGTTGGTGCGGAATTGCGTAGTGATCTGCCAAGGCATCGTGATCGCGATGAAACGAGGTATCGAAGCAGGCGACCTGCGGCAGCGCCGGGAAGTTGTTGAGCAGCGTTCTGATCGGCGCCAAATTATGCGGTTGGTGCAGCGGCGCCAGAGAGACGTAGCGTTCCAGCCGTGTCACAACGGCATGATCGATCAGTACAGGGCGAGCATAGTCCGGCCCGCCATGCACAACGCGATGACCGACGGCTATGGGATTGATATTCAGTTCGTCGCGCAGCCAGGCGCCGGCGACCGCCATCGCGGCCGGAACGTCCGCAACGGCCTCGATCGGATAAGCCCGGTCGGCCAGCAGATCACCAGTGGGGCCATTCGCGCGCAATTGCGGACGGCCGCCAATTCCATCAATCTGTCCCTTGATCTGCCGCTGCAGCTGGCCCTCGCCTTCCACCGTGAAGACCTGAAACTTCACACTGGAAGAACCGGCATTGACGACCAGGATCGTATCCATGGCGATCACGCGGCGGCAATCGGCGCGCTGCGTCGCCGCGCATTGGCGTAAAGCGCAGCGACCGCGGCGGAGGCCATCCGTGCCCGCGGCGAGTCCGCCCGCGACGTCAGCACGATCGGCACGCGCGCGCCGAGCACGATACCGGCGCTGTCGGCTCTGGCGAAATAGGCAAGGTTCTTTGCCAGCATGTTGCCGGACTCCAGGTTGGGCACGACCAGAATCTGCGCTCGGCCCGCTACTTCCGACTTGATGCCCTTGATCCTCGCCGCGTCCAAGTCGATGGCGTTGTCGAACGCCAGCGGTCCGTCCAGCACAGCTCCCGTAATCTGTCCGCGGTCAGCCATCTTGCACAGCGCGGCCGCTTCGATAGTCGAGGGTATCTTGGAGGTAACTGTTTCGACCGCGGACAGGATCGCGACTCGGGGCGTCGTGCCGAAGCCAGCCTGATTAAATAGATCGACCGCGTTTTGGATGATGTCACGCTTTCCGTCGAGATCGGGGAAAATGTTGATGGCCGCATCGGTGACGAACAACGTATCGGCATAGGCGGGAACATCCATGATAAAGACGTGACTGACACGCCGGGCGGTGCGCAGTCCGCCAACCTTTGCCGTGACGCTGCGCATCAACTCGTCGGTGTGTAGGCTGCCCTTCATGAGAGCTTCGCCCTTGCCCGCATGGATCATTTCGACCGCTTTCGCGGCAGCGGCCTCACTGTGCAAGGCATCGACGATCTCATAGCTTTCGATGTTCAGGCCATGTTTCGCGGCTGTGTCCCTGACCTTGGCGGCGGGCCCCACGAGGATCGGCTTGATGATGCCGGCCTGAGCGGCGTCCACTGCGCCCCGCAGCGAACTTTCGTCGCAGGGATGCACGACCAAAGTCGGCACCGCAGCCAATTTCTGTGCCGCCGCGATCAGGCGATCATATTTCGACCTCGTCGGCGTCACGCTCGCATCGGTTGACATGACACTCATGGCTTCACTCCGGGATCCTTTCGCTGGGACCTTGACGCCCTGGTTTTCGGATCGAAAGCGACCGTATTGTCCTGATCATCGAGCCCAAATAATCCGGCTATCTGGTTCAGTCGTTTTGCGACCTCGCCGGATATCTGCGCGCTTGCCGACAGCACGTCCTGAAGGGCGGAGAACGCCTTGCGGCGCTCATCCATGTTGTCAGGCAGGAGCTTAGGGATGGCTGCAAGCGCGGCATCCCGGTCCTGAAGCAGCATGAAGAACTGCTCGCGCACCAGCATCTTGAACTCTGCCAGCGTGATCCGCGCCGATTCGTCTGCCTGCCGAAGCCGCCGCAGCGCCTCTAGGCTGCGTTCGTCCACCATGCCGCGGGCCGACCCGACATAGAGCAGCGCACGGATGCCGGCTTCCCTCATACCCCCGGAATCGATCCTTGATTTAAGTTCTGTTATGCGGGCATGGAGGAGCTCGCGGTACCTGGCGTCCATTTCGCGCCGGGGCGACGGCGTGGTCTCCGGATTGACGCCAACTGCCGCCTGCAACGCTGGCGAGCCATAGACTGCAAGGAACATTGCTTCGCTGAGCCTCTCCTGCGAGTCGCGCCATTGGTCGAGCGAACTGACGATTTGTTTCGATATCCGCTCCTGGAACGTAAGGAAGGGATTGTCCTTGGCGACCGGCTTGCGCTCCTCGCGTGCCTTATCGGCAGCGTTCTCCAACGTCTTCATGAAGGGGTTCTGGCTGCTCAACATCTCGTATGGCAGGCGAAGCGGGTGCCATTTCCCCATCAGCTCCGCCATCTGCGGCGTCACCATCGCCTTGAGCCAGGGTTGCAGATACTTCCGGTAAGCCTCGAGGTTTATTTCCGAGAGGCGCTTGGCCGTCTCGAAACGGCGCTCGTCTTCCGGCGAATTGCCGCCCATCGCGCGGATGTCGTCGAGTGTGCGCGCCTCGCACCGCATTACCCACTGCCCTTCCGTAAGGTCGTCATTGAGGGTGTCGGAGCCCCTCGCCTCGAAGGTTGCCTCATAAAGACCAGGCGGCAGCACGTCGATCAGGTCTATATTGCTGGAAAATTCCGCGTGCTCCTTCTTGGCGACACCACCCGAGACGAAGATGCCGAGATGACCGATGCTTTGATGAACCGTGTAGACGATCGTCTGCCCATAGGCCCTGATCTCATCGACGTCGGCATAGCAATCGAGGATCCAGTGAAGCGCCTGTTGGGGCGGAGTGACGTTGTCGCCTTCGGAGCAGAACACCACGATCGGTGACCTGATGTTGCGCAAATCTACCTTCTGACCGTCGGACATCTCTATCTTGCCGGCGGCGAGGTTGTTGCCGATGAAGAGCTCATCAACGATGAACTGGATCTCCTCGGCGTTCAGATTGACGTGCCCACCCCACCAGCGCTCAAATTCAAGGTAGCGATCGGCCTCGGTATCGACCTTGGAATAGACGTTGTACTGCTTGGTCCACAGTGTGTTCGAGGGATTCTGGTTCTCGAAGTTCTGCACCAGCCACGCGCCGTCGAACTTGCCAGCCCCCAGATCGCTGGTTAGCGCGGTGAGCCAGCTTCCGCCCAGCAGCCCGCCTGAATAGCGCATCGGGTATTTGCCGTGCACGCCCGCCCAATAGGCAAGCGGTGCGCCAGCGATGATGAGCGGCCCAAACAGTTCCGGCCGCAGTGACGCGAGGATCATCATAGCCCAACCGGCCTGGCAGTTGCCGATCACGCAGGGCTTGCCGTCGGCGTCGGGATGCCGCTCGATCACCTTTTCGATGAAGATCGCTTCGGCGCGCGCGATGCGTTCGATTGTTTGTCCTGGCATGGGTTCTGGCAAGAAGCCGATGAAGTAGCAGTGATGGCCCGCCTTCATGGCGACCCCGATCTCGCTGTCCGCCTTGAAGCCACCGATACCTGGTCCGTGACCGGCGCGGGGATCGACAACGATGAATGGCCGGCGCTTGAGATCAACCTCTACACTCTTCGGCGGGATGATGCGCACTAGCGCGTAGCTGACCGGCTGTTCCAGCTTGCGGCCGTCGATGATCAGTTCCGCCGAGTAGCTCAGGACGTGCGGCGCGGTCTGGTTGACGTGTTCGCGATACTGGTCGCCGCGTTGGCGCATGATGTCCAGGAACAGCACACTCCGCTGACCCGCGTCGACCATGTATTCGACCGCCGAGGCGACGATCCCAGACAAGGGGCCACCGGGCAGGTTTGGGTTTTCCAACGACATATTCCAACCTCACTGTCGCGTTCATTCAAGGAGCGTCGCGCCAGGCGACCTTGATTTAGGTCAACTGTCGGCGCTGGCGGCGGGCCCGACGTGCTCAAGGCGACCACCTGGCGAAGGAACCCGGCTTGCCTCTCGTTGAGCCACGACATTGTCGTCAAGCGGCTCGCCGGGTCGATCGAGGTTGAGACCAGGCCCGGCGAGTTCACCGAATTCGAGCAAAGCAGGCGCAGATAATGACTTTGTTGTTGACGACGAACCCGATGTTGAGGCGCTCCGGAGGCAGTGCCCTTCAATTGGTCAGTGACGCGGCGGGGCATCATTGATCCTGATCCTTTCCGACATCAACATGCCTGGAATGATGGTCTTGAACTGCTGCCGAAGGCAGCGGCACGGCCGGACGTCCCAGTGATCATGGTCACGGCCTATGGCGACGACAGTATGAGGCGGAAAGCCCTGGAAGGGGTCCCCGAGGCACTCCTGACCAAGCCTATCGATTTTTTTACGCTTCGGAGCGAGATCGACGGCCGTATTGCAGGGGCCGGAGCCGAAGTCCGTTAAGGGGCGATAGTGTCTCCCTTTTGGGTGACAAACTAAATGTTTTCGGATCGCTAATTTATTTCGCGCTTCGGGTTTTCTTAAAACAAACACTCTTTTAGACCGCCGACCGCGAAGAGTTGTTGGGAGCTGTGCGCGGTCGGATGCTCCTTCGTCGGGGTAGACGGTTCGGTCGTAGTGGCGGACCCTGTACCGACGGTTTTGGCGCTGAGCAGCAGCCATGGCCATTGTGGATCCGAACATCCCCATAGGGCGCATGATGTCCCCTGTCGGTTGAACGAATGTCGGCATAGCCGCTGCAACGCCGACGCGTTGACGACCTCGGCTCGCGACGACGGTCCCACCGGATCCCATCTGCATGACCGTCGCGGTTACGTTGTGATGGGTGCAGCGGCAACCGAGCGCGCTCGCAGCCGCCGGCGACAGATCGAGAACGCTCCGCTGAACGGACCGCGATCTGTGATGGTGACTTGAACCGACCTGCCCCCGCTCTGGACTGACAACACCGTGCCGAACGGTAGTGTTCGGTGCGCCGCTGTCATTGCGCCACAGTTGAGTCCCCCTCCGGAGGCGGTGCGCCGCCCGCACAGATGATCGCTCCCGCCGTAGTAGGTTGCCGCTGCCGGAGAGACGGTGCGCCTCAGCGACGCTGGAAAGAGACAGAAGAACAATGGCGGAAGCGACAATGACTTTCATGTGGATACTCGGGGTTGTGGCGGGCGCAAGTGCCGCGCTGTCCAATCGGAGGTTCGGCGAACGAACCTATGAAAAAACCCGTCGGAAATGGTCGACGGTCCCGGTTCCGGCAACTCTGTTGACTGGCAAACATGCCGGAAATTACGCAGAATAGAACCGATACGAAGACGCTGGCGCTAAACGCTCGGTCCTTCAGCTGCTAGCTCAGCTGATGCCGAGAGAGTTGCTGATGCCCCGGTGGCCGCGAGAGAACGTGGGGCAACATTGGCACCTGTGCCTCGTCCATTTTCATTCAACCATAGAAGCTCCGGCTCTCGCGCTTTCTAGAGGGGCGCTTTTGTGGGAGTGCATTCAGAAAACAAGAATGCTTTCGGCCGAGTTTTTCCCTCCCCGGGGGGCCGGTCCCGGATCAACAAGCCACATCGCTTGCTCGAACCAAGGGTAGATTTTCTTGCAGGTGAAAGCCGTGCGCGCCGTCGCTTCGTGCCCTACAAAAGATTTTCATTGATCTCTTGCCACGACATTGCAGTCGCTAAGTGCGGATGTTTACAAGTGGACGAACAATCACGTGTAAATTTCGGGAGGATAAATATTCCATGCGCCACGCTGTTTCCTACATCCGCGTTTCAAAACCGAAGCAAGGCCGGAGTGGTCTAGGGCTGGAGGCGCAGCAGGCTGCTATCAAGGCGTTCTGCGCGCAGCACGGCTACATCATTGAAGCCGAGTATCGCGAATGAAGGTGGAGGAATCAGCAACACCTCGCGCTGTTCCGATCGCAATCCGCCTGCGGCGATCTGTTGGAGATCGGCATCGCTGAGTTCCTCGATCGTTACATCACGCCGGTCGATAACCTGCATCGGCTTCCCGTCCAAGCGATCGGCAAGCTCTCTGATCGCGGCCAGATCGCCCTCCTCGGCTTTCTCCGCCAGTTTCTCTGCGATCCGGCGGAGCCGAAGTGGGTTACCACGCAGCGCAAGCCGAAGCGCGTCATTGAACGGCTTTTGCCTATTCACACTGCCGATTGGTCGTCCCATCAGCACTCTCCGTTAGCGTACCACCCCATTTATCCGAGTGAATCTACTGCAAAACCATCCATGGAACTAGGCAATGTGCATGGCACATCTCCGATTAGTCTAACTCGGAGAATGAATTCAGAGATCATCGTCCTCGACCGGTTCAACGTCGTTGCCATCAAGCCTGGCAAATGCCTCCACAAACGAATTGCCCACGCCTCGGCAAACCACCACTTCACGATGATAAATGGTTTTGGTTTGCAGCTCGCATTCCCACGCGCCGTTTTTGCATAATGCGATGAAATGCAGCCGGTCTCCGTCCAAACTCCATTCGCGCAGTGTTTCGATGAGTTCATACTCATCTGCAGTGAGCTTCATATTCGCTCTCCAGACAGTTTGACTAATTCTGACCTCGATTTTTGCGGCATGGCCGCTCCCAGCCGTCTGCCGGGAACATCTGGAGGTCAGGGTGCCGGCAGTAGCGGAACACTTCCGAGTTATTCGCTGGTTCAATCACTGCATGGGTTGGGAGGCGGCGACTCATCCTCCCTGCTTCGGCGGTCCTGGCCGTTCCTTTCTGGCAAATCGCCGCGCCGGGCCGGTGAAAGTGTCACCGTTGTCGCGGTCGCGCTTGGCGCGCGGCTGACGATCATGGTTGCCCATCCGGGTCCGGGCGTGGCGCTCGACTGTCTCGATCGGCACTAGCTCCCAGTAAAACCACATGAAGCCGGGTGGAGGTGCCGGCGGCGGAAGGCGGCGGCGCATGATCAGCGCTCCCCCGCCACGAAGCCTATCCAGAAACGTTCGCAGGTCTCGTGGAGCCAGACGGTGTGACCGCTGACCGAGACCATCCGCTCGGTGCCATCGATAGCGCCGTTGCACTGCGCGCAGGTTTGGTCGGTGGGGATGTCGTCCTGGTCCTTTCGCCAGCCGGCATCCGGAACATCATACGGGCCGACTTCGGAGAACGCGGCATCCGTTAGAAGCGAAACATCCGATACGTCCGAAACACTCGTTGATTTCATTGCTTGTTTCAGCCCGCCGTTGAGCGAAGGGTTCGGGGTCCAATCCGAAACATCGGGGGTTGCATCCGAAACGGCGGAGGAGCTATCCGACACATCCGAAACACGCGGCGTTTGAATATGCTGTGTTGTTTCGGCTGTTTCGCTTGTTTCGCTTGTCGGAGATGACGAGAGATAGCGCGCCCATGCGTCCGCGAGGTCCGCCCGCCGGTACCCTTTTTTACTGATGGAACCCTCCCGGATTTGCTTCGATTTAATTCCGTATTGGCGCAGGCGGAGCGACAAGCCCCGCGAATCCAGCCTCCTCTTATTGAGATCCTTCCAGGGCGCCTCCTCCAGGGCGTGCAACGCGATCAAGATTGCCTCGGTGAAGGCCGCCTCCGTATTCCAGAACACCGTCCTCAAGTCGGCGAGCAGGCGAATGCCCAGGCTCGGCTCCTGCTCCCGGCCGGCCGCAATCAGAGCAACCGCCGCCTCGCGCGCCAACTTCGGCCAAACTCCACCGGCAGCATCGGCGACGGCGAACAGCGCCTCCCAGACGTCGGCGTTGCGGTCTTCGATTCCGGGCGGCATTGCCGGTCGCGCGGCGAACAGAATCTTGGCCTTCGCGGCAGCCCAGCCCGCGAGGCGGTCCCGGAGCCCATGCCCTTCGTCGATCTCGTCACGGCGACGATACGGTTCGACGGATTCAGAGGGTCCGCGCCGGCGCATTCGGATGACAATCGAGCGCGACATCAGCGTATCGGGAAGCCAACCGAGACCCGCGAGCGCAACGGCGCAGTAAGCCGGTATCTCCTCCGTTTCGACGATCTTGCCGCGCACTACGCAACGACCAGCCACTGCGCCACGACGATGCCCGGCATTCAACAGGCCACGGATCTCCTCGTTATCCTTCGCCTTCGGCCCGAACACGGTGTCAATCTCGTCATACAGGATTGTCGGCGGACCTTCCTCGGCCCCGACCTTGCGGAAGAGGTACGCCGGCGTGACGTTCACCGCCTCCACTGGATTCGGCACCAGGAGTTCTGAGACCTCTAACGCGCGTGTCTTGCCGGATCCCGGCTCGGGGCTGAGAAACGCGATCCGCGGCGTGCTGTCCCAAGCCTCCATCGAATGGGCGTGGACGTTCCATAGCGTATGTGCGACATGCGCGTGAACTGATGGATAGGCAACGAAGCGCCCGAGAAACGCATATACATCCGAGAGCAGTTCGGCACCATTGGCCGCCACGGCAGCGCTTGTCACGGTTCCGCTCGGCCGGGAGAGCGGCGCCTCCTTCACCTCTTTTGCGAGCCTGACGCCAGCGGTATCGTGCGCGATGAAATCCGAGACATCGGATCCGTCGTGCCGGTCGGGATACAGATCGAGAATGCGCACCGAAGCGGCGACGCTATGGATTGCTTTGGCGACCTTTTGCGCATGCGCGCGACCAGGTCGATCGGCATCGGGCAGGATCAGGACGTGCCGATCCTTGAAGAAGGGCGTTAGCGCGGAATCAAATTTGGCCGCAGCGCCTTCTGAAGCCGTCGTAGCCACGAAACCGATTTTGGCAAGAGCATCGGCGTCCTTCTCACCCTCGACAAAATAGATCGTCGCAGTGGTCGGGGCTGCGATCATTTCCGGCAAGCGATACGGAATTTTCGGGCCATCAGGCTTGCCCTTACTCCAGCCGTGACCGTCCCAGTGATACTGCGGAAACTGCTTTTTGCCATTAGAATCGCGGCACTTTCGAACCTTGAGGTAGCGCTCGCCGTTTTGGTCGTAATAGATGTACTCGTCCAGGACGGTCCACTCCGCCTTGCCGTTCTTCGGCTCCAGCTTGGGGTCCGGTAACCCAAGCTTCGTGCGCACATGATCGCGACAAGCTTTCCAGTCGTCTCCTGCGAAGCTGTGGGTCACAAAGCCTTCGCGATCCGCCGGCTCAAGTTTGACCGACAGGCTACGATCTTCGGCACTGTGCCCAGGGCCAGGACAAAAAGCACTTCAGCGCCTTGCACGTCGCCCCCGAGCAGCTCGGCGATCTTCGCGATTGAAGGGAGCGCGGCGGTCATGTGCACCGCCTTTTCCAGACGCGCTCCACGAAACGGCGACATGGCCTTCCCGTGAACCGGTTAAGACCGGTAGCGCCGGTTTCGTTGCAACCCAAGTCGTCCCAACGACGGCAGAGGCACTGCGGAGTTCTGCGCTTACACTCGTCCAAGGCTACCGTCACAGCCGGTCACCTTGCGCGGCATTTTCGCGCTCGCGACGCCAAGCGGCGGCAGCCTCGCGAGAGATTAGAACGCGAGTGCCAACACGGAATGTAGCGGGCATGAGGCCCTGCGGCCTTAACTTGTAGAAAAGTTGCGCGCTTATGCGATGACGCGCGCAAAATTCGCCAATGCTGTAGGCATCGCCATCGATCGTCGAATTGATCGGCTTGCGGCCAGTGACGCCGGGGCACATTCTATGTCCTCCATGCTTAAGAAGCCGTATGGAGAACGATGAGCCAGTGTGGAAACTTAAGCCAACACGCAAAAGCGCATTGGTCTATTTGCGTGTTTGCGCGTCAGCCAACCTTATCTACGGCCTCGGGCACGAGCGATGGAGTCAACCGAAGGAGACTTCCAAGATTATTTCGTGAAAATCGGCTCGATACGGCGCCGG
>Ga0308173_10000541_pt1 | contig 16323 bp, 14 predicted proteins | sample PhyPR1_FD_203716 | JGI IMG/M metagenome (GOLD analysis project Ga0308173, IMG submission 203716) | Soil microbial communities from UC Gill Tract Community Farm, Albany, California, United States - DLSLS.P.R1 | ecosystem: Environmental > Terrestrial > Soil > Agricultural land | place: USA...
GTGGAGGCATGTCGGATCTTGCCGGGCCAAACGCAAACGTTACCGGTAATCTGGAAGGCCTTTGCGTGATGGTCATCGACGATCAGGAAGCGGCCCGCGAAGCGTTCGGCGCGGTGCTCGAAACGTCGGGTGCGCGCGTGCGTCTCGCGGCATCGGGCCAGGAGGCGCTCGACTGGCTCGCGCAAACGCCGACGGACGCGTGGCCCGACACGCTGTTATGCGATATCGTGCTTGGGGAGGAAGATGGCTATCAAGTGTTGCGCCGGCTGCGCGAACTGGAAGCAAGCCGGCGCGTCTCGCTCGATCAGCGCATGCCCGCCATCGCACTGACCGGCCACACGCAGCGGGAAGACCGCTTGCGCGCGCAGTTGGCGGGTTTTCAGATGCATATGACGAAGCCTGTTCCCGCAGAGCGGCTGATTGCGGCGATCAGGCAAGTCGCCGTTCGCACCGAAGCATGAGGGGCATCGCATGGACACCGAATCATTTGCACGCATCGACGAACTGAAGCCTACGCAAGGCGCGCTCGGCATGGAGCACGTCCGCGAGAAGATGCATCTGACGAGCGCCACGCCCCAGCACGAACGCGCGGCTTTCATGCGGGAACATGCGCTACGCGTTGTGCGCGGGCCGGGCGGGGCGCTGCATGTGATCGACCATCATCATTGGGCGCGCGCGTGGCACGAGCTAGGCATCGAGACCGCGCCTGTCGCAATTGCATGCGACTTCAGCGACCGCGACCACGATGAATTCATCGCCGCGATGCAGGACCGCGGCTGGCTTCATCCGTGCGATACACAGGGATCCGAAATATCTGCCGATGCGTTGCCTGCTTCGATTGCCGCGATGCCCGACGACCCTTACCTGAGCCTTGCCGCATTTGTGCGCGTGGCTGGCATGTATGCGGACTCGCCCGAGTTAAACGCGAAGTTCGCATGGGCCGATTATTTCCGCGAGCGCATACAGGGCGATTTCACATCCATTGCCGGATTCGCCAAGGCGCTGGCGCAGGCCGTCGCCGCTTCGCGCGAAGACGAAGCGCGAAGCCTGCCCGGAGTCAATGCGAAAGAGTAGCCATTGCCGCGCGCGATTCCTGCGCTTCGATGATCTGCCGGAAGTACGCGGCAGTGCGGCGTAGTCCTTCATCGAGTGCGGTCACGGGCTGCCAATCGAGTAGCTTGCGCGCCTGCGTGATATCCGGCTGACGATGCCACGGATCGTCCATCGGCAGCGGACGGAACACGATCTCCGACTTCGAACCCGTCAACGCGACGATACGTTGCGCAATCTCGAGCATCGACAGTTCATGCGGATTGCCGAGGTTCACGGGACCGGTCACGTCATCGGGCGTGTTCATCAGGCGAATGAAGGCATCGACCATATCGTCGACATAGCAGAACGAGCGCGTCTGCGTGCCTTCGCCATAGACGGTGATCGGCTCGCCGGCGAGCGCCTGCATCATGAAGTTGGATACCACGCGGCCATCGCTCGGATGCATGCGCGGCCCATACGTATTGAATATTCGCGCGATCTTGATGTTGAGCCCGTGCTGGCGACGATAGTCCATGAAGAGCGTTTCGGCGCAACGCTTGCCCTCGTCATAGCATGAGCGCGGACCTATTGGATTGACATTGCCCCAATACGCTTCCTGCTGCGGATGCACGCGCGCATCCCCATACACTTCGCTCGTGGATGCCTGAAAGATCTTGGCCTTCACGCGCTTGGCAAGACCCAGCATGTTGATGGCGCCATGGACGCTCGTCTTCGTGGTCTGCACCGGATCGTGCTGATAATGCACCGGCGACGCGGGACACGCGAGGTTGTAGATTTCATCGACCTCCACGTAGAGCGGGAAGGTCACGTCATGGCGCATCAACTCGAAATTCGGACTGTCGAGCAGATGCGCGATATTGTCCTTCGTGCCCGTATAGAAGTTGTCGACGCACAGCACGTCCTGCCCTTGCGCCAGCAACCGCTCGCAAAGATGCGAGCCAAGAAAACCCGCCCCGCCCGTCACCAGAATGCGCTTGCGAAATGCTTCCTTCATGTCGGTTCCTTTTTATCGTGATGCATCGTGAACGCTCAACTGCACGCGTAGCGCAATGTGGATTCCCATTCGGCGGCGAAGCGGTCTATATGGAAACGCTCGAGCGCGAGGCGTCGCGCACCTTCGCCCAGGCGCCGTGCTTCCGCGGGATCGCGCAGCAGGTGCTGCATGGCATCGACGAGTGCGTTCGTATCGGTGTGGATGAAGCCGCTTTCGCCGTTGCGGATGACCGTGGCGAGTTCCGTCGTCGCCAGGCCGATGATCGGCATGCCGATGGTCATGGCCTCGACGATGGCAAGCCCCAGGCTCGTCCAGCGAATCGGATTGAAGAAGAAGCGGTATTGCGCGCTGAATGCGGCCAGTTCCAGATTGCCTATCTCGCCGAGCCCGCCCGCCGATTGCGCGTCCATGCCGACGAGATCGAGCGGCACGCGTTGCGCCGCTTCAGCAAAGACGTCGTTGCCGAGCCTGCGTCCGCGCTGCCGTAGATGATTAATCACGACGATGCCGCGTTCTTTCTCGCCCGTATAACGTACGCCTTCAGGCACGACGACGCCATGTTCGATCACGCGCGTCGGCGTATCGCCGCTGTCCCACATCAGGCGATTGAAGTGCGTGACATGCACGAGCAAAGTATCGCGGTCCTGCACCCAGTGGCGCTGCTCGAACGGGTTCTCCTGCGGCGGATCGTGTTCGATATAAACACGAGGCAAGCGCCGTTGCGCATCGGAAAGCAGGTTGATGCGATCATCATCCCAGTGCGTGCGATGCTGAAACAGCACGACATCGAATTCACGCGAAGCCACTTCGTCGGCGGGTACTTCGTGGACGTTGTCGCCCCACGGCAACACGCCGACCTTGCCCGCATAGCCGGGCGGATGACCGGGCTTCGTCACGACATAAAAGTCGTGCTTTGCCTGCGTCAGGTAATAGAGATAGTTGCCGTGTACGTGCCAGGTCAGCACGCGCAGGCGTCGTTGGTTAGCAATGGGCATCGGTTTCCAGTTTCTCTGCGGGCAATTGGGTTCGTGCCACATCCAGCACTTGCGCGACGCTGACATTCAGCGCGCAAGGATGCCCATACGGGCATTCGCGAAACGCACAGGGACGGCACGGCGGATAGTCCGCGAGCACGCGATGACGTTCGTGGTCGAGCGGGGCCCAGCGGCGCGTATCGCTACCCGATGCAATCACCACGCTCCTTGTTCGCATCGCGGCCGCGACATGCGAAAGCCCTGTGTCGTTGCATACGGTGAGGCGCGCACGCCCAACGAGCGCGGCCAATGCGCCGAGCGATGTCTTGCCCGCAAGGTCGACCGCATCGACGCCGCGAATCGCAGCAATGCTCGCTGCAATGCCGGCGGTGATCGCCGCTTCGCCCGTGCTGCCGGTCAGTGCGACTTGCCAGCCATCGCTCGCCAGCGCCGCCGCTACTTGCGCGAAACGTTCGGCAGGCCAGCGGCGTGAAGGCAACTGCGCACCGGCATGCACGAGAACGAGACGTCCGGTGTCAAGGTCGTAACGCTCGATCAGTGCATCGCATTCGCGCTTGTCTTCTTGCGTCAAAGGAATTTCCAGCTGCGTATCGCGCGCATCGATGCCGAGCGCCTGCATCAACGCGTTATAGCGCGCGACTTCCTGCAAGTCGTCGGGCCACGGAATGAAAACGCCGGCGCGCGGCGCTTCATCCGGCTTCAGAAAGCCCGCGTTCGTGCGGGCGTGCAGCGCTTCTACGATATCGTTCGCCACGCCGCCGCTGCCATGCAGTTGCACCGCGAGATCGAAGCGGCGTGCGCGCATTGCGTCGTAGAACGAGGGCAGATGCGCATCCGTCTCCTCCTGCTCGGGAAAGCCAACTGCGCCGGGAAAGACGATCAACTCATCCATTAGATGCGCATAACGTTCGACGAAGCTCTGCGCCCAGGGCAAGCCGATCAACGCAATATGCGCCTGCGGATACGCGCGGCGCAGTGCGCGCAACGCGGGCACGCAGCACAGCATGTCGCCGAGCTGCAGCGCCCTGAATATCGCAATGCGTTCGACGTTCGCCGCGTTCATACGAATACCACGCGGAATTTGAACGCGCCGTAGAGGCGCCAGTAGATCGAAAGGAACGGAATCCATAGGGACGTCCACGCCATTTCGAGTACATGCGACAACGTAAGCGCCGTCGACTTGAGGCGCTTGTAGCAAAAATAGCCGCTCATGCCGAGCCATGCCGCCAGGCAGATGAGCCCGAGCGTGTCGTTGCCCTTGCCAAACGCGATGATCGAGATGATGACGACGGCGAGAATCGCGTAATAGAGCAGAGGCGGCATGCTCCGGATGCGCTCCCTGAAGAGCGTGCGATGCTTCTTGTAGAGCAGCGCATCGAACTGGCTTTTCTTCTGTTGCGAAAGACTGACGCCCCAGCGCGCGGGCCGCACCGGATGCAGCACCATGGCATCGTGCGAGCGGACGATGCGCGCGCCCGTTCGCATCAATTCGAACTGGAGGTCCGAGTCTTCACGCCATGCCGATGTAAAGCGCGCATCGAAGCCGCCGACGCGCGCGAGCGCCGCGCGCGTCACGAACGTGTTCGCCGTTGCGAACTCCGCATGGGAAAGACCGGCAGTGTCCTTCTCGTAGTCGGTCGGACGCGGGCCGAGCGGCACTACGATGCGGCCCGACACGGCATCCGCACCCGCTCGCAATGCAGCGACGCCTTGTGCAAGCCAATGCGGATCGGGGATGGTGTCGTCGTCGGTGAAAGCGATCAGCGCCGCGCCCGATGCGCGCCATCCCGCGTTGCGTGCGCCAGCCGGTCCTTGTGTCGCGGTGACGGGCACATAGCGAATGCGCGGGCCTTTCTCGAACTCGCGGGCAAGCGCGGCGACACGCGAGCGCGTCGCTTCATCAGGACCGTCGTCGCATACGATGATCTCGAAGCGCGCCTTCTCGTAGTTCTGCGCGATGATCGCGCGCAGGCAACGCTCCAGCATGTCCGGCCGCTGGTACGTCGGCACGACCACCGATACCTCGAACGTCGCGCCGCCCGCCGCGCCGGCATCGTGCTGCGCGGAGCCGTCCCTTGCGTCGTCGTGAGGAAAGGAACCGGCAACCGTGCTCATGCACGCACTCCCGGCTTTTCAATCAGGAACGGGCCGATTACCAGCGCATCGAGCGGCGACGTCCAGAACGATTCGAGCGCGTCACGCGGCGAGTTGACCATCGGCTCGCCACGCGTATTGAACGACGTGTTGACGAGCACCGGCACACCCGTGCGCGCCTTGAACGCGGCGAGCAAGTCGTAATAGAGCGGATGCTGCGAGCGGTTGACGGTCTGCACGCGCGCGGTGCCGTCGATATGCGTCACCGCTGGAATGCGCGACTTCATGTCCTCGCGCACATCGAACACGAAGAGCATGAACGGCGCGACGCGCGCATCCACGAACCAGTCGGCTGCATGCTCTTCCATGACCACCGGCGCGACAGGGCGGAAGTCCTCGCGATCCTTGATCTCGTTGAGGCGCGCCTGCATGGAGGGATCGATCGGCGACGCGAGAATGGAACGTGCGCCGAGCGCACGCGGACCGAACTCAGTGCGTCCCTGATACCAGCCGATCACGCGGTTCGACGCGAGAATCTCGGCCGTTTCAGCGGCAATATCGTTCAGCCGGCGATACGGTGTCTTCGACCACTTGAGGAACTGCTCGATGTCATCGTCCTCGTAACGCGGGCCGAGATACGCATGATTCATGTGCCAGCGGCGGCTGCGATCGCCTTGCTTCACGCGCTCCTGATAGTCGGTCCAGAGCGCCGCACCGAGCGCTGTGCCTGCATCGCCCGCAGCGGGCTGCACCCAGATGTCTTCGAAGGGACCGCGGTCGCGCAGACGCGCATTCATCACGCAATTCAGCGCAACGCCGCCAGCCATCGCGAGCTTTTTGAGTCGCGTGCGCTCGTGCAGCCAGCGCGTCAATTCGAGCGCAGTCTCTTCCAGCACGACCTGCAGCGAATGCGCGATGTCGTAATGATGCTGCGTGAGCGGTCCGCCGCGCTCGCGTCGCGGACCGAAACGTTCCACAAGACGCGGCGCATCCACCGTATAGCTGCCATCGTTGCGATACTTCACGATCTCGCGGAATTGGTCGATATAAACCGGCTTCCCAAAGGACGCGAGCGCCATCACCTTGTACTCGTCCGACGAGTGCAGGAAGCCGAGATAGTCCGTCACGGCTTCATAGAGCAGCCCGAGCGAATGCGGCAGTTCGACCTGCTTGATGCGCTTGTATTCGCCATCCACGAATTGACCGAGGCTCGTGGTCACGCCTTCGCCGCGGCCGTCCATCGTGAGCACGGCGGTGTCTTCATATGGCGCCGCCAGAAACGCGCTCGCTTCATGGGAAAGGTGATGGTCCACGTAATGCCATTCGAAGCGCGGTGCGCGGCCACCGCTCGCAAAGCGCTCCTTCGAATGATGCGGCGCGCCGTCGAGCAACTGACCACGCGCATTCGCGATAAAGCTCAGGAATAGCGGGTCCCAGGGCGATTCCGACGGGTTGCCGCTCACATTCTCGGAGGGCATGAAGGGCAGGGCGATGGTCGCCTTGGCCTGCTTCGGCATGCCCGAGAACAGATGGGGATCGTAGGAATACGAAACATGGTCGACATCCGCCAGTTCGATGCCCGCTTCCTTCAGGCAATAGTCGATTGCATCGAAAGGAAGCTGCCATGTCGAGAACGGCACGGGGCGCTTCGCATGCTTGACGTGCGTAAAGCGCTCGTCTTCCGCCGCCGCGATCACGACGCCGTCCTTAACCAGCGCTGCCGCGCTGTCGTGATAGACCGCATTGATTCCGAGTGTGTACATAAGGCACGTCTCTCAGGGTAGTGTCAGATGAGCCGGTTGATGTTCGGTGCGCGCGTCGAGCATGGCCATGACGGCATCGACGACTTCTTCGACGCTCACGCCGAGCAGACACAGGTGATGCCCTTCGGGACACACGCTGCGATAGCACCAGCGGCATGGCACATCGCGATAGAGCACGCGATGCGGCGTTTGCCACGGCATATGTTGCGGATTCGTGAGTGCGTACAGATCGACGACCGGCGCGCCGAGCGCCGACGCGATATGCACGGGGCCGCTGTTGTTCGATACCAGCACGCGCGCATGCGCGATCAGCGCCGCGAGTTCGCCCAGTTCGAGCGCGCCAGCAAGACTGACGATGCCCGCATACCCAGCGCTGACGGTCTCGCAAAGCGCGGCTTCGCTGGCTGATCCCGTGACCAGCACCGGCCATCCTGTGCGATCGACCAGCACGCGCGCCGCTTCTGCGAACCGCTCCGGCGGATAGCGGCGCGACGCGGCGGTTGCGCCCGGATGCATCACGAAGAACGGCGCGTCGAGATCCACGCCGCGTTCGCCGAGCTTACGTTCGAGCGATGTTTCATCGTCGGCGCGCAGGTCGAAGCGCATGCGCGTATCCGCGTTCGTTGCACCGACGCTCGCAACCAGCGCGAGTTGCCGCTCGACTTCATGCCTCGTTCCATGTTGCGGCTCGCGCTCCGCGATCCAGTCCGTTAGGAGCCCGTATGGATTTTCCCGGCAATGCGCGAGGCGCAGCGGAATCTTCGCGAGATGGCAGAACATCGCGGCGGGCAGCGGGTTCTGGCTATAGACGGTAAAGATCACGGCCGCATCGAAACCCAGCGATGCCAGCCGTTCCACCATCGCGAGATCGGCGTTCGCATCGACTGGCTGGTCGTGCTTGACCCACGGCGCGTCGTATTCGATCACGTCGTCGATATCGTCGATGAAGCGCGCCGCGTGCGCGCCGGATCGCGATGCAAGCAAGGTAAGATGCCGGCCCGGATACGCATGCTTCAGCGCGTGCAATGCAGGCGTCGTCATCAACACATCGCCGAGATTGTCGAGACGAACGCACAGAATACGCCGCACGTCCCCGCCCCAGACGCGCTGCGGCGCGGTGGCCGGTGCACGCGCGTGGGCATCGGCGGGCTGTATGGGGATGGCGATGTTGTTCGCCCGTAACGGGTCGCGCTTCACGTTTCCAGTTCCGTCTCGTGCCATGCACGCTCGATGATGCGAGCTGCTTCGCGCATGTCCTTTGCAATGGCATCGGGCTCGCGCATGGGGCCGCGCTGCCATAGCGTTTCGTTGCCGTTATCGATGAGGACCGCACGGCATCCCGCGCGATGCCCCGCTTCGATATCGTCGAGAATGTCGCCGACGAACCAGCTTCGCTGCAAGTCCAGTCGAAGCTCGCGCGCCGCGCGCTCGATCATGCCGGGCGCGGGCTTCCGGCAATCGCATGCGCGTGCATAGCGCGGCACCGTGCCTTGCGGGTGATGCGGGCACCAGTACACGCCCGCCAGCCGCGCGCCCGCGTTCGCCGCGAGTTCATGCAGCTTTCGTTCGACCTCCACCAATGCGGCTTCATCGAACTTGCCGAGCGCCACACCGCTCTGATTGCTGATTACGATGATCGGCACGTTCATGCGCGCGAACGTCGCGAGCGCATCGGCTGCACCGGGCGCAAGACGCATCTTGCCGGGATCGACGTTATACGGCACGTCGTCGAGCAACGTGCCGTCTTTGTCTAGAAAAACGGCGGGCTTCATGCAGTTGCGCCGCCGTATGCAGCGCGCCGGCTATCGAGGTCTTGCGCGATATCGACGCCTGCCACACGCGCATAGACGCGCTCCAATGACTGCGCAACGCCCGACCACGTGAACATGGCGCGAGCGCGATCGAGCCCCGCCGCGCCCATACGTTCCGCAAGGGCCGGCTCGCGCTTGAGCGTGGCGAGCGCATCGGCAAGTGCATGCGGGTCCTTCGGCGGCACGAGCAAGCCTGTCTCGCGATGTGCGACCGAATAGCGAATCCCGCCCACGTCCGCGCCGATCACGGGCGTGCCGCACGCCATTGCTTCGAGCGGCGTGATGCCGAAGGGCTCGTACCACGGCGTCGTCACGAAGACATCGGCGGCGTTATAAAACGTCTTGAGGCGCTGCCTTCCGTGCCGTCCAAGGAAATTGACCTTGTCGGCCACGCCGCATTCCTGCGCGATGCCGCGCAAGCGTCCAATCTCCGGCGTAGCAATCTCGTTGGCTTCGTCCGAATTGCCGCCAATCACGTAGAGATGCGCATCTTCGTCCAATTCGCGATTGCAGATGCCGATGCCGCGCACGACGTTATCAATGCCCTTGCGCGGCACCATGCGCCCAAGCTGCAGCACGATGAAGCGGTCTTGCGGCCAGCCAAGACGCTTGCGCGCTTCGGCTTTCTTCATCGGATGAAATTCTGTGCTATCGAAGCCGCAAGGCACGAGGTCGATGCGCTCGGAGTCCGCGTGATAGAGCGAAAGAAGATCGGCTTCGTCCTGCGGACATTCGGCGATCACCGAATCCGATTCGCGCACGAGCGCGTCTTCTATATCGAAGCGCTCATCGGGAAAGCCATCGCCCGCGCCCTGATGAATGCGCCGCACGCGGCCGAGCGCATGAAACGTGGTGACGAGCGGCGTGCCGAGCGCTTCCTTGATGCGCATGCCGACGAGCCCCGACATGAAGAAGTTCGCATGTACGACATGGTAGGGCGTCGCCTGCTCCCTGAAGAAACCGATCATGAAGCGAGCGAACTCGTCCATATGCGGCAGAAGCTGCTCCTTCGGCAACTGCACGGGCGGACCCGCCGGCACGTTGACGACGCGAATGCCGCGTGTGCGCTCGAATTGCGATACGAGCGGCAGCAGGGAACGGTCGCGGCGGGTGAAGACATCCACTTCATGACCGTTGCGCGCGAGTTGCCGGGCAACGTGTGCGACGTAGATGTTCTGCCCGCCGCTATCGACACCGCCCGCCACTGCGAGAGGCGACGCATGCTCACTGATAAGTGCGATCTTCACGTGTAGGCCCCCTCGATCCGCGTTGTTCGAAAATGGGCTTCGAGGCGTTGCGCGTGCGCAGGGATTGCCGCGTTATTCGAAGCCTGCAGGCGTCTGAGCATTCGTTGTGCCACACGACAAAAAATGCGCAGAATCGTTGGTTCGTTGCGAGACGAAAGCAATTTTCGTCAGACGCTGAAGACGGACGACGGCGCGTTTTACATTGCGTGTGTAGGGTGTGCCGTGGTTCGGCTCAGCCGCGCGCCTGGCGGCGGTCGTCGTCGCGGACGATCGCGCGCATCATTTCGACGTGCCGCCCAACGGCACGCCGGTGCGCGAGCGCCCACGGCAGGCCGCGCAACATCTGCATCGCGTCGCGAAGAAGGGTGCCTTCGCGGCGCATCACGGAGAGCGCCTGCAGGCTCGCACGCAGCGCTTCGTGCACGGGCAGCCGCAGCCACGCAACCCACGCGGCGTTGCGCGCGAGCAGACGCCGGCGCAAGGCGCTGTCGCGTATCGGCGAGGGATGGTGATGGAGCACGAGTTCTTCGGCATAAACGAGCGCGTGGCCGTCATCGAGCAGATCGAGCGCAAGCAGCGACTCTTCTCCGCCAATGAAAAGCCTTGGTTCATAGCCGCCCATCTTCCGATAAACGCTCGCGCGAAACACGCTCGCACCCGCCATGTAACCGACCAGCGAAGGCCCCGGCAAGCCATTCGCACCGAGCGGGCTCACGCGCATGCGCTCGCACGTTTCGTCGGCGTCGCCGTCTTCGCCGACCACCACGCGTGCATTGAGCACGGCAACGCGCGGCGCGGCGTCGAGGATGGCGGCGGCCTGCGTCAGCGAGCCGGGGTGCCACCAGGTGTCGTCGTCGCAAAAGGCCACGTACTCGGTGCGCACTTTCGCGACGCCGAGATTGCGGCCCGCCGCGCCCATGTTCGACGGTGCGACTACGAGTTCGACGAACGGAAAGGCGACCGCGATACGCTCGGCGGTATCGTCGGAAGAAGCGTTATCGACCACGATGATGTCGATGCGGTCCGGCAACGCCGCGAGTCTTGCCAGCGTGTCGAGCACCTGATCGGCGCGGTTGTAGGTCAGCACGACGACGCTCACGCGTGCCGCGCGGTCATGCGCGGGGCGCGCCGGAGGTTGCGGGAGCGCGCTCATCAGCCGGCCTCCGCTGGTTCGAGCGTCCAGAAGCGCTCGGGCAGGAAGACGTCGTCGTATCCATCGGGGCCGAACGCCTTTAGCTGGCTCGCATAAGCGGCCACGGCTTCGCGCTTCAGTGCGTCGCGGCGTGCGGCTTCAGCGGGCGGCGGCAGGCTCGCATTCAGCGGCGTGGCGTCGATGCCGCGCTCATGCAGGCCGGTCAGCCGCCGCTGCAGCATGCCGCGCATGCACCGGTACAGCGCTTCCTCGTAACCGACGCACGGCAGTTCGGGATGGCGCAACCAGGCGTCGCAGGCGGCTTCATGCACGAGCAGGTGATCCGAATGAAAGAGCCCGAGCGGGATCATCAGCGCTTCAGGACGAAGTTCTTCGATGAGATCGAGGAAGGCGCGCGCCAGCGTTTCGCGCGTGGGCTTCGCCGACTCGGGCGCGAACGGAACGTATTGCGAATCGAGGAAGCCGAGATGGCGAGGGGTCGCGCCAAGCAGTCGAAGCGCGCGTTCGTCTTCTTCGACGCGCTCGGTCATCGCTTGCCAGGCGCTCGAAAATCCGCATTGCGCGTCCCAGTCGGTCTGGGCGTCCTCGATGGGACGGGCCGTGAACACAGTGCAGACAAGCGTGTCGGACGCACCGGCGAGCGACGCGCCGCAGCCGAACACGGCGTCGTCGAGATGGGGGGAGATCAGCAGGGTTCTGGGCAGGACTTCGGTCATTAGCGATTGATCGAGAGCGGATACCGGCTCGTTCATTCGCAAGTAGCGCGCCAGAACGGTTAGAAGCGCATGCCGACGCCCGCCTCGATGATGTCCGCATCGCGGTCGTAGCGCGTGACCATGCGGTTCCACGTGATGCGCGCGAGCCAGCGATTCGTGAAGCGGTAGCTCGCCGACAGCGAGACAAGGCCTGCGAACCGGCCATCGCCGGTGCGGTTCTGCGGCAGGTCGTCGTTCTGCGTGATCGACAGATACGGCCCCGCGCCGGCAGCGAGCGCCAGGCGGTCATCGAAGAACGCGCGCGTCGCCCAGAGTTGCACCGCGATGCCGTCGCGCCGCGACTGCACATGGCCGCCTTCATGCAGAAAGGACGCGCTGAAATCGACGTACTTCCAAAGCCCGCGCCGGTACTCGATGCTTTCAGCAACATTCGATTCCGAGTCGAGGCTATTGAGAATGGTCTTGCCGACCATAACCGTGACCTCGTTGCTCGTGACGTTCGTCGTGCGCGGCGGGGCGCTGTCGCGCGGGCCGTGTCCGTTGGGCGCGTCCAGTTGATAGCCGATGCCGAAGAGCAGTGCGGTGGTATCCGGGCCGCCGAACACCTGCACGCGGTTGAGCTTCAGTTCGGCGATCCAGCGGCTGTCGAAATAATACGCAGCGCGCAGCGTGAACATGCCGCCCCAGCCGTGCGTATTCGAGTAATCACCGCCGGCCTGCGCTGCACTGGTATCGAAGTAACGATACGGACCCGCACCCACCGACAATTCCAGCCGCCTGTCGAAAATCGGCAGCCGGCCCCATAGCTGCACGGCCTGACCGTCGCGGTGATGGTTCGGAATATGGCCTTCGTTCAACCACGAGAAGCTCCAGGCCGCATAAGGGCCTATCCCTTCGCGGTAGTTCGCTTCCCAGGAATACGTGTTCTGGCTGCTGTTCTTGAGAGGCCCGGCGAGTACCGAGAACTCTTGCCCGTGGGCTGTCTGAACCGCGACGCTCAGGGCGATGCCCGCTATCGCCAAAGCCGCGCGGTTGTAAGGTCGTTGTGTCGTGAAGAGTGGCATCGAGCAGGGACGTGGATGCAGGAGGACGGGCATCTCGAGTCGAGACGATTCGCCGCAGCATACTGTCTAAATGAGAATCATGCTGATTAGACCGGGCGAATGTTCGTCGACGCACGTGCCGGATTTTTGATTGGCGCTACAAAGGAGGCTTACGCTCCCGCTCGCGAAGCCACGCTTGCGGGTTATCCCGTGCGCGGCCTTTGCGTCGATCGACCATGAAGGCCCGGTCATTCATGTAGCGAGGTCACATGGACTCCATTCCAGTCGAATATCGGGGCTGCGAGCTGTCGGCGGTCGTCGTGCATGGGGCAGGCGAATTTGTGTCGACGGTACTCATCGAGCGGCCGGGCGGGCTGCGGCGCGCCGTCGGACCGTTCCGGCCGTTCGCGACGGCGCAGGAGGCGGAGCGGTTCGCCATCCAGTATGGAAAGGACGAGCTCGACGGACGGCACGAGCCACTGGCCATGCCGGTTGGCGCGGCAGGCTGAAATCCGCCCGAGACGTTCTGATAGTCGCGGCCTTTCCACGACCATCCGCGGCGGCCGGGCGATAAACACTCCGCGGTCGATTTTCGTCTTCGCGCGGCACGGTCTGTTGCCGGCGCTCACACACGCATGACACACGTCCGGCGCAAACACTTCGGGCGCTTTCTTTGCGCTCGTCCAGCGGTGTCCGTTACCATGCGTGCGCCGCGCAGGTCGCGATTCCGCCTGCGGCTGACCAAGACACCACATGAACAACTCAACACAATCCGCACGTGTCAATTATTGGGCGGTCGTCTCCGTCTTGCTCGGGACTTTCCTCGGCAATCTGGATTCATCCATCGCCAACGTCGCGTTGCCGACCATCGCGCACAATCTGTCTCGCAGCGCCGCCGATACCGTGTGGGTCGTCACCGCGTATCAGCTCGCGGTAGCCGTTTCGGTGCTGCCGCTCGCCGCGCTCGGTGAAATGCTGGGCTTCAGGCGCGTCTTCCTGTGGGGCTTCGTGGTCTTCACGCTCGCGTCGGTGGGCTGCGCGCTCGCGCCGAGTCTGCCGCTGCTCGTCGGCGCGCGCGCGGTGCAGGGCGTCGGCGGGGCGTGCATGTCGACCATCGTCCCCGCGCTGCTGCGACAGGTCTATCCGCCGAAGCTCGTCGGGCGCGGCGTCGCGCTGCTCGGGCTGACGGTCGCGCTGTCGGCGGCGCTCGGGCCGACGGTCGCGGCCGGTATCCTGTCGGTGGCCGGATGGCGCTGGCTCTTCGCGGTCAACGTGCCGCTCGGCATCGTCGGCCTTGGTCTCGCAAACGCGATGCTGCCGGCCGGCACGCCGAACGCGTCGCGCCGATTCGACTACGCGGGCGCCGCGCTGAGCGCGCTCGCCATCGGGCTGCTTATTCTGGGCGTCGGCGGCCTAGGAACGGGCGAGGGTCCGGCTCCGCCGGCGCTGCCCGTCGTCGAGATCGCGCTTGCGTGTGTCGCGGGCTTCGCCCTGATCCGGCATCAACGCGGACGGCCTGCGCCGCTCGTTCCGCTGGATTTATTGCGCATTCCAATTCTGTCGCTCTCGTCGGTGACGTCGATTTGCTCGTACGTCGCGCAGACGCTCGCGTATCTCGCGCTGCCGTTCATGCTTCAGCACCAGCTTGGCCGAAGCGCGACGACTACGGGCCTGCTCGTCACACCCTGGCCGCTCGTAATCGTGTTCGTCGCGCCGCTCGCCGGACGGCTGTCGGACCGGCATGCGCCGGGGCTCATCGGCGGCATCGGGCTCGGCATCATGGCAATCGGGCTATGCCTTCTGATCGGCTTGCCGGTGTCGCCTTCCAATGCGGACATTGCGTGGCGCGTCGCGGTGTGCGGCGTCGGCTTCGGTTTCTTTCAGACGCCGAACAACCGCATCATGCTGACCTCCGCGCCGCACGAGCGCAGCGGCGCGGCGGGCGGTCTGATGACGATGGCGCGCATGATCGGCCTGTCGCTCGGCGCCGCGCTGGCCGCCGTGGCCTTCGGCGTGTACGGGCAGGGCGGCGCACAAGTCGCGTTGGTGGGTGCAGCGCTATCCGCTGCGTTGGGCGTGGCGGCTGGCGTCGTGCGGGTGATGAAGACGCGTTGAACCGGTCGATACGCAGCAGCCTTCGCGCGCGCCGCTGCACGTCCTACAATTCAGCGCGAGAGCGCCGCTTCATCGGCATCCCGATGCTTCGGTTGACGCAATAATTTGCAACTGCGTTCAACGAAGCAGATATGCTTTGCCCCCTTGCGCGCGGCCCTTCCGCCACACCTCCCGTTTCCACGCCATTCGATTGCACGTACAACATGGTCACAGTGGTTAGCTGTTTCTCCGACCGCCACGTGACGTCGTCGCGAGACAACCACGTCGAATTCTGCCGCCGGACACAGGCCACTCACTGCGAGGAGCCGATATCGAGCAGCGCGGACTCGCTTGAACTCGGCGTCCTGTTCAAGTACCAGATGGTCAGCGACCGGCTCTCGCAGGCGGCCGAGAACGAGGTCCTCATCTTCGCGACCGAAAACGCGCTTTTCGTGCGCTTCGAGGACTTCGGCCGAATCATGGAAGGGCGCGACAGCCTCGTGACCAAGGGCTTTTTCGGCGTGAACACGGAAATGTTCGTGATCCGAAATAATGAAGCCAACCGTATCATTGCGCGGGGCATGGCCGCGCGATGCCGGGCGTTTTCCGAGTACGGCAAGTTCGTCACCGAAGAAGAGTTGCTCGAAGCGTTTCCGGCCGTGCAGGATTGGGATCTTACGAACGGCGTGCTGCCGATTGCATCCATGTGGTCGGGGCAGCATCCCGATCTCCGGGGAGCGCCGGTCATCGCGGTGTCGCTCGTATACACGCCGCGTCTTTACAGCAAGTACGGTCCCCGCTGGCGCGCCGTGTTCGCGCGTCATCTGAATGCATGTCATGCCGCTGGCGATACCGCATTTTTCAACGTTGCTCCGCCATCCGGTTGCGATACGGACGAGCCACTGACCGTATATCAACCCGGCAGGCCGATTGCAGTCGTCATGCTGTACACGCCGAACATCGCGGGCTATGCGCGTTTCGGCGAGGCCAGTCTGCGCGCTTATTGCGAGCGCAACGGCTATACGCTCTATCAGCACCGCGATGTCCCATCCGACTTTCAGCTCGAAGCGTGCGGCAACTGGTCCAAGCCATTTCTGCTCGGTAAGTACTTGCCGCATCACGAATGGGTCTTCTGGGTCGATGCGGACATTCTCGTCATGAACCCCGCAGTAAAGCTGGAGCAGTTCACCGAAGGCCGCGAGCGCGTGCTGACCGCGGACATTTGCGGCTGGCGCTTCAACTCCGGCGTCATGGGCTTCCGCAATACGGAAGCGAACGCAAAGGTGCTCGAAAGCGTGCTTGCGCGCGTGCATGAAACGGAGGACGTGAAACACACGTTCTCCAGCCAGGGCGACCAGTA
>Ga0308173_10000542_pt1 | contig 16320 bp, 11 predicted proteins | sample PhyPR1_FD_203716 | JGI IMG/M metagenome (GOLD analysis project Ga0308173, IMG submission 203716) | Soil microbial communities from UC Gill Tract Community Farm, Albany, California, United States - DLSLS.P.R1 | ecosystem: Environmental > Terrestrial > Soil > Agricultural land | place: USA...
ACCAGCGTCCTTTTCGAGCGGCACATAGACATATTTTTCGGCCGCAAAGCGCGATTTCTTACCTTCATCAAACTTGATTTCGCCATCGATGCAGTCGAGATAGCGAGTACCGATGCGGCCATGCTCCCAGACCCAATTCTTCAGGAGCGGACGTAATGGATGCAACGGATCGTGGTCAGTCATTGAAACCTCCCAGTGCCTTCGCATAGTCCCACGTGGTCGCGTGTCCTGTCGAGGACACGGCAAGCGCGAAGCACCGTCCATGACCGAGTCCAGGCCGACGGCGAACGCGGCAAACCGACCCTTTGCCGACGGTCGCATTGTCGTGGTTCCAACGGCAGGTATCGGAGCAGGATGTGTGGAAACCCGATGGCATTGCAATGCGGCGCGTGACCCTGAGCCCAGGGGCGCGTTTGACTGCGCCTTGGCTCCTATTGCCGCCGACGAGCAGCTGATCCCCTGTGATGCATTCCTGACGAGTTTAAGGGCTTCGTTCCAGTACCTACCGAGTGCTCACGCACCCACCAGCCGCATCGCCTTCATCGTCTTCTTAAAGCCCAGAATTCTCAGCACTCGTGTGAGATTGTAGGCGAGTACATTCAAACTCATCTCAGTACCTACGTTGGGCAGCCTGCGCGTCAGGAAGTGCGTGTAGCCCATCCAATGCTTGAACGTTCCAAAGACATGTTCGACGGTTCGCCTGCGCACGGTCATCGCATCAGGCGTCTTGTCCAGCCGACGTTGAACTGCTTCCAGCACCGACTCATGCTCCCATCGACTTATCCGTCGTTCGCCGCTGGGCGTGCACTGTGACTTTATTTTGCATTGCGAACAGGCGCTGCTCCAGTAACGGTGTAGCTGCAGCCCGTGTTCCTCGCTGGTGTAACGGTAAATTGCCCGTTCTCCAGCTGGACATTGGTATTCGTCGTCCCGCGCAATATAGATGAAGTCTGCCTTGTCGAATCGGCCATGGTATTTCGCGCCCGATGTCGTGGGCTTCGGCAGCATGACCGCAATCCCTGCATCCGCGCACTCCTTGATTTGAGGCCCACTGTAGTAGCCACGATCGGCGACCGCCCGCAGTCTGCTTTTGCCCATTGCGTCGCGCGCAGCTTTTGCCATGGGGCTAAGCTGCGCCCGGTCACTGCCAGAGTTTGTGACCTCGTAAGCAACGATGAGGTGGTGTTTGGCGTCAACGGCCACCTGCACGTTGTAGCCCACCATTCCCGAGCCTTTGCCGCTCGTCGCCATCGAGCGCGCGTCAGGATCCGTCATCGAGAGTTGGCCGTCGGGCTGCGTCTTGAGTTCCTGCTTGATCTGATCGAGGTTTCGCATCTGCTCGCGCAAGCGTGCGATCTTGTCTTGCAATCTGGTCGTCTTTGCTTCCAGCTCAGCGGGTTGCGTACGATCGGCAGTCTCCAGCGCGTTCAGATACCGCTGGATGCTCTCCTCGATCTGCTTCTGCCGCTTATCGACCTTACCCTCTGTGAAGTTGCGATCGCGAGTGTTGACTGCCTTGAACTTGCTGCCGTCGATGGCAACAAGCGCTTGCGAGAACAGCTTCAGTTCACGGCATAAGACGACGAAGCGCCGGCATACGTTGCGGATGCCGGGACCGTTGTCACGACGGAAGTCAGCTATGGTCTTGAAATCCGGCGCCAAACGGCCCGTGAGCCACATCAACTCAACATTGCGTTGGCATTCACGTTCCAGGCGGCGGCTAGACTGCACGCGGTTCAGGTAGCCGTAAATATAGATCTTTAGCAGCACGCCCGGATGATAGGACGGGCGACCTGTAGTCGTCGGCATCGCTCCATTGAAGCCCAGTGATGCCAGGTCAAGCTCTTCAACGAACGCCTCGATGATCCTGACCGGATTGTCCCCGGCAACGAAGTCATCCAGGCACTCTGGAAGCAGCGTCACCTGCTTGCGATCTTCACCTTCTATGAATCGCTTCATCCGGTCACCCATGCTGAATGAGTTAATCCAGTTTAGGTGACCAGGGTGTTTTCACACAAGCTCGACCCGTAGCAGCCGTTCGACCTGGCGTAGTCTCTGCGGCGGCTTCCAAGGGGACAACGGACGTTCAAGCAATCATTTAGGAGGCGCGTCCTCAGGCCTCCTTCACCACAGCGCTAGCGTCTGCCACCAGCAACGCCGTCATGTTGACGATCCGACGCACCGTCGCCGATGGCGGTAGCACATGTACGGGCAGCGCCGCACCGAGGAGTATTGAGCCGATGGCAACGTTGTTGCCTGCGGCTGTCTTCAGCACGTTGTACGCGATATTGGCCGCGTCGATGTTGGGCAAGACCAACAAGTTCGCGTCGCCCACCAGCGTCGATTCCGGCATTGCTTCCCGGCGTAGGTTGTGATCGAGCGCGAGGCCGCCATGCATTTCGCCGTCGACCTGCAATTGAGGTGCACGCTGTCGGAGGATCGCCAATGTATCGCGCATTTTCTGCGCCGACGGCGCGTTGCTCGTGCCAAAGTTTGAATGCGAGACCAGCGCGGTTTTCGGCTCGACCCCAAAGCGCCGAACCTCCTCAGCAGCCATGATCGTGATTTCGGCGAGTTGCTCGGCTGTTGGATCGACGTTCACGTGCGTATCGACCAGAAAGATCTGACGGCCGGGCAGGACCAGCGCATTCATCGCCGCATAGACGCTACAACCTTGCTTCCTGCCGATCACTTGATCGATAAAGTGCAGGTGGCGGTGCGTCGTACTCACCATGCCGCAGATCATGCCGTCTGCTTCGCCGCGCTTTACCAGCATCGCCCCGATCAGCGTGGAGCGACGGCGCATTTCTAGTTTAGCCATCTGGGGGGTGATGCCCTTGCGAGACATCATTTTGTAATACTCTTGCCAGAAGTCGCGATAGCGCTCGTCGTGATCGGTATTGACAACCGTATAGTCCTGACCCGCAGCCAGACGCAGGCCGTAGCGCGCAATGCGTTGTTCGATCACCGCCGGACGACCAATCAGAACGGGTGTGGCAAGCTTCTCATCGACAACAACCTGTACAGCGCGGAGTACCCGCTCTTCCTCCCCTTCCGCAAACACAATTCGCTTCTTCTCCGGCTGCACGCCACGCGCGAGCTGAAAGATCGGCTTCATCGTCGCGCCGCTCTGATAAACAAACTGCTGCAAATGCTGCTTGTAGGCGTCCATGTCCTCGATTGGACGTTCGGCAACGCCGGAATCCATGGCTGCCTTTGCGACAGCAGGCGCGAGGTTGACGAGCAGACGTGGATCGAACGGCTTGGGAATCAGGTATTCCGGGCCAAAGGAAAGATCTCGAATGCCATAAGCCGTCGCGACGATATCGCTCTGTTCCTGACGTGCCAGTTCAGCCAGAGCGTTGACAGCTGCGATTTCCATTTCCCGCGTCACGGTCGTCGCGCCGGCATCGAGCGCGCCGCGGAACAGGAATGGGAACACCAAAACATTGTTGACCTGGTTCGGAAAATCGGCACGTCCCGTCGCGAGAATTGCGTCCGGACGGACCTGCAGCGCAACTTCGGGCAGGATTTCCGGCGTCGGATTCGCGAGCGCGAGGATTAGCGGCTTCGCGGCCATCTGTTTGACCATGTCTTGCTTGAGCACACCGCCTGCGGACAACCCCAGAAACACATCTGCGCCCTCAATTACCTCAGCGAGCGCGCGCGCGCTGGTGTCGCGCGCGAAGCGCTCCTTGTCCGGATCCATGAGTTCTGTCCGGCCCGTGTAGACCACCCCGGCAAGATCAGTTACCAGAATGTTTTCGAGCGGCAAGCCAACGTCGACGAGAAGGTCAAGACACGCGAGGGCCGCAGCACCTGCACCCGACGCCACAAGTCTGACTTCCTTGATATTCTTGCCCACGACCGTCAGGCCGTTGACGATCGCCGCCGCGACGACAATGGCCGTGCCGTGCTGGTCGTCATGGAACACGGGAATCTTCATCCGCTTGCGACATTCCCGCTCGACTATGAAGCAATCCGGCGCCTTGATGTCTTCAAGGTTGATCCCGCCGAAGGTCGGTTCGAGCGCAGCAATCACGTCAACCAGCTTCTGCGGGTCCGACTCGTTCAGTTCGATATCGAAGACGTCGATGCCCGCGAACTTCTTGAACAGCACCGCTTTGCCTTCCATCACCGGCTTCGATGCAAGGGGCCCGATATTACCCAGCCCAAGCACTGCGGTGCCGTTGGTGACGACACCGACGAGATTGCTACGAGACGTGAAGCGCGCAGCGTTCAGCGGGTTTTCAACGATTTCCTCACACGCGAAGGCGACGCCCGGAGAGTAAGCCAGAGAGAGATCACGTTGATTGATCATCTGCTTCTTAGGCGTGATCGCCAGCTTTCCGGGCGTCGGAAACTCGTGGTAATCGAGGGCGGCTTCGCGAAAGCTCGTGGTATCAGATTGCTTAATCATGTCTTCAGTTCTTGGAAAGGGTTGACGCACAAGGCTGTTCCGCTCGCGTAACCAGAAGCGAGCGCAACACGAGCTGACTCAATGGATATTCGGTCGCGCTATTGGATCGCCCGCCAGTTCCGGATCCAGTGCATCGATGCTTGTATCGCCTTCGCGATTAAGCATCGCCCGCGCAACTTTCATGTCCAGCGCCCCTTCCCATCTCGCGACGACGACTGTCGCCACGCCATTCCCAATCAGGTTTGTCACGGCCCGAGCTTCGTTAAGAAAGCGGTCAACGCCAAGCAGGAGCACCAGACCTTCAACAGGGATCTTGTGCATTGACGCCAGCGTCGCGGCCAACGCGACAAATCCGGCACCCGCGACACCAGCGGATCCCTTCGACGTCAGCAACAACACGCCCAACACGAGCAACTGGTCCCAGATTGTCAGATGCACGTTCATCGCCTGTGCCACGAACATCGACGCCATCGTCAGGTAGATTGCCGTTCCGTCAGCGTTGAAGGTATAGCCCGTAGGAAGCACCATGCCCACGACTGGACGCGAGCAGCCCATTTTCTCCATTTTGATAAGCATCTGCGGCAAAACCGCTTCAGTCGAAGCCGTGCCAAGAGTAATGAAGATTTCATCCTTGATGAACCGCAGGTACTTGAACAGCGACAACCCGCACATCCGCATGACGAAGCCAAGCACAACAACAATGAAGAAGATCGAAGTCAGGTACAGACACAACATCAACTGGCCGAAGGATGCCAGCGTGCCGATCCCGTACTTGGCGATGGTGAACGCCATTCCGCCGAATGCACCGATAGGTGCAACGTACATCACGATTCGAACTATGCCAAACATTCCTTGCAGGAACATATCAAGCATGTCGACAAAAGGCGCCGTACGCGGCCCCAGCTTGGCGAGAGCAACGGCAAGCAAGAGCGAAAAGAAGATGATCGGCAAAATCTCGCCGTTGGCAAACGCGCCGACAATGCTGTTCGGAACGATGCTCATCAGGAAGTCGAGCGTGCCGTGCTGCTTTGCTGCTTGCGTATAGGTTGCAATCGCAGAACTGTCTATGTGCGCGGGATCGATGTTCATGCCGCTGCCGGGCTTCACGATATTCACAACGACGAGTCCAACGAGAAGCGCGATCGTCGATGCAACCTCGAAGTACAACACAGCCTTGACACCGACACGGCCCGCCTCATGAAGATCGCTCATGCGGGCTATACCAACCACCACCGATGCGAAGATGATCGGTGCCAGCAGCATCCGGATCAGTTTGATGAAAAGATCGCCCAGCGGCTTAAGTTGCGAGCCCGTATCGGGATGAAAATGCCCTAGAAGGATACCGGCGATAATTCCGATGAGGACCTGTATATAGAGCTTGGAAATCGTCTTCCTGATTGATACCAGCATGTCTGTCTCCTATGCCTGGCGTCTTTTGATGGAATCAGGGCGAGCGCCCGCAACGCAGTCGAGCGCTGCGGGTGAGCACGGCCGGATTTTCCTGCGTTGTTTTGTTGTTGTTTGAACGCAGCGCCGACGAAAGTCGTCGGCGCTTGTGCCTGTTCAGGCTTATGAGGACAGCTTTTGCATTTCGGCGAAAAGATCGGCCTTTCCTTCGAAGCCGATGCCGGGTAGGTCGGGCATGGTGATAAAGCCGTTCTCGACCTTGACACCGTCGGGGAAACCTCCATACGGCTGGAACAAATCAGGGTAGGATTCGTTGCCGCCGAGTCCGAGACCTGCCGCGATGTTGAGTGACATCTGATGGCCGCCGTGCGGAATGCAACGGCTCGGCGACCAGCCATGCTGACGCAGCATATCGAGCGTCCGCAGGTATTCCACGAGACCGTAGCTCAGCGCGCAGTCGAACTGCAGCCAGTCGCGGTCAGCACGCATACCGCCATAACGGATCAGGTTGCGAGCGTCTTGCATCGAAAACAGGTCTTCGCCGGTTGCCATCGGCTTGTCATAGTAATTGCGCAGCGTCGCCTGAAGCTCGAAGTCGAGCGGATCGCCCGGTTCCTCGTACCAGAACAGGTCGTATTGCGACAGCGCCTTCGCGTACTGAATGGCTGTATCGAGATCGAAGCGACCGTTCGCATCGACTGCGAGCTTCTGGCCGTCTTGCAGCACGCTCAAGATCGAGTCGATACGGCGCAGATCTTCGTCGAGCGATGCGCCGCCGATCTTCTTTTTCACCACCGTGTAGCCACGGTCGATGTAGCTGCGCATCTCGTCCTTCAACTTCTCGTGATCTTGCCCCGGGTAGTAGTAGCCGCCTGCTGCGTACACAAAAATCTTGCGGTTCGGTTGACCATCGCCGTAACAGTCCGCGAGCAACTGGAACAGCGGCTTACCCTCGATCTTCGCGACGGCATCCCAGACAGCCATGTCAATCGTGCCGATTGCAACCGAGCGCTCGCCATGGCCACCAGGCTTTTCGTTGGTGAACATCGTCGCCCAGATTTTGTGGGGATCGAGATTGTCGCCGGCATCGTTCACCAGCGACGCGGGATCTGCTTCCAGGAGACGCGGGATAAAGCGCTCACGCATCAGCTTGCCTTGACCGTAGCGACCGTTCGAATTGAAGCCGTACCCGGTAACCGGCTTGCCGTCACGGATCACGTCGGTGACGACGGCGACAAGACTCAGCGTCATTTTGCTGAAGTCGATATAAGCGTTGCGGATCGGGGAACTGATAGGAACGGTCTTTTCGCGAATTTCAACGATTCTCACGGCATGTCTCCTGGGTTTTGGAAGCTTATTGCGACCCCTCGGCTGCAATATCGAACGTAGCTTAACCGCGAAAAACGCTGCTAAACTACACTTCCACTCACATCATTTTTCACTTTCGGTGAATACTGAAACTCAAACCGCGACGGATTTCGAATTTTTCATTCTGCTGGCCAGACTCAAGAGCATGTCAGGTGCTGCTCGGGCGCTCGATCTATCGCCAGCCGCCGCAACGAAGCGGCTCGGCGTCATCGAACATCGATTGGGCGTACGTCTGGTGAATCGAACCACTCGCAGCGTGAGCTTGACGCCCGAAGGCGAAACGTACCTTCGGTATGCCTTGCAGATCGTTGGGCAGGTTCGCGAGATGGAGGAGGCAATCTCGGGCGTTAAAGGTGATCCGCAAGGTCTTTTGCGCATCAACGCGACGCTCGGATTTGGCCGAACAACAATTGCGCCGCTCGTCTCGGAGTTCGCGAGGCGCTTTCCCGGCGTCGAGATTCAGTTTGAAGTGACCGACCGTCCCGTCGACTTGGTCGAAGGCGCGTTCGACATGGCGATCAGATTCGGCGAGTTACCTGATAGTCGCCTGAGCGCGCGGCGCATCATGAGTAACCGTCGCTTTCTCTGTGCCTCGCCGAAATACTTAGAGAAGCATGGAACACCCGAGCGAGTTGAAGACCTGGCTGAGCACCGATGCATCATCCATCGACAGAACGAGGATGCATACGGAGTGTGGCGTTACATCGTGAACGACCACACCGAGGCAATCAAAGTGAAGGGTGCGCTGTCAAGCAACGACGGCGATATAGTGTTGCGCTGGGCTTTAGAGGGACACGGAATTTTGATTCGTTCGGAATGGGATCTGGCAAAGTACCTGCAAAGCGGGAGGCTAACGCTCGTTTTGCCGTACACGGTCCTTCCTTCTGCCGACCTTTTCGTCTACTACCCCCGGCAAAAGAATCAGACAACTCGCGCACGGGCCTTCATTGATTTCCTCGTGAGCCGATTCCAGGCCCCGTTCGCCCCTGTCGATACGCGTACCGAACCGCGCGAACGGACAAGGCGAAGTCCTCGCAGATGAAATGTAGCGCGTCGGCGAGGAAGAACGGCTGCGAAGGAGTGCGGGCGCACCCGTGGGCGGATGACTCCTTTCAAGACGCAGCGGACGCTCGCATGGCAGCAAATCGCATGCGGCGAAAGACCCTTCATGGCCGCGAGCCGCCCCACGCTTGACCAGCTGATCCGCCGTTACACACTTCAATCATCGTTTGTTCAACGGCAGTTGAATCACCAGTGCCGACCTCCGCCGTAGCGGCTGCGGCGCTGGGCTCGTGCGTCTCGCCGCCAAGCTTCCCGCTGCCGACCGCCTCCGCAGGCTCCACCGGAGCATGTACTCAATGCGACCCAACACGCTCCGATTTCGCAGACGTCACATGCACAACTCTCGGCCAAAGCGCATTCGCCAAGCGAACAGCCAGGCGCGCAGCCGTCATCGCTACCTATGTAGACAAATCCGGCTTGGCGTACAACGGCCGGGGGACGTACGAGTCCGGCGTTGCGCTCTCGGTAGTGATGCCACGCGCAGAGATCAAGGCGCCGCCGGAGGAGTTTAAGGCCCCGCGTCAGCCCATGCCGTTCAATCGCCCGAAAGCCGAAGTTCGAACAGCTCTGTCCACCGGTGTGGATGCGATACGCACATGCGAAGCCCTTCCGAGGAGAAACGTAGCGCTGGTAGAGGCGAATACCTTTCAAGACCACTGAAGTCAGTATGGGCGTTCCTTGGAAGCGGTGTGGGGCAAAGAGCAGATCGCATACCCACCGGCCGACTTTTTATTGCGGAGCGACTCTGCGTGAGCGCTGGTCGGTCCCTCCACGCAGTAGCATTCCCCCGCATCTCATCGCGAATGACAGCAATGCGGCGTATTGAGCAAGTCATCGGTTCGCCTGCAGCGACGGCTATTGGCCGTCATCCCGCCTCTTAGCTGGCTAGCGCTGCTCCTCGGATATCACGCCAACATCAACCGTTTGACGCAGGCGGGTGGCAGTTCGATGGCTCGATAATCCCATAAGGTTACTCACCCGCTCGTTTGTCTTCCCTGCGACGATGTGGCGGCGACCATAAGTGTTCTTGAGCAAGCGCGGACTCTCGTCAGCCGCATTCAAGCCCGCTCGTTTGAGAGCGGCGCGGACGCATTTGAGCATTGTGTCAGGCCGCATCGGTTTCCCTGCAGCGGTCGCGATGAACAGCCATTGCGTCGCGCACTGAATGCGTCGACGCGCGCCATAGTAGTCGCGTAGAACGTCGACCGCGAAAGAATCGATGGGCACGCGACGCGCGATGCGAGGCCCGTGCTTGTCGACGAAGACAGTGGGGCGGTCGCCGACTACATCGAGATCATCGACCCTCAGTTGCCTCACCTCGGCCGCCGTCACTCCGGAGGCAAGAAAGAGCGCCACGATCGCGTTGTTCCGCAGTTCCTTGAACGCAGCGCCTTCCGTCGCAACGCAGACGGCTTGTAGGCGCGCATCGTCTTCTGATGACAGATAGATCGGCGTCGGTTCGTCCTCTGGCCAACACTCGTTGACTAGCATCTGCGCGGCTGGATTGTCCGCTCGCAGTTCGATGTTGACTAGGTGTCGCGTGAACCGATCGATCAGCTTGAGATAACGAAGGCGGGTGGTCGTGCCGGGCAAACAGTCCTGCGCGAGCTCGGCAAAGAAACCGTCGAGGTGGTCCGCCCCATAGCTCGCCACGCTCGCATGATGGGTGACCAAGTAGTCGTTGAACCGCGAGAACATCGACCGGTGTTGAACGATCGACTGATCGGCAAAGGCGCGGCGATCTGCGCCAGTGGCTTCTCACGTTGACATTGTGCGTAGGCGTCCTCGGGGGCAGCAAGCCAAAGATCGTCAGGCATTTAAGTCGATATACTGAAATTGGCTCAACCCAAACCCTACAGCGAAGCTAACGCTTCGCCAACCCCTAGCCACCAAAACCGGGGGCGCCTTCGTCCGCCTTGCTCCTGATGGCATCAAGGCAAGCAGCCGGTCCACCGACAGCGAGTCGCGCCGAGCAGGCAAGCATCAGATTGACGCTCAGCCCAAAGTCCTCAATGAGATAACCGCGCGCACAAAAAGCGCCTTCACTTCCGACCGACACGGCGTCGACGCGCTGGATGAGCGCTTTTTCGCACGCCTATACGCCCACACCGGTTTTCTGAGCGCGGCGGTGAATCCGACTCCAACCGCTGTCCCGCTGTCCGGCTCCCCTGAGCCACCAGGTAGAGGACCGTTCCGACAGACGTTCCGCATATTGTCTCAAGCGCAATAGATATTTAGCGAATTGCGCATAGCATCCAGGAAACGCTTCGTTTGATCGCGGCGAGGACGAACATAACATCGTTCGTTCAATCATTTTGACGTCATGTCCGCCAGATGCCTATGAACGTTTCCCGCTATCCTTCTGCCGCGTTGCGACTCGATGCCGGCGCGCCCCCCGAATGGGACGACACGCGCACGAACGATACGCGCGCGCTCGTCGATCTGCCCACACGCGAAGCGGCGCAGGCACGCGCGCTCACGTTGAGCGCGCTGCGCTCGCGCGGTCTGCGTATCGGCGTTCCGCTCGCGTTGATCGTGTTGTGGCAGCTCGCATCGTCGCTGCAACTCGTCGCGCCCGAGACCTTGCCGCCGCCGACCGTGATCGTCGCGGCACTGAAGGAACTGATTGCGGACGGCGAACTGCAAAGCGCGATTGGCGTGTCGCTCGCGCGCGCGGCGACGGGCCTTGCCATCGGCGGCGGTATCGGCCTTTTGGCCGGCCTGTTCGCGGGACTGTGGCGCGTCGGCGAAGAGATCGTCGATGCGCCGCTGCAGATGCTGCGCACCATTCCGTTCATTGCCCTGATTCCGCTCTTCATCACCTGGTTCGGCATCGGCGAAGGCGCCAAGGTCGCGGTGATCCTCGCGGCCACGATCTTTCCGATGTATCTCAACACCTATGCCGGCGTGCGCGGCGTCGATCCGAAGCTGCTCGAAGCGGCGCGAGTATTTGGCCTGTCGAGTCGGCAGATGGCGCTGCGTATCATCCTGCCGACGGCGTTGCCGTCGATCCTCGTCGGCGTGCGCTATTCAAGCGCCGTCGCCTTGCTCGCGCTCGTCGTCGCCGAGCAGATCAACGCGCAAAACGGCATTGGCTACATCCTCGTGAACGCGAACCAGAATCAGCGCGCGGACATCATCATCGCGGGCATTCTGGTGTATGCGGCGCTCGGCATTGTCACCGACCTCCTGATGCGTGCGCTAGAACATCTCGCTCTGCCGTGGAGGCCGCGTTTTGAACTCGCCTGACATCGAACGCTTCGACGCGTTGCATCAGCGCGAATCCGCGCTCGAACTCGACCGCGTGAGCCGTGTGTTCTCCGGGCGCGCGGTGCTGAAGGACGTCTCGCTCACCATCAAGCGCGGCCAGTTCGTCTCGATGCTCGGCGCATCGGGCGCGGGCAAGACGACGCTGTTGCGCATCCTCGCAGGACTCGATCGCGCTGACAGCGGCCGCGTGCGCGTCGCGGGCGCGCGTTCCGTCGTGTTTCAGGAGCCGCGTCTCGTGCCCGCGAAGCAAGTATGGGAAAACGTCGTCATCGGCCATGACCGCCTGGGCGCGGCGAAGCCGTCTGCGCTCGCCGCGCTCGACGAAGTCGGCTTGTCGCGCCACGCGCAAGGCTGGCCGAAGACGCTGTCCGGCGGTGAGGCGCAACGCGTCGCGCTCGCGCGAGCGCTCGTGCGCGAGCCGAAGCTGCTGCTGCTCGACGAACCGTTCGCCGCGCTTGATGCGCTGACTCGCATCCGCATGTACGAACTCGTCGCGCGCTTGTGGCGCGCGCATACGCCTGCGGTGGTGCTCGTTACACACGATATCGACGAAGCCATTCTGCTGTCCGATCGCATCGTCGTGCTATCGCAGGGCGAGATCAGCGCGGATGTGACGGTCGATTCTCCGCGTCCCCGTTCGCGCGGCGACGAGCACGCCATCGCGTTGCGCGCGCGGCTGCTCGCGGAACTCGGCGTCGACGACGATGCATTGCAAGCCGCGTCCAGAAACGCGGCATAAAGACTTCTTTCACTCAGACCACACCTTCATGCGCATTAGGAAACGCTTCATCGCTTTTTTCGTGACGAGTTTCGTCGCGGGGTCTTCGGCGTCGTTCGCGCAAGGCGAACCGCTGACGCTCACCATCGGCACGCAGGATGCCGCATGGCCGCTGATCGTCGAAGCGTCGCACGTACTCGACGGCGCGCCGTACAGAGTCAAATGGGCCGTGCTGACCGGTCCGGCGGCGCAACTGTCCGCGCTGTATTCGAAGGTGCTCGATGTCGGGCTGATGGGCGATACGTCGCTTATCATCGAACAGGGCAACGCGCGCACGCCATGGATCGCCGAAGCCGCGCCCTTGCAGATCATCGCGGGCTGGCGCAATCCGGACAGCAGCTATCCGCCTATCGTCACGGTCGTGCGCAAGAACGCCGACGTCAAGGACCTCGCCGATCTCAAGGGCAAGACGTGGGGCTACAACTTCGGCGGCTTCAACTACCTGCAATACGTGCTCTCGTATGTGAAGGCCGGACTCAAGCCGAAGGACTTCGAAGCCGTCAAGTTCGGCGACGGCAACGTGTCCGCGTCCGCGTTCAATGCGGGGCAGGTCGCCGTCTATTCAGGCGGTTACGGGCCGGTCAAGGAAACGGTGGACAAGGGCGATGCGCGCGTCATCATCAGGAGCGACGAACTCGATATTCCGGCGTTGTCCGTTTTCACCGCACGCACCGACGTCCTGCGCGATCCGAAGAAGAGCGAGGCGCTCGGCGACTTCCTCGGCCGCCTGAAGAACTCGTGGACGTGGTGGGCGCAGAACGTGCCGGCCGTCGAGAAGATCTATCTGGAGAAGATGAAGCAAAGCCCGGCGCGCGCGGAATTTTCCGCTGAAAACGGGCGTTCCCAGTTCTATCCGCTCGACAAGGACCTGGTGGCGCGCGAGCAGAAGATCGCAGATACGCTCTACAAATCCGGCGACATCAAGAATCAGATCAAGGTGGACGTGGAGTTCAATCCGGTGTTCGACAAGCAGGCCGTCGCATCGCACTGAAGCTTGGCAGAAACGGCGTGCCTTCGGTATCGAGGCACGCCGTACGTTCTTTCGGCCGCGTTACGCGTTGTCGAGCTTCGTGTAGGGATTCGCGCAAGTGAACGGATCGCACAGAAGATCGTTCAATGCATACTGCCCGACCGCGTGATATTTCCACCGCACGCTGTCGTGCAAGGTGTGCGTGCGCGCATTGCGCCAATGCCGGTCGAGATTGTGTTCAGAGCGCGTCGATTGCGTGCCCGCGAGTTCGAACAGCTTGTTCGATGCATCGAGCGCGAAGCGCGTCGTGACGATTTTCGCTTCCGCCGTCGCGACGATGGCGGCGGCGACCGCCTCTCGCGGCGCGTCCTGATCGCGCGCCCGGTCGATCGACTCGGCGGCGCGTGCGGTAAGCGCTTCGGCCGCATGCAGATCGACCGTCAGTGCGCCGATGTCGCGCAGCGTGTACGGATCGTCGGTCGCATGCGATGCACCGCTGCCGCGCGCAGGATGCGCGAGCGCGTGCAGAAAGCGCCTGGTCTCGTCGAGCGCGGCGCGGCCGATGCCGAGATCAATCGCCGCATGAATCACCTGCGACACCGCATTGGCCGCATCGATGTTAGGACGGCGTCCGCGCGCGACGATCTGCAGCGCATCGAGTTCGACCTCGTCGAGCCGCACCTGACCGCTCGCCGTCGTGCGCTGACCGAAGCTCGACCAGTCGTCGATGACTTCGACGCCGCGCGCATGCCGTGCAATGAAAGCGGTCACGGGAAGGCCGTCGTCGTCGCGCGCGGCGACAGGAATCCAGTGCGCGAAGAGCGCGCCCGTCGAATAGACCTTGCGGCCGGTCAGCACGAAGCCGCTGCCGTTTGCGCGGCGGCGCACGCGCGTCTCGTGGTCCGAGGGCAAACGGTCGCCCGGTTCGGCGGTCGCATTGCCGAACCGCTCTCCGGCGAGCGCGCGTGAAAAGAAGAAGTCCTGCTGACGCGGCGTGCCGTCGTGTCGCAGACGTTCGAGCGTCGCGAAGTGATTCTGCGGAATTTGCCCGAGCGACGAATCCGCCGCCGAGATCGTATCGAACACCTGCGTGATCGTGCGCACCGAGACATCGATGCCCCCGAATGCGCGCGGCACGCCGATGCCCCATAAACCGCTTGCGCTGAAGACTTCGACTTCGTTCAGCGGCAAGCGGCGATCCCGATCGCGCGCGGCGGCGTCGACAGCGAACTCGGCGGCGAGACGCCGCGCGGTGTCGAGGGCTTCATCGTCCGAGCGGATGAGCGCCGCGCGCGGGAGTTGCGTGTCCTGTGTCATGCGGTTCGTATCCTCTCGATGTTCACGCGGCATGCGCCGACGACGCGTACTGGCTGGCCGGTCGCGGCAGGCCGAGATGATCGCGCAGCGTCGTGCCCTCGTAGTCGCGGCGGAAGATGCCCTTGCGCTGCAGGATCGGCACGACGTGATCGACGATGGCGGCGAGGCCCGAAGGAAACACGTCGGCGTTGAGATTGAAGCCGTCCGCGCCGCGCGCTTGGAACCATTGCTCGATATCGTCGGCGATCTGCTCGGGCGTGCCGACGATCATCCGGTGCGCGCCAGGGTTACGGTCGAGCAGATCGCGCACCGTGAGTTTCTCGCTCCTCGCAAGCGCGACAGTCGAGTCGATGAACCCGCGCGGCAGGTCGGAGCGCGCAACTTTGCCGATGAGCTCGTAGGGCAAGGGCGCATCGATCGACAGATCGTCGGGCGCGAGGCCGAGCGCGCCCGCGAGCCGTGCGATTTCGCGATCGGTATCGAGCAGCGCATCGAGTTCGGCCTTGCGTTCGCGCGCCTCGCGCTCGGTTCCGCCGACGACCGGATACAGCCCCGGCAGCAGCAGGAAATGATCGGGATTGCGGCCATGCGCGCGCACACGGTCTTTCATCTCCGCGTAGAAGGCCTGTGCGGTCGGCAGCGTGGTCTGCGCGGTAAAGACGGCGTCGACGAAGCGTGCCGCAAGCGCGCGTCCGCCCTCCGACGAGCCGGCCTGCACGAGCACGGGCCGCCCTTGCGGGCTGCGCGGCACGGACAGCGGCCCGCGCACCGAGAAGTACTTGCCACGATGCTCGATCGCATGCACGCGCGCCGGATCCGTATAGCGACCCGACGAGCGGTCGGCGACGAAGGCATCGTCTTCCCAGCTGTCCCACAGCTTCGTCACGACTTCGACGAATTCCTGTGCGCGCGCATATCGTTCCTCGGTCGAGAGCGGAATCTCGTGGCTGAAATTCGCGGCGGCGTGCGTGTCGTAAGTTGTCACCGCATTGAACGCGATGCGCCCGCCGCTCAGATGATCGACCGATGCCAAGCGGCGCGCGAGATTGAACGGATCGTTGAACGTGGTCGATGCCGTCGCGATCAGGCCCACGTGCTGCGTCGCGCCCGCGAGCGCGGTTAATAGCACTGTCGGCTCCAGCGCCTGAGACGGGCCTTCGGCGTGATTGCGCAGCGACAGGGTATCGGAGAGAAATACCGCATCGAGCTTGCCTCGCTCGGCCGTCGCCGCGATCGCCTTGAAGAAGTTCAGGTCGACGATCGAACGCGGATTGTCGAGCGTGCGCCAGCCCGCCGGATGCCGCCCGGTGCCGGTGATGTTCGTGTTCAGATGAAGTTGCCGTGGGCGCGTGGTGGTCATGTCGTCGTGTGAGGAGAGCTGGATCCAGCGAAGTCGCGACGCAGGCCCGCTTCGACGAGCAATGGCAGCACGGCTTCACCAAAATACGCGAGATCGGGTTCGAAGTCGAAAAAGGTCAATTGCACGCCGTCGCATCCGGCGCGTTTGAGCGCGACGAGCTTGTCGACGATCTGCTCGGGCGAACCGATGAGATGCAGATTGCCGCCGAGGATGCGCTGCTCGCGCTTGTGCTTCGCCCACGCTTTCGCGTCGCTGCGCCTGCCTTGCCCGACGAAGCCGTCGAGCGCGCCTTCATCGGCGTGCGCGACGATGGCGTCGCGGTACGCATGCGCCTCGCGCTCGGTCGGACGGCATACGATCGTCGGATT
>Ga0308173_10000544_pt1 | contig 16297 bp, 15 predicted proteins | sample PhyPR1_FD_203716 | JGI IMG/M metagenome (GOLD analysis project Ga0308173, IMG submission 203716) | Soil microbial communities from UC Gill Tract Community Farm, Albany, California, United States - DLSLS.P.R1 | ecosystem: Environmental > Terrestrial > Soil > Agricultural land | place: USA...
CTCATACGACGACGTCACCTCGCGCCGCGCGCGCGCCACCCCGACGCTCGCCGTCACCGGCACGCGCGCGCCCTGCACGTCGATGGGCGTCTCGCAGATCGCGCGGCGCACTTTCTCTGCGACGATCATCGCGTCATCGAAGCTCGTACACGGCAAAAGCAGCGCGAATTCCTCGCCGCCGAAGCGCCCGAAGACGTCCTGCACGCGCACAGTCGCGGCGACGCGTTCGGCCATCACGCGCAACACCGTGTCGCCGACCAGGTGGCCGAACTCGTCGTTGATGCGCTTGAAGTGGTCGAGATCGAAGAGCAGCATCGAAAGGTCGCCGCCGTAGCGCTGCCAGCGCGTGAATTCGTCGCGGATGCGAAGCTCGAAGTAGCGCCGGTTCGCGATGCCGGTCAAGCCGTCACGGTCCGCGAATTCCTGCAGTTTGGCCCCGGCTTCGTCGCGGGCGCGCTGCATCATGCTGGCGTGAGTGGCGTCGGAAATCGTCACGCAGACGGCGCGCACTTCGCGTTCGTGCGTGAGCGGCATGAAGGTGCAGTCCTGCTGCATGAAATCGACTCCGCCCGTGATCGGCCGGTCGTGATCGAACTTGAAAAGATACGGCCGCTGCTCCCACGAACTGAACGCGAAACTGCCGAGCTGGAACACGCTTTCAATCTTGCGCGTGAGCCAGACGCGCGGCAGTTCGGGAAAGCTCGCGAAGATCGATTTGCCGGTGACCTGCTCCGCCGTCTTGCCGCTGTGGTCGGCCATGAACCGGTTCCACATCAGCACGTTCAAGTCGCGGTCGAGCACGAAGATGCCGAAGCCCACGCGTTCGATCACCAGTTCGCTCAGCACATGCCGCAGTTCTTCCATATCGGCGGCGGCTCAGAGGCTGGAAAGGAGCGCATCGAGCGCGTCGTTCAGATGCTGGATCGCGTCTTCGGCCATTAGCATCACGAGATGCGCGCGGAAGCTGTGGTCCTCCAGCGCGAAATTCACTTCGAGCAGAAGCGCCGTCTTCCAGGCCAGCATCGCGGGCTGAAAGACTTCGTCGAGCGCGAGTTCGAGACCGAGCATGCCCGGTGGCGAAAAAATCGGCGCGCGGCCGAGGCGGTCCAGAATGCATGACACGCATGCGCCCATCAGCACCGTCGCCACGTCGAAGATCAACTCCGTGCGCGTGGTGGTCTCGTAGGTGGACTTCGTGTATGGATCGTCGACGAGCGCGCAGAGGTCATCCACGCTGCCGCTCTTGCACAGCACGATCGCCTCGCCTTTGATGTCCGAGCGAAAGCCCTGGCGCACGGCGGTTACGGCGTCGGTGATGCCGGTCATCTCGCGCAGCGCCGCGGACGCTTCGGACACGTGCACCACGCGCACGCGCGGCACGGACAATTCGATGAACGTGCCGAGCAGTTTAGACAGGCGCGTGGCGGCCTGACCCATCGCCATATTCGCGACTTCCTGCAGCGCGTCGCGCTGGTCTTCGTTGAGAGCGGGTTCAACCATGGAGACCGTACTCCTTCAAAACGGGACGCAGCGCCTCGGCCGTTACGGGCTTCGGCAGGAAGGCTATCGCTCCGAGCGCGCGCACGCGTTCCTGCGCGAGGGGCTGCACGTCCGCGGAGACGACGATCACGAATGTATTCAGGTCTTCGTGCTGCAATGCGTCGAGCACCTGATAGCCGGTCATGTCCGGCATCGTCAGGTCGAGAAACATCACCGACGCGCGCCCCGCCCGATACAGTTCGAGCGCCTCTCGTCCGTTGGTCGCGTAGGAGATGTCGACGCTCCAGTCCTCGGGCAGCGCGCGGGTCAGCACCTTGCGGGCGAGCAGGGAATCATCGGCAATGACAATCGGCAAGGGCATGGTCGGTCGAATCGGTGGCGTTACGGGCTGACGGAGGACGGGACAGACACGTCGTGCTCTCGCATGTGTTTACGGCGCGGCTCGATAATTCTTGAGGGGATGAGCGGCGCTTTTGTTGTCAGCCGCCGCTGGCGGTAACGGGCGCCGCGCGCGGCCTGAACTGACCGCGTGGGAAAACGTACGCCGCGACGAGCGCGCGCGCTTGCTGAATGTCATTCGGCGTCATGATGCGGTGCCCCGTGCGTCGTCCGCGCCGGGTCGCCCCGCCGGACCTTGGCCTTTATTATTTTCGTGCTCACGCGGCCATCGGCCCGCGAGCCATCTATTTGTCCGACGCCACGCTCTGACGGCGCATTCATCGGAAGAGTTCATTGTCGACGCTTGGCGAAACGGAAGCAACTCTCCAAAACGCTGGCTTGGGATGAATCTGCCAATGGATGATGAAATCCGAGCGGTCTGTTCCACTCAAGCAGTTTCGACTCGGTCCGGGTGCTTGTGTGTACGTTTGCGCTTCGAATATTCTCGCTAACTGCGCACGCAGCACGATCATGCGCGGACAAGCGCCACTGGCACCTTCCCGGCACAATGCCTGCTTGCATCAGAGGATTCAGGTCGCGCGTTCCCTCCTCCCAGTATCCGAAGGACCAACGCGCCGCCCGTCGAGTAAAGCTTTCCACTTCGCTGCCAAAATGACGCTGCAACGTGAGGACAACGACGCCGAGACTGCCGTCGAATCAAGGCAGGACGAGCCGCCTTTCCCTGTGGTCCCCGAGCGCAACTTCGCCGCTCAACGTCTGACGCTTTACGCGCTCCTCATCGCGGCAGTCGTGCTTCCCTGCGTCTATGTCGCGGTCACCGCCGTCTTCGATTACCGCACCCGCGTTGCAAGCGCGTCCGAAACCGTCGCCCGCAACGCGCGGATCGCGGAAGAGCACGCGCTGAAAGTGTTCGATCTGAACGTCACGCTGAACGAACGCATCATCGATCTGCTCGGTGACCTCGACGCCGACGCCATCCGCCGCGACGACGCGGCCATCCATCAGCGCATGAGCCAGATGACCGGCAGCTATTCGCAGGTCGCGGCGGCTTCCGTGTTCGGTCCCGACGGCAAGCTGCTCGTCACGAGCCGCGTCTGGCCGACACCCGAAGTCAACGTCGATCAGCGCGACGACTTCGCCGGTCTGCGCAACGACAAGCAACTGGAACAAGTGTCGCGGGTGATGCTCGGACGCGTCGCAAACGAGCGCGTGTTCAACACGGCGGTCGCGCGCCGGACACCGGACGGCCAGTTCGCGGGCATCGTCTCCATCGCGCTGCGGCCCGCTTATTTCAACGCCTTCTACCACGAACTGCTTGGCGACAGCATGACGGTCTCGCTCGGTCTCGCGCGCGCCGATGGTGAAGTGCTCGCGTGGTACCCAGAGCGGCCGCCTGCGCGCATGGCGCTCGCGGAGGCCTCGCCTTTGCGCGAGGCATATCGCGCCGGGCGGCGCGCCGGCGTCCTGAAAATGGTGTCTGGGCTCGACAACCAACTGAGGATCGTTGCGTTCCGGCGCGTCGGCGACTATCCGGTTTATGTTTCGAGCGGCTATCCCGTCGCGACGATCTGGGACCAGTGGTATCGGCACTTGAGCGTGCTTGCGCTGTCGATTCTCGCGCCGTGCGTCGTGCTGTGGGGCGTCATCGGGCAATCGTTGCGGCGGCTCGCCATCGAAGAGGAAGCGTGGGAGCGCTGGCAGGCGGAAGCGTCGATGCGCCGCTCCATCGAATCCGCATATCGGCAGGCGCGCAAGATGGAAGCGCTCGGCAATCTCGTCGGCAGCGTCGCGCACGACTTTAACAACCTGCTGATGATCCTTTCGACCAACGTGCAGATTGCGCGGCGGCGCGGCGCGATCGGTCTCGAGCGCGAACTCTCCGCGATGGAGCGCGCACTCAAGAGCGGCCAGTCGCTGACGCGGCAACTGCTCGGCGTCGCGCGCAAGCAGCCGTTGCGCAGCGAAGTCATCGCCATCGGCAAATGGGTGACCGCAGGGCGCGAACTTCTGCGCGCGTCGCTCGGCGCCAAGGTCGCGCTCAACGCGCAAGTCGCGCCGGAAGTGTGGACCGTGCGCGTCGATCCGGCGGAACTGGAACTCGCGCTCATCAACGTCGCGGTCAATGCGCGCGATGCGATGCCCAACGGCGGCACCTTCACCGTTCGCGCCGGCAACGTGCGCTTTCGCCACGAGGACGGCTTTCCGATCACCGGCGATTTCGTGCAGATCACCCTGGAAGACACGGGCGTCGGCATGAGTTCCGACGTGCTCGGCCGCGCGTTCGAACCGCTTTTTACGACGAAGCCGAAGGGCATGGGAACCGGGCTCGGCCTGCCGCAGGTGTTCGCGTTTTGCGAGCGCGCGGGCGGGCTTGCGACGATCGACAGCGCCATCGGCGCGGGCACTGCCGTGCGGCTGTATCTGCCGCGCGCGACGTCGCCCGTCGCGCCGGGCCCCGAGCCGGAACGGACGGCCGCGACCGTGCCGGAGGCGGAAGGATTGCGTGTGCTGCTCGTCGAGGACAACGAGGAAGTGGCGGCCGGCACCGAAGCGCTGCTCACCATGATGGGCCATCACGTCACCTACGTCTTCAACGCCGACACCGCGATGACCGTGCTCGAAGCCGCGCGCGAGAACGCGGGGACGTCGGTCTTCCCGTTCGATGTCGTGCTCTCCGACATCCATATGCCGGGCCAGTTGAACGGGATCGATCTCGCGGAGCGCCTGCAACGCTTCAAGCCGCGCATTGCGGTGATTCTCGTCACCGGCTACGCGGAGGAGCTCGATCGCGCGCGGCAAGTCGACGCGCGCGTGCTGTCGAAGCCCTTCGACATCGCGCTGCTGGATTCGCTGCTGCGCGGCATTCGCGAGGAACAGGCGCGTCCCGTCGTCCGCTGACGCTGCGCCGGCCGGCAACTTGCATGCGCTTGTAAAAGCGCCGCCCGACGGCTCCCCTACACGCCCCGCAGAGGCACCTCGCCACCCGGCACGGCTGTTGCGTGCATCAGGCACACGTGCGGCAACCGCGGTTGCCGATTCCGCGAAATCCGCTTTTGCGAGAGGAGGCGACCATGCGACACACCGTGATCGGAGTATTCGATACCTACGCCCAGGCCGAAGATGCGCGCTCGGCCCTGATTACCGCGGGTTTTGCGCGTACCGACATCGAATTGCAGGCGAACCCGAAGCGGGACGATGCCGCTCAGCCGTCCACCATGCCCGACGCCGAAACGCACGCGCAACCCGGCGTGCTCGCGAACATCGAGCGCTTTTTCAGCATGTTGTTCGGCGGGCGCGATCAGCCGCCGGAAGTCGCGCATTATTCGGAAGCCGTGCGGCGCGGCGCGGTGCTCGTCGCGGTGGATACATCGAGCGAGGCGCAAGCCGACATCGCCCGCACCACGCTGGGCGATCAGGGCGCAATCGACATCGACGAGCGTGCGGCGAGCTGGTCGGCGCTATCGCACGGCGCGGCTGCGACGCCGCCTGTCGCCACGGACGACCGCGAGCATTCCCTGCTCGATGAACTCGGCCTCGGACGCGGCAGCGCCGTGCCGGGCCGCGAACCGGTGAATCAGCCGCGCGCGCGGGCATATCCGCGCGCGGATGCCGGCGATCCCGCTATCGTGCCCTTCACCGATCCCGTCGCCGGTCCGCTCGGCGATCCGCTTCTGGACCCGATTGGCGAGCCGCGCGAGACCTTCACGCGCGCCGATCCGGGGACGCTGACTTCGCGCGACTACGTCACCGATCCCGCCGACGACCCGCTGATGCCCGCCCGGGCGCAGCGCGATTCGATGGAACCGTCGACGACGCAGTACGAGCAAGTCGAGACGAAGGCCGCCGCGAGCGATCCGCTTGGCGGGCGCGATCCGGTCACGGGCCGCGATCCGCTTGCGACGACCGGTGTGCCGACGACCGGCGCATCGGTGTCCGAGCGCGATGCGCTTGCCGGCCGTGGCGCACCCGGCGCCGCGAGCGAGCACGAGCCGCTTTCCGGCGTGGAAGTCGATCCGGCGACCGACTGGCGTGGAATCGACTCAATCGAACCGCTCAGCACGCTCGACGAGCCCGCGAAGCCGCAGCAGTTGAACACGCAGACGCAGTCGCTGTCTCAATCGCAATCGCAGTCCATGCCCGCGATGGGCGCATCCGGCGACCCGGTCGGCACGTCGGCCGCGTCGCAGGCAGCCGTCCCGCTCGGCCCGCGCACCGTGCCGAACGAGTACATGGAGTACGAAGACGACTTCCGCGCCGATTACGACGCCAAGTATTCGGCCACCGGCGAGCCGTACGAGGACTACCAGGGCGCGTATCGCTACGGCGCGACGCTCGGCAACGACGACCGCTTCCGCAGCCGCGCCTGGGACGACCAGATGGAGTATGAAATGCGCCGCGACTGGCAAACGCGGCATCCCGAAGGCGACACCTGGGACCGCTTCAAGGCCGCGGTCCGCCACGGCTGGGATCGCGTCACCGGGAATCACGTCTAGCTAGCGCTGCTTCAACTACAACGGCCCGCGCGAGCGGGCCGTTGTAGTTTGTGTCCACCACCGAAGCAAATTACGCCGCGTGATCCCGCACCCACGCCACGTACTTGTCCATGAAGCCCTGCAAATACTTGCGCGTATCTTCGCTCACAATGTTCCCGTTCGCGTCGATACGGCTTTCGTCGTGCTTGATGAACATCTCCGGCTGGCCGAGCAGCGGGATGTCCAGGTAAGCGCACACGCCTCGCAGATGCGATTGCGCGATGGCAGTGCCGATTGCCCCCACCGATGTGCCCAGCACCGCGCCCGGCTTGCCGCCCCACGCGCTTTGTCCCCACGGCCGCGAACCCCAGTCGATCGCGTTCTTCAGCACGCCTGGAATCGAGCGGTTGTATTCGGGTGTGACGAACAGCAGGCCGTTGGCCTCGGAGATCTTCTGCTTCAGAGTGCGCGCGGCTTCGGGGAAGTCGCTGTCGTAATCCTGGCTATAGAGCGGCAGGCTGCCGATATCCAGATGCTCGAAAGTGAAATCGCTCGGCGCGAGCGATTCGAGCGCGTGTGCAAGCTGCCTGTTGAACGAACCTTGCCGCAGGCTTCCTACGACCACCGCGATCTTGTACGCCATGACATCTTCCCCCGTCGAAGGATGAAAGTGAGTGAGCCTATGAGCCATTCGCGAATGACGCGAGAGAGCACATCATAGGCTCATCGTCAGGCGGTCGTCACGCGGGCGTGGCGAAGCGGGTCCGCGCATTTTTGTGATCAATCGGGCAGTCCAGCCCGTGCCGCGTAGATACTCGCTTCGCGGTCAGCTATCCCCACCTTTATCCACAGAAACTGTGGATAACTCCTAAAAATCCTGAACGTCGCTCGATTTTCGATTCATAACCGAAACAAAAGCCGCGTGATCGCCCGTAAAACGGGGCTTTCATTACGCTGCCGCGCGCATTACTGGCCGAAGAAAACGCTGCATTGCGAGGCCGGACCCTGGCAGCTAGACGGCTGTGAATCGGCGGCCTGCGCTGTGCCCGCAGCGGTAAGCAAGGCGATGGACGCGACGAGGACGGAAAGAATGCGCTTCATGGGAACACCTCAGTTGAGTTCGTAGCCGATCAATCGACCGATTGATCATGGGGCGAACTGTAACTATGAAGCGCCTGCCTAAAAATCCCGAAAACGCGAATTAGTCCTTGTCGGGAACGTAATAATCAGCGGCATCTTTTGCGCATGAAGGCGCTGACCCTCGTGATTCCGCCGATCCTGACAACAATGTCTTGGCTCAATCGGTATTTCTGGCCAATAGGATAGCTCTTAGACTTCTCTCAGGTTTTCAATGAACGGGAGTTGTGATGGTACGGACCTTATGCATCGGCGTTGTCATGTCGGCGCTGCTTGCGGCCTCGCCTGCGTTCGCGCAGCCGGCTTATGGCGCCAAGTCGCGGGCCGAGGTCAAAGCGGAACTGGCAAACGCACGCCGCGCAGGAGACCTCGACGCCGTCAACCAGTTGAGCTATCCGCAACTGCGCCCGTACCAGGAACGCCACGCACAGAGGCAGATGCGCGCCGGCACGCGCGACGGCGGCTTCAGTCAGTAAGGCATCGAAGAATCACATAACGTAGCTGGACCGGCCCTCCACCACCGTCGAAATTGAAGGTGGTTCGCCCGGCGCACTGTTCGCGCCGGGCTTTTTTTGCGCGTCAGAGCATCGCGGCGAGGCACAGCGTCACGGTGACGAGCGAGATCACCGTCGAGAAGAGAATCGTGCTCGATGTCACGCTGCCGTCGCGCCGATAAAACTCCGCCAGCATGAAGGGGCCCGTGCCCGTCGGCAACGCACTCAGGATCACTGCGCTCTTCGCCCATAGCGGCGGCAGCGCGAAGACGTGAATCGCGAGCCACCACGTGAGGAGCGGCTGCACGAGCAGCTTGAGCGCGACGAGCGCGCTCGTCGTCCGTGCGTTGCGCGTTTCGCCTTTTGCGCCCAGAAAGAGGCCGAGCGCAACTAGCGCGCACGGACTCGCCGCGCCGCCCAACAGCTTGATGAGCGCTTCCCCGCCTTGCGGCACGCCGACGCCCGTTGCGCTCACCACCGCGCCCGCCACCGGAGCGATGAGCAGCGGATTCTTGGCAAGCGACTTTGTCACCCGCCAGAGCGTCGCGCCGATATGGCTCCCGGCCTGCAAGCCGATCTCGATCAGCACTATCGCCACGCCGAACAGCACGCAGACGGTCATGATCGTCGCAATGACCGCGGGCGCGAGGCTCGCCTTGCCAAACGCGAGCAGGCAAAGCGGCAAGCCCACGAACCCGGTGTTCGGATAGGCGGCGTTGAGCCCGTCGATGCTCGCATCCGCGAGAGGCCGGCGCTGCATCAGCCGCACGCCGAGCGTGAACACGAAAACGACTGCGAAGCCAATGCCGAACACGGCGATAAACGCGGGCTGGTCCAGCATGCGCAACGGCGTGTTCGCCATCGTGTCGAAGAGCAACGCGGGCAGCGCGAGATAAACGACGAAGCGATTCAACTCCGACGCCGCCGAAGGCCCGAGCTTGCCGAGCTTCCTGCACGCGTAGCCTGCGGCGATGAGGCCGAACACGGGCAGGATGATCGTGACGAGCGGACCAAGAAGCGATGCCATGTCGATGCGGGGGGCGTGCGGGAAAGAGCCGAAGGATACCCGCAGTTCGAAAGGTGAGGGATTGCGGGAGCCTGCCGAGGGTGAGCGCGCCGCACTGGTCGCGGCTCACTTCGAAGCTAAACCAGGAATCACAATGCTCGTGCAACGCGTTGATTCAATGGATTTCATGAATTTCGCCGAAACGGGCTCTGTACATGCGCCGCTGGAACGCGCGCTACCTTGCGACTCCCTCAGGTGAGACGATACGGGAGCAGCTACATTCAACCGTGCCGCACCCAGAAAGGCCGAAACGCCGGCAGCTTAAGACGTTACAGCCATCTTGCAACGAATCGAAGGTGAGAATTTCCGGGATCGCGGCGCAACGGAACGGTCATTGCTGCATCGTCAATCTCACACAGACGCAGAGAGCCAATGAAACTGAGAAGACCCTGGGCCTATGGCGCAGCCGCGCTCGCCGTGATCGGCGGCATCGGCGCGCTGGCCGCGTACGCATCGCAGGGCGCGAGACAAAGCGGCAATGACAACGTGCCCGAACCGTCGAAGGCCGTCGATCTCGATCGCTATCTCGGCCACTGGTTCGAGTTCGCGCGCTACGAAAATCGCTTCGAGCGCAATTGCGAGGCGGTCACCGCCAACTATGCGCGGCGCGACGACGGACTCATCTCCATCATCAACGCTTGCCGCGACGGCGGGCTCGCCGGGCCGTATCGCTCGTCGGAAGGGCGCGCGAAAGTGGTCCCCGGCTCGAACGGCACGAAGCTGAAGGTCTCGTTCTTCGGCCCGTTCTATGTCGGCGACTACTGGATTCTCGATCACGCCGACGATTACGCGTGGTCCATCGTCGGCGAACCGAGCGGCCGCTACCTGTGGATTCTCACGCGCGAGGCGCGCCTTTCGCCGGAACTGCGCCGCATGCTGCTCGCACGCACAAGCGCGCTCGGCTACGACGTGACGATGCTGCGCGAGACGCAGCACGACTGACGCGCTCGCGCCCCGTTTAGTCGTCGATGGCCGCGTAGACCAGCCGCTCGTATTCCCTGGCGAGCGGAAACGGCTCCTGCGCGCGCCGCTGGATCAGCACGATGCCGATCATGTCTTCGACCGGGTCCGCGAACCAGCTCGTGCCGAGCGCGCCGGGCCACGAGAACGAACCCATCGAGCGATACCCGGCGCTCAATTGCAAGGCGGGTTCGTCGATGATCGCGATGCCGAGGCCAAAGCCTTGCGAGCGCCAGACGGGATAACCGAACGCAGGAATCTCGCGTTGCGCGGGCGTCAAAAAATTGGAGCGCATCAGATCCACCGACTTGTGCGACAGCAGCCGCGGGCCTTGCGCGCGCTCGGCGGCATCGCCCTGGAGGCGGCCTCGTCCGAGCAGCATGCGCGCGAACCGAAGGTAATCGTCGGCGGTGGAAACGAGGCCGCCACCGCCGCTCTGAAAGCGCGACGCATCCAGCCAGCGGCTGGACGACGGATGATCCTCGACGATCGGCCGCCCGGTCGAGGCATCCACGGCATAGGAAGTCGCGAGCCGCGCCGCCTGCGCGGGCGTCACGGAGAAGCCGGTGTCCGTCATGCCGAGCGGCTCGAAAATGCGCGTTCGGAAGAAGTCTCCGAGCGGCATGCCGGAGACGCGCTGCACGAGCGCGCCGATCACGTCCGTCGCGACGCTGTAATGCCAGCGCATTCCCGGCTGGAACATCAGCGGCAAGTTCGCGACGTGTTCGAGCCAGCGCGATGCATCGACCTTGGAGTCGAAGCCGTTGAAAACGCTTTCGTAGGCGTGCGCCAGTTCGCCCGCTGCCGTGAAGTGATACGCCAAGCCCGCGCGATGCGTCATCAGATCGAGCAGCGTGATCGGCGCGCGCAGCGGCTCAGTCTGCGACAGCGGCCCTTCGGGATCGAGCATCACCGTGACGCGTTCAAGCTCCGGCAGCCACTGCGCCACCGGCGATTCCAGCGCGATGCGCCCTTCTTCCACCAGCATCAGCGCGGCGACGCTCGTGACCGGCTTCGTCATCGACGCGATACGAAAGAGCGTGTCGCGCGTCATCGGCGTGCGGTCGTCGAGGTCGCGCCAGCCGAGCGCGTCCGCGTGCGCGATCTCGCCGTGCCGCCACGTCAGCATGACGATGCCGGCGACATCGCCCGAATCCACGAAGCGTTGCATGGCCGCGCGCATTTGCGCGAGGCGCGCGGGATCGAAACCGGCGTTGGACATCGGCGCTCCATGAGAGAAGTGACGCGGTATGCCGCAGCGCGGCATTCACGCTTCGATGCCGCTTCGCGTTCCGGGTTCCGGACTAGTTCGCCTTGCAGGCGAGCAGCAGCGAATTCTGGTTGTTGTCGCTCGACTGTTCGAGCGCGTCGTAGCCGCCCGGACACGCGACTTTCGCGTTATCCGTACAGAGCCGCCAGCCGGCGTAGGCCGGGCACGTGACGAGTTGCGTCGGGCGGCCGTCGGCCGAGAAAAGCGGCGGAGCACTGCTGCATCCGCCAAGCGCCCACGCGCTCGCGGCGAGCATGACGATCAGGCCGCCTGGTAAGCCGATTGGTCTGCCGAGCTTCATCCCGAACCCCTTGTTTTCAGGTCGTTATTCTTGATTTCGATGACTGCGCGAGTATGCCACGCCCGGGCCTTCGCGCCGATTGGCAGCGCACGCTCTCACACCGCAATCCCGAGCGCCGCGATCTTCTTGTACAGGGTCGCCCGCCCGATGCCGATGCGCTGCGCCGCCTCCACGACGCGCCCGCCGCTTGCGCGCAGGGCATCGGTGAGAAAGCGCCGCTCGAAGTCGTTCATCGCGCGGGCGTAGGGCACGGGCGCGTCCGCTTCCTTGCCGGTTTGCGCGTGCGGCGGCATGCCGGCGGGCTTCGAATCAATGAACGCGCTGAGCGCGCGGGCATCGATATGCTCGCTGTCCGACAGCATCAGCGCGCGCTCCAGCGTGTTGCGCAACTCGCGGACGTTGCCCGGCCACGCGCACGCAGTGAGCAGGCGCAGCGCGTCGTCGTGCAGCACGAACTGGCGGATGCGGCCGGTGCGCGCTTCGCCGGAGAGGTCTTCGAGGATCGCGTACGCGAGCGCCTCGATATCCCCGAGCCGCTCGCGCAACGGCGGCGCGTGGATCGTCAGCACATTCAGCCGATAGAACAGATCCGCGCGAAAGCGCCCGGCCGCGACGAGCGCGGGCAGGTCCGCCGACGTCGCCGCAATGATCCGCACGTCGGCGCGCACGATGCGATTCGACCCGAGCGGCTCGAATTCCTTGTCCTGCAGCACGCGCAGGAGCTTGCCCTGCAACGGCAGCGGCATGTCGCCGATTTCGTCGAGAAAGAGCGTGCCGCCGTCCGCCAGTTCGAACTTGCCCACGCGCCCTTTGCGCTCCGCGCCGGTGTACGCGCCGGGCGCCGCACCGAAGAACTCGACTTCGAGCAGCGTGTCGGGGATCGCCGCGACGTTCACGGTGACGAGCGGCCGCGCCGCCCGCGTCGATGCCCCGTGGATGGCGTGAGCAAGCAGTTCCTTGCCGGTGCCGGTTTCGCCGAGCAGCAGCACCGGAGAATCGACGAGCGCCGCGCGCCGCGCCTGGCGCTTGACTTCGAGACTCGCCGGACTCGTGCCGACGAAGCTCGCGAACGTGTACTTCGCGCGCCGCGCCTGCGCAAGCGACTGGCGCGTGGCGATCAATTCCTGCTGCACGCGCGAGTAATGCGCGAAAAGCGGCGTGAGCGCTTTCATCTCGTCGAAGAGCGCAAAGCCGATTGCGCCGACGGTCGCGCCCTGATCGTCCTTCAGCGGCAGGCGTGTGACGACAAGCGGCTCGCGATCCGTTTCGAGCACGTCGAGCAGGATAGGCTTGCCGGTCGCGACGACTTCGCGCATCAGGCTATTCGGGATGACGGCTTCGCAGTCCAGGCCGATGGCGTCCGTCGGGTCGGAGAAACCGAAGCGCGCGGCATAGCGCTTGTTGATCCAGACGACGCGGGCGTCGGCATCGACGATAAAAGTGCCTTCGCTCAGGTTTTCGAAGGTCTTGAACAGCGACTCCATGGCGCGGCGCATGACGTCGCTGTAGTCGGCGGGAACGTTGATCCAGTCATTACGCATCGACGCGTGTCTCCATTTTTCTCGTATTGGCGACAGCGTATCTCAGTTCAGAGACGACCGACAGCGTTAGATATCGGCGTGTGGGGCCCGAGGACTGTCCGGGGTGTCTCGGTTTATAGACAACCGACCGGTCGGTAACGGTCCGTTTCGGTTCGGCACGCCCGCGGCGTGCCAACCCGCGCCCATTGGCACGGAAGCTGCATCGCCCCACGCGCCGACGGCCCCGCCGAAGCGGCCGCGGACTCAGGTCCAAGAACAACCATTATTGGAGACTCAATGTCGTTCCTCATCGTGCTCGCCGCCCTGGCGTTCCTGATGCTGGCCGCATATCGCGGTTACAGCGTCATTCTCTTTGCGCCGATCGCCGCGCTCGCAGCCGTCCTGCTCACCGATCCCGCCGCCGTCGCGCCGGTATTTTCGGGCATCTTCATGGAGAAGATGGTCGGCTTCGTGAAGCTGTATTTCCCGGTGTTTCTGCTCGGCGCGGTGTTCGGCAAGGTCATCGAACTGTCGGGCTTTTCCGAGTCGATCGTTGCCGCCGCGATCCGCTATATCGGCAAGTCGCGCGTGAATGCGGTGATCGTCGCGGTGTGCGCGCTGCTCACGTACGGCGGCGTGTCGTTGTTCGTGGTCGTGTTCGCGGTGTATCCGTTCGCCGCGGAAATGTACCGGCAGAGCAATATCCCGAAGCGGCTGATGCCCGGCGCCATCGCGCTCGGCGCGTTCTCGTTCACGATGGATTCGCTGCCCGGCACGCCGCAGATCCAGAACATCATCCCGACGACGTTTTTCAAGACGACCGGCTGGGCCGCGCCGTGGCTCGGCGTGATCGGCTCGGTGTTCATCATCGTCGTGGGTCTGACGTTCCTCGAAGTGCGCCGCCGCCGGGTCATGGCGAAGGGTGAAGGCTACGGCACCTCGCTCGTGAACGAGCCGGAGCGCGTCGAGTCGGCGAATCTGCCGAATCCGCTGCTGGCCATTGCGCCGCTGGTGCTCGTCGGCGTGGCGAACTTCGCGCTCACGCGCTGGATTCCGCTGTGGTACGGCGCGAGCTATACCGTCGCGCCGGACGCGCTGCCGGGCGTCCACACAGCGGTGACGATGGCCATCAAGCCGGTCGTTGCGATCTGGGCGGTCGAAGGCGCGTTGCTGCTCGGCATTCTGCTCGTGCTCGTGACAGCGTTTCCGCGCGTGAAGGAACGCTTTGCGCCGGGCACGCGCGCCGCCGTCGCCGGTGCGCTGCTCGCCGCGATGAATACGGCCTCCGAATACGGCTTCGGCGGCGTGATCGCCGCGCTGCCGGGCTTTCTCGTCGTCTCGGATGCGTTGAAGAGCATTCCGAATCCGCTCGTCAACGCGGCCATTTCGGTTAGCTCGCTCGCGGGCATCACGGGTTCCGCGTCGGGCGGCATGAGCATCGCGCTGGCGGCCATGTCGGACGTCTTCATCAGGGGCGCGGAAGCCGCGCACATTCCGCTCGAAGTGCTGCATCGCGTGGTCGCGATGGCGAGCGGCGGCATGGACACGCTGCCGCACAACGGCGCGGTCATCACGCTGCTCGCGGTGACGGGGCTGACGCATCGCGAGTCGTATCGCGATATCTTCGCTGTCACCGTCATCAAGACGCTGGCCGTGTTCTTCGTGATCGGCGTGTACTACGCGACGGGCATCGTTTGACGGACCGGCAACACGCCTACCGAATTCAGGAAAAAGGAGACCGCTCATGACTCAATCCGTATCGAAATCACTCGCCGGCAAGACGGCGCTCGTCACCGGCTCGACGAGCGGCATCGGGCTCGGTATCGCGACGGCGCTCGCGGAAGCGGGCGCCAACCTCGTGCTGAACGGCTTCGGCGACGTCCGCGGCGCGCTTGCGCAGATCGAGGCGACCGGCGTAGAAGCCGTACACCACGGCGCGGACATGACGAAGCCCGCCGAGATCGAAGCGATGATCGCCTTTGCGACGGAACGCTTCGGCGCGCTCGACATTCTCGTGAACAATGCCGGCATTCAGCACGTCGCGAGCATCGACGAATTCCCGGTCGAGCGCTGGGACGCGATCATCGCGATCAATCTGAGTTCCGCGTTCCACACGATGCGCGTCGCGCTCCCGGGCATGCGCGAGCGCGGCTGGGGACGCGTGATCAACATCGCGTCGGTGCATGGCCTGGTCGGATCGGCGGGCAAGTCGGCGTATGTCGCGGCGAAGCACGGCATTCTCGGGCTCACGAAAGTGGCCGCTCTGGAAACCGCGCGCACCGGCGTGACCGTCAACGCGATTTGCCCCGGCTTCGTGCTGACGCCGCTCGTGCAAAAGCAGATCGACGACCTCGCCGCCCGCGAATCGCTTTCGCCCGACGCCGCGCGCGCGAAGCTGCTCGGCGAGAAACAGCCGTCCGCGCAGTTCGTGACGCCGCAGCAGATCGGCGACATGGCCGTCTTCCTCTGTTCCGATGCCGCGAGCGAAATGCGCGGCTCGGCTCTGCAGATCGACGGCGGCTGGAGCGCGCAGTAACGCACGGCGCGGCGCGCACCGCTATTGGCAGCGCGCCGCTGCACTGAGTGTCCTGGGCGGATTCCCTAAAGACCGGGGCGATGCGTCGCGACGGAAGAGCGGAAATCGGGAACGTGGTCGGCCCGAGCGTCGCGCAGATGCGGAAGGCACGAGCCTCGTGTCGCGCACGACGAACCGGATGCGCGCCATCGATCAGGCGGTCAACCGCGTTTCGACGATCATCTTGGAAGTGGCGAAGGCGAGCGGCGAGCAGGCGGAAGGCATCGCGCAGATGAATCAGGCGGCCGCCACGGCGAAGCGTCTTGCCGGGCGCGCCGTCGTGCTGGACGAAGCCCTGCGCCTTTTCACGGTCGCGCCGCCGAGCGAGGACGTCACGGCGTAGCCAGCAAGCGCGCGGCGCTTGGTACTATCGGGGCATTGCCAACGAGGAGTGTCCCCGATGACCGCTGAGCACAATCGCGCGGAAGAAGCGCGAGCGATGGAACGTATCGTCAACGCGACGCGGCAGGTTCAGGCCGCGTTCGTCTCGCTGCAGAAGCAGTTTCCGCCCGATGGCGACGGACGGCCCTCGCAGATGGCGCTGGAGACTTTCGATGCCGCGCTTCAGGAACTCGAAGAGGCGCAGGCTTCGTTCGACACCAT
>Ga0308173_10000545_pt1 | contig 16281 bp, 14 predicted proteins | sample PhyPR1_FD_203716 | JGI IMG/M metagenome (GOLD analysis project Ga0308173, IMG submission 203716) | Soil microbial communities from UC Gill Tract Community Farm, Albany, California, United States - DLSLS.P.R1 | ecosystem: Environmental > Terrestrial > Soil > Agricultural land | place: USA...
GATCCTCGCCGAGCCGGTGACCGAGTCGGAAGCCGATGGCACCATTCTCGGCACCATCGATGCCGATGACGGCTCCGAGACACCGCCCATCTCGACGCTGAGCTGCACTGATCTCGACATCGTCGCAGGTCAGGGGCCTGACGACCCGGAGTCGGGCGAGTGGGCGCAGAGGGGATCGAACCCCCGACCGCTGGTTTGTAAGACCAGAGCTCTACCGCTGAGCTATACGCCCTGAAGCCCGCACAGAGTAGCGAGGGGGGGCGGGCGTTGCGAAAGGGGACCGACGCGCGGGACCGGGGCGGAGCCGGCCGGGGATGACTGGCCCGGAAATGAGTCGAACCGCTGGCGTCTCGGGTCACCAGCGGTTCGACATGGACAACACTAGTCGGCCCATCCGGCGATGTCTCGGTCTGCCGGGCTTCTTGAGGGAACCTTCAGGAAACTGTCCAGACAGGCGGCGGGCTAGACGACGGACAGCAGCTGCTTGAGGTGCTCGTCGAGGTCGCGCCCCTCGGGCATGGCGTTGTGGACCGCCCAGCGGACCTGGCCGTCCTTGTCGATGACGTACGACGAGCGGCGGGCGCAGCCCTTGGTCTCGTCGAAGACCCCGAAGGATCGGCAGACCTCGCCGTGCGGCCAGAAGTCGGAGAGGAGGGGGAAGTTGAGCCCCTCCTGGTCGGCGAACGCGCGCAACGAGTACGTCGGGTCGCAGGAGATCGCGAGCACCTCGGTGTCGAAGGTCATGAACTCCGCGAGCCGGTCGCGGATGCCGGCCATCTCCCCCTGGCAGACGCCGGAGAAGGCGTAGGGGTAGAAGAAGAGGACCACGGCCTTGCGCCCGCGGTAGGAGGACAGCGTCACGTCCTGCCCGAACTGGTCGCGCAGGGTGAAGTCGGGCACCGGGCCGCCCAGGGAGAGTCCGCTCATGATGCGGCCATCCTTGCACCCGGCCCTGACAGCACCCGAGCCGAGGGCGGGTGCCGGGTCCGGGCGGTGGCCGGGGTCAGTCCTCGTCGACCAGGTTCCGCTTGAGCACCTTGCCGGTGGCGTTGCGCGGGAGCTCGTCGAGGAAGACGATCTCGCGGGGCACCTTGTAGCGCGCGAGGTTCTTCTTCACCCACGCCTTGAGGTCGTCCTCGCTGACCGACTCCCCCTGCTTGAGGGAGACGAACGCCTTGAGCCGCTTGCCGTAGTCGTCGTCGTCGACCCCGATCGCCGCCACCTCGGCCACGGCCTCGTGGCGGGCCAGGCAGTCCTCCACCTCCTTGGGGAAGACGTTCTCGCCGCCGGAGACGATCATCTCGTCGTCGCGCCCCTCGACGTACAGCCGTCCGTCGTCGCCGATCCGGCCGACGTCACCGCTGGACATCAGCCCGTCGACGACCTCCTTGTGGCCACCGCCGGTGTAGCCCTCGAACAGGAGGCTGTTGCCGACGAAGATCCGGCCGGCCTCGCCCTGCGGCAGCTCCTTGCCGTCCGGGTCGAGGATCTTGACGACGGTCGCCCACGGCGGCCTCCCCGCCGAGGAGGGCGCCTCCCGCAGGTCGACGGGCGTGGCGATCGAGGCGTACGCGACCTCGGTGGAGCCGTAGATGTTGTAGAGGTTGTCGCCGAAGTGGTCCATCCAGTCCAGCGCCAGGTCGCCCGGCAGGGCCGACCCAGACGCCGCGACGACCTTGACCCGGGACAGGTCGTGCTTCCTCAGCCTCTCCTCGGGCAGGGCCATGATCCGTTGCAGCATGACCGGGATGACCGCCAGCGAGTCGCACTTCTCCGCCTCGGTCACCTCGAGGCACTCCTCGGGGTCGAAGCGGCGCCGGAGCACGACGGTGGAGCCGAGCAGCATGGCCATCGCGAGGTGGGCGAATCCCCACGTGTGGAACAGCGGGGCCGCGATGTGGGTCCGCCAGCCGTGGCGCAGGGGCATCCGCGAGAGCAGCGCCACGGCCGCCTCGATGCCCGCCTCGTTGCGCGGGGCGCCCTTGGGGGTGCCCGTGGTGCCGGAGGTCAGGATCACGATGCGGCTGTGGCCCTCCGGCGGCTCCAGGTCGTCGTCGGGATGGTCGGCGATCAGCCCCTCGACGGTGTCGGCCCCGACCTCACCGTCGGTCCAGGCCACGATGCGGTGCCTCATCTCCGCTTGGGCCAGGAGCTCGGTGAACTCCTCGTCGTGGATGACGGCCGTGGGCTTCTCCCGCTCCAGCACGTCGACGAGCTGCGGACCGGCGAAGGCGGTGTTGAGGTAGAGGATGTCGGCCCCGAGCTTGGCCGCGGCCACGGTCGCGTCGACGAAGCCGCGGTGGTTGCGGCACATCACGGCCACCCCGTCGCCCTCCGAGACGCCGAGGTCGGCCAGCGCGTGGGCCAGGCTGTTGGAGCGTCGGTGCAGCTCACCGAAGGTCAGGGACCCGATCTCGTCGATGATCCCGACCTGGTCGGGCGCCCGGACCGCCAGTGCGGTGAACCCGCCCGCCGGACCGGTGCCCCACTTCTGCAGGGCGCGCGCCATGCCGGCGAGGGCCGCCGGCGAGTAGGGCCGGATGATGCCGGCCTCGGTGAGGACCTTGAGGCTGGTGCCGGCCGCTGCTGCCCGGCCCAGGACTTGTCGGAGCACGCGTGATTCCTAGCGGTCGGGTCGGATGGAGCCGGTTCAGGCAGGTGTCTTGGGTGCGACCAGCCGTGTGGCCGACCACTCCTTGCTCACCGCGGCGGTCGTGGTCTGGGAGAGGCCGGCGATGGGTGCCGCCTCGGCGATGTCGGCGGCGTCGACGGAGTTCGGGCGCCCGACCTTGGGGGTCAGCAGCCAGATGGCGCCGCCTCCCACGAGGTCGGTCAGCGAGTCGACGAGGCCGTCGACGAGGTCGCCGTCCTCGGAGCGCCACCACAGCAGTACGGCGTCCACGACGTTGCCGTAGTCACCGTCCACCATGTCGGCGTCGATGCGGTCCTCGATGGCGACCCGGAGCTCGTCGTCGGTGTCGTTGTCCCAGCCCAGCTCCTGGATGACCATGCCGGGCTTGAAGCCCAACCGGTCGGCAGGACCGGCAGCAGGTCCATCTGTCTGGGTGGACCCGCCACCCGCGGTCGCACTCACTGAGGCCTCCACTCGCGTTGCATCAGCCACCCGGGTCCCGGGCGGCACCTTCACTCAAGGTGTGGAGTAGTCCAGCGGAGAACCCGCACCGGCGCAACCCGTGTCCGGGGGATCGTGGGCACGAATCCGCGCCCCGACCCCTCCCGGGGACGTCGTCGAGGGCCTGATCGGCGGGGCACAGCCACGCTCGCGGGCGCCCGCCCACCGGAACTACCGTCGGGTAAATTTTGCGTGCTGCGGACGCGTGCAACGATGAGACGGTGACCGAAGACTCCACCACTGGTTCAGGCACTGGCTCCGACACCTCCCGGAGCGGCACCATTCCCTCTGTCATCCACGAGGGGCTGCCGACCCAGCTGCCCGACATCGACCCCGACGAGACGCAGGACTGGATCGACTCCTTCGACTCGCTCGTCGACGAGCGCGGCCGTGAGCGCGCGCGCTACGTCATGCTGCGCCTCCTCGAGCGCGCCCGTCAGACGCAGGTGGGCGTGCCCGCCCTGCGCAGCACCGACTACATCAACTCGATCCCGCCCGAGCGCGAGCCCTGGTTCCCCGGCGACGAGGAGGCCGAGCGACGGATCCGCGCCTTCATCCGCTGGAACGCCGCCGTCATGGTCTCCAGCGCCAACCGCAAGGGTCTCGAGGTCGGCGGGCACATCGCCACCTACCAGTCCTCGGCCAGCCTCTACGAGGTCGGCTTCAACCACTTCTTCCGAGGCAAGGAACACCCCGGCGGCGGTGACCAGATCTACATCCAGGGCCACGCGTCCCCCGGTGTCTACGCCCGCGCCTTCCTCGAGGGCCGGCTCACCGAGGAGCAGCTCTACCGGTTCCGCCAGGAGGTCCAGCACGGGCCGCACGCCGGCCTCTCGTCGTACCCCCACCCCCGGCTGATGCCGGAGTTCTGGGAGTTCCCGACGGTCTCGATGGGCCTCACCGCGCTCAACTCGATCTACCAGGCGCGGTTCAACCGCTATCTCCACAACCGTGGCGTCAAGGACACCAGCGAGCAGCGTGTCTGGGCGTTCCTCGGCGACGGCGAGATGGCCGAGCCGGAGTCGCTCGGCGCCATCCGCGTCGCGGCCCGCGAGGAGCTCAACAACTTGGTCTGGGTCGTCAACTGCAACCTCCAGCAGCTCGACGGGCCGGTGACCGGCAACGGCAAGATCATCCAGGAGCTGGAGGCCAACTTCCGCGGCGCCGGCTGGAACGTCATCAAGGTCGTCTGGGGCCGTGAGTGGGACCCGCTGCTGGCCCGTGACGTCGACGGCGTGCTCGTCAACAAGATGAACACCACCCCTGACGGCGCCTTCCAGACCTACTCGGTCGAGAGCGGCGACTACATCCGCGACAACTTCTTCGGTGGTGACCCGCGACTGCGCGCGATGGTCGAGCACATGAGCGACGACCAGATCCGCAAGCTCCCCCGCGGTGGTCACGACTACCGCAAGGTGTACGCCGCGTTCGACGCGGCCAGCAAGCACGTCGGCCAGCCGACCGTGATCCTGGCCAAGACCATCAAGGGCTGGACGATCGACGCCCTCGAGGGCAAGAACGCCACCCACCAGATGAAGAAGCTCACCCAGGACGACCTCAAGAAGTTCCGGGACCGCCTCTACCTGCCGATCTCCGACCGCGACCTCGAGCGCTCCTACGAGGAGACCGGCGCCGCGCCGTTCTTCCACCCCGGCGAGGACTCCCCCGAGATCCAGTACATGATGGAGCGCCGCGAGAGCCTCGGCGGCTCCGTGCCGCGACGCGTGGTCCGCGCCAAGCCCCTCCAGCTGCCCGGCGACAAGATGTACGCCGAGCTCAAGAAGGGGTCGGGCAAGAACTCCATCGCGACCACGATGGCCGTCGTCCGCCTGCTCAAGGACTGGATGAAGGACCCCGAGATCGGCAAGCGCCTCGTGCCGATCGCTCCGGACGAGTACCGCACGTTCGGCATGGACGCCATGTTCCCGAGCGCGAAGGTCTACAACCCCGCCGGCCAGCAGTACGAGTCGGTCGACCGCAAGTTGTTGCTCTCCTACAAGGAGTCGGCGCAGGGCCAGATGCTCCACGAGGGCATCTCGGAGGCCGGAGCGATGGCGTCGGCGACCGCTGCGGGCTCGGCGTACTCGACGCACGGCGAGCACATGATCCCGTTCTACATCTTCTACTCGATGTTCGGTTTCCAGCGGACCGGCGACTCGATCTGGGCGATGGCCGACCAGCTCGCCCGTGGCTTCCTCATCGGCGCCACGGCCGGTCGCACCACGCTGACCGGTGAGGGCCTGCAGCACGCCGACGGGCACTCGCCGCTCCTCGCGGCTACCAACCCGGCCGTCGTCCACTACGACCCGGCGTTCGCCTACGAGATCAGCCACGTCATGCGGTCGGGCCTGGAGCGGATGTACGGCGAGACGGGGCCCGAGAAGCAGGGCGAGAACGTCATCTTCTACATCACCGTCTACAACGAGCCGGTCCAGCAGCCCGCGGAGCCGGAGGACGTGGACGTCGAGGGCATCCTCAAGGGCATCCACAAGGTCTCGACCGCCGAGGGCGAGGGCCCGCGGGTCCAGCTTCTCGCCTCGGGCGTCGGGTTCCCCTGGGCTCGCGAGGCCGCGCGGATCCTGGCCGAGGAGTGGGGCGTCCAGGCCGACACCTGGTCGGTGACCTCCTGGAACGAGCTGGCGCGCGACGCCGTCGCGGCCGAGGAGTGGAACCTCCTCCACCCCGGCGAGCAGCCCCGCACGGCGTACATCAGCGACAAGCTGGCCGGTGCCGACGGCCCGGTCGTGGCGGTCTCGGACTACATGCGGGCCGTCCCGATGCAGATCGCCCGCTGGGTGCCCGGGGACTACCGCGTGCTCGGCGCCGACGGGTTCGGCTTCGCCGACACCCGCCCCGCCGCCCGCCGGTTCTTCCACATCGACGCCCAGTCGGTCGTCGTGCAGACGCTGCAGGCGCTCGCCGACGCGGGCCAGATCGAGCGCGAGCTCGTCGAGAAGGCGTTCGCGCAGTATCGCATCGACGACCCGACGGCCGTGGCCGGCGTGAAGCAGGAGGGCGGAGACGCCTAGCTCGTTGGTCGAGGTGCTAGGCCGTCCACGGCCGAGCCTCGAGACCCGGTGAGTGAAGTCAGGGCGCTGACCTCCGTGGTCGCCGCCCTGCTTCGTCTCACCGGGTCTCGACACGCGCGGTCGCGACCTCGTTCCTCGGTCGCGCGCGCTGCTCGACCACCATCGACCCGGTCCGCTGACGCGTCCCGGATCAGGCGCTGGGCAGCTCGGCCACCGGTGTGAGCGTGGACGAGGCGGGGATCGCCCGACCCTCGCGCAGCAGACGGCGGAACCGCGCTCGGCTGTACGACGCCGGCTGGGTCGAGCGGATGAACTCGTTGACGATCTTGGCGAACCGGTGCGGGTGGTCCTTGTGCGGGAAGTGCCCGGCGTTCGGGATCACCTCGATCCGGGCGTCGGGAGCCAGCGCCGCTGCCCTGTTGGCGTGGCGCACGGGGATCACCCTGTCGTCACGGCCCCACACGACCGCCATCGGCATGGCATCGGTCAGGTAGGCGCGGTCCGCCATGGTGACGATCTGGCCGCGCCAATCGACGACGGCCCGCACGACGTGCCGGATCGCGTGCCGGGCCCGCGGGTCCTTGAAGGAGTGGAAGATCTCGGCAACCTCGTCGAGGTCGCGGGTGTGCTTGCAGGGGGTGCTCGCGAGCGCCCGCATGCCGGCCGCACCCACGTGGCGCAGGCCCGGCAGGGTCAGCACGCCCATGACCTGGTGGAAGCCCGGCGTGGTGATCGCCCGGATGGCGGGCGTGACCTCGGGGCCCAGGCCTCCGGAGGCGACCAGCATCAGCCGCTCGGTGCGCTCGGGGAACTGGTAGGCGAACTGCATCGCGACGCCGCCGCCGAAGCTGTGCCCGATCACCGTCGCCCGGTCGATGCCCAGCACCGTCAGCAGGTCCCGCATGCCGTTGGCGTAGCCACCCACGCTGTAGTCGGCCCGCGGCTTGTCCGACAGACCGTGCCCGAGCAGGTCCGGCGCGATCACGGTGTAGCGCTTCGCCAGGGAGTCGATCACGGGCGCCCAGGTGGTGTGGTCGCACCCCAGTCCGTGCAGCAGCAGCACGACAGGCCCCTGCCCCGTCTTGACGAAGGCACGACGGTGCCCGTGCAGGGTGACGTACTGGACTTCGTGCGGCGTGCCGGGCACCCGGACCTCCTGAATGCCGCGGCTGCGGCCTAGTTGAGGGATTCAACCACTTCTGCTTGCCGTTCGGGACCCCGCAGCCCTTATTTCACGGGGGTTTTGCGCGGATCTGGTGTCGACTAGCCTCGATCCGTGAAACCCACCTCGCCTGTTATACCCAGTCGGCGCCCGGCTGATGCATTGCAGCGGGCGACCGGCGCCCTGAGCACCTCGGCCATGGCCCGCATGGAGACCGAGATGCTGTGGTTCCGGGAGCTCAGCGCCGAGGACCGCTCCTGGGTCGGCCTGATCGTCCAGGCGGGCATCCGCGGCTTCGTGGACTGGTACCGCCGCGAGGGCGGCCGGCCCGACGAGGGCGGCTCCGCCGTGGCCGCCTCCGTCTTCGGCGCCGCACCCCGCGCCCTGGCCGGCGTGATCAACCTCCAGCAGACCGTGGACCTCGTCCGCCTCTCCATCGAGGTGGTCGAGAACAACATCGACGACATCGTGGACCCCGACGACGCCCCCGAGGTCCACGCGGGGGTGCTGCGCTACGCCCGGGAGGTCGCCTTCGCCACCGCAGAGGTCTACGCCCGCGCCGCGGAGCTGCGAGGTGCGTGGGACGCCCGCCTCGAGGCGCTCGTCGTCGACGCCGTGCTGCGGTCCGAGGCCGATGAGACGCTGCTCTCGCGTGCCAGCGCCCTCGGCTGGACCGCGCGGGGCGACGTGGCGGTCGTGCTGGGCTCCGTCCCGGCGCAGCGGACCGAGACCGACCTGTTCGAGGAGGTACGCCGCAGCGCGCGCTCCGCGGGCATGGACGCCCTCTGCGCGGTGCAGGGTGAGCGCTTGGTGGTGGTGCTCGGCGGGGTCTCGGACTCGCGTGTGGCCGCCGAGTCCGTGGTGCACCTGTACGGCGAGGGGCCGGTGGTCGTCGGTCCGGTCGCCGAGGACCTGGGGCGGGCCCACGTCTCCGCCCGGGCGGCGGTCTCGGCGCACCGGGCCGCGAGCGGGTGGCCCGAGGCCCCGCGGCCGGTGCGCAGCAGCGAGCTGCTGCCCGAGCGCGCCCTGGCCGGCGACGGCCACGCCCGCCGGCACCTGGTCGAGGAGGTCTACCTCCCCCTGGTGCGCGCCCGCGGCACCCTGATCGAGACGCTCGCCTCCTACTTCCAGCACGGCTGCTCGATCGAGGCCTCGGCCCGGGCGCTGTTCGTGCACCCCAACACCGTCCGCTACCGCCTCCGTCAGGTGGCGGACCTGACCGGCTACGCCCCGGCCCAGGCGCGCGACGCCTTCATCCTCGAGATCGCGCTCGTGCTGGGCCGCCAGTCCGGTCGCGCGGACGAGCCCAAGCGCGAACCGGATTTGTAGGAACCCTACAAAGAACCCCGGGCGAGATTCGTGCACGCCCGAGGGGAGGTCGAGCCCCCGCCCACGGCAGAGTGGAGGTGTGCTCGTGATCGTCGCTCCCGGCCAAGGCGCCCAGACGCCCGGTTTCCTGCAGCCCTGGCTGGAGGACCGGACGTTCGCGCCGTACTTCTCGTCGCTCTCGCAGGCCTCGGGTCTCGACCTGGCCCACTACGGCACCGAGGCCGACGCGGAGACCATCCGCGACACCAAGATCGCCCAGCCGCTGCTCGTCGCGACCGGGCTGGCCGCCTTCGACCTGCTGGGCACGGCGCAGAGCGACGGCGAGGTCGGCGCGGTCTCGGGCCACAGCGTCGGCGAGCTGGCCGCGGCTGCCGCCGCCGGAGCCGTCACCGCCGAGGAGGCGATGGTGCTGGTGCGCGAGCGCGGCAACGCCATGGCCGAGGCGGCCGCCGCGACACCGACCGGGATGACCGCCGTGCTCGGCGGCGACCGGACGGAGGTGCTGGCCACCCTCGAGAAGCACGGGCTCACGCCCGCCAACGACAACGGCCCGGGCCAGATCGTCGCCGCCGGCACCCGCGAGCAGCTCGAGGCCCTGGCCGCGGACCCGCCGGCGAAGGCGCGGCTGACCGCGCTCAGCGTCGCCGGGGCGTTCCACACCGAGCACATGGCGCCCGCCGTGGGCCACCTCGAGAAGGTCGCCGCCGACGTGTCGCCCCGCGACCCGGGCACCCCCGTGATCTCCAACCGCGACGGCGAGGTCGTCCGGGACGGAGCCGAGGTCCTGAGCCGGATCGTCGGCCAGATCGCCAACCCCGTCCGGTGGGACCTGTGCATGGAGACCATGCGCGGCCTCGGGGTCACCGGCATCCTCGAGCTGCCGCCCGCGGGCGTGCTGACCGGCATCGCCAAGCGCAACCTCAAGGGGGTCGAGACCTTCGCCCTCAAGACCCCCGACCAGCTCGACGACGCCCGCGCCTTCTGCGCGCGGCACGCCGCGGCCCTCCCCCACGACTCCGAAGGTGCCAGCTCATGAGCCCGCTCCAGTCCTCCCAGGGTGCGCCGCACGCGGCGATCCTCGGCATCGGTGCCTACCGCCCCTCACGCGTGATCCCCAACGCCGACATCGTCGCCGCGATCGACTCCAGCGACGAGTGGATCCAGCAGCGCTCGGGCATCAAGCAGCGCCGGTGGGCCACGCCCGAGGAGACCGTGCAGCTCATGTCGGTCGAGGCCTCGCGCAAGGCCCTGGCACACGCCGGCCTCGACGCCCGTCAGATCGACTGCGTCGTGGTCGCCACCGTCAGCCACATGCTGCAGACGCCGGCCGTCGCGACCGCGATCGCGCACGAGCTCGGCACCGACCAGGCGGCCGCCTTCGACATCTCCGCGGCCTGCGCCGGGTTCTGCCACGCCGTCGCCATGGCGTCGGACTTCGTGCGTGCGGGCAGCGCCCGCCACGTGCTGGTCATCGGCGTCGAGCGGCTCTCGGACCTCACCGACGTCGGCGACCGGGGCACCGCGTTCATCTTCGCCGACGGAGCCGGAGCAGCGGTCGTCGGTCCGAGCGACACCCCGGGCATCGGTCCGGTCGTGTGGGGCTCCGACGGCGAGCAGTTCGACCTGATCCGGCAGCGCGAGGACTGGCGCGACGTCCTGGCCTCGGGCGAGCCGTCGATGCCCCACCTCGTGATGCAGGGCAACCCGGTCTTCCGCTGGGCGTCCTTCGCGATGGCCAAGATCGGCCAGCAGGCCCTCGACCGGGCAGGCGTCAGCATCGACGACCTCGACGTCTTCGTCCCCCACCAGGCCAACATGCGCATCATCGACGCGATGGCCAGGTCGATGAAGCTCCCCGAACGCGTCCGGATCGCCCGCGACATCGCCGAGCAGGGCAACACCTCGGCGGCCTCCATCCCGCTGGCCCTGGACCGGATGATCGCCGAGGGCGAGGCTCGCAGCGGCGACACGGCCCTGCTCATCGCCTTCGGCGCCGGCCTGGCGTACGCCGCACAGGTCGTCACCGTCCCCTGAGCAACACACCCCAGACCGCACCACCACAAGCACCACCCGACAACCGAGAGGAACAGCCCCACATGGCCACCACCGAAGAGATCCGCGCCGACCTCGCCGACATCGTCAACGAGGTCGCCGGAATCGACGCCGACGACGTCCAGCTCGACAAGTCGTTCGTCGACGACCTCGACGTCGACTCGCTGTCCATGGTCGAGGTCGTCGTGGCCGCGGAGGAGAAGTTCAGCGTCTCGATCCCCGACGACGAGGTCAAGAACCTCAAGACCGTGGGCGACGCCGTCGCCTTCATCGAGCGCGCCCAGGGCTGACCTGCCGCCAGCGCCTGCCCCCGCGGGCGCCGGCACTCCCCGGCACGGGGGCCGGCGCCCGCCCGCAGCACACCAGATCAGAGGATGAGATGAGCCGCACAAGAGTCGTGGTGACCGGTCTCGGCACCACCAGCCCCGTCGGAGGCGACGTCGCCAGCACCTGGGACGCGCTCGTGAACGGCCGCTCAGGTGTCCGGGCCCTGACCGACCCCTGGGCCGAGGAGATGCCGGTCAAGATCGCCGGACGCGTGGCGGTCGAGCCGACCGAGGTCCTCGAGCGGGTCAAGGCGCGCCGCCTGGACCGCTCCTCGCAGTTCGCGATGGTCGCGGCGATGGAGGCCTGGCGCGACTCCGGCCTCGACGCCGCCCAGGCGGCCGGTGACCTCGAGGCCGAGCGGGTCGGGGTCGCGATGGCCTCCGGCATCGGTGGCGTCAACACCCTCCTGGACAACTACGACACGCTCAAGGAGAAGGGTCCCCGACGGGTCTCCCCTCTCGCCGTCCCGATGCTGATGCCCAACGCGCCCGCCGCGCAGATCAGCCTGTACGTCGGCGCGCGGGCCGCGGTGAACACCCCGGTCTCCGCGTGTGCCTCGGGCAACGAGGGCATCGCCCTGGCCATCGACCAGATCCGCCTCGGCCGTGCCGACGTGGTGGTCGCGGGGGGCACCGAGGCGGCGATCCACCCGCTGCCGATGGCCGCCTTCGCGAACATGATGGCGCTGTCGAAGAACCCCGGTGACCCTACGACGGTCTCGCGCCCCTGGGACACCGGCCGCGACGGCTTCGTGCTCGGTGAGGGCGCCGGCGTGCTCGTGCTGGAGTCCGAGGAGCACGCCCGGGCCCGTGGCGCGCGGATCTACGCCGAGGTGCTCGGTGCCGGCATCACCGCCGACGCCCACGACATCGCCCAGCCCGACCCGGCCGGCCGCGGCGGCGCCCGCGCCATCCTGCGGGCGCTCGCGGAGTCCGACATCACCGCCGGGGACATCGCCCACATCAACGCGCACGCGACCTCGACCCCGCAGGGGGACATCGCCGAGGGCCTGATGATCCACGCGACGCTCGGCAAGCACGCCGACGACGTCGTGGTCACCAGCACCAAGTCGATGACCGGGCACCTGCTCGGCGGCGCCGGGGCCCTCGAGGCCATCGCCGTGGTGATGGCCCTGCACCACCGGGTCGCCCCGCCGACGATCAACCTCGACAACCTCGACCCGCAGGTCGAGCTCGACATCCCGACCAAGGCGCGCGACCTGCCCCAGGGCGACATCGCGGCCCTGAACAACTCCTTCGGGTTCGGTGGCGCCAACGTCGCGGTTGCCTTCGGCAGCGTCTGACCGCTCGACTCCGCACCGGGAGCCCCCGCCACGAGGCGCCTGGCACGTGGAAGAACCCCCATCGGCACCGCCGGTGGGGGTTCTTCCGCATCCGGATGGTCCGGCGCCGCCGTAACGCCTGGCGAGGCGCTGCGTTGTACTCATGACGCCCGTCACACCACCGTGGAGGACCTCAATGCTGCGCACGGCGACCCTCGCCCTGCTGACCACGCTCGTGGCCGCGCTGCTCGTCGCCACGGGATCCGGCGCGGCGCAGGCGCGTTCGTACGGACACACCGGTGCCCCCGACCGGGTCCTGCGCGACGGTTGCCATCGCTACCGCTATCACTACGTGATCAAGCCGCCGAACAACGACTGGGTCCTCGAGACCTACCTGCGGGACCCGCGGCACCGAAGGCTGGCCTCCAACGCGTTCAGCTCCGACTCCGAGCGCAAGCGCGGTCACGGCCGGTTCCAGTTCTGTCGCTACTCGGCGGTGCCGGGCCGGTTCACGATCCGGGCCAAGCTCACGTGGTACACGACGCCGATCCTGGGGGCGCAGAAGTCGCACCAGGTCTGGCTGGACCCCTCACACTTCCGGCTGCGCCGGCCCTGAGCGCGATCCGGCACCTGGTCGGCCGGCCAGTGCCGGCCCGCCAGGGCTAGACGACCTGGTGCAGCCAGCGGACCGGCGCGCCGTCACCGGCGTGACGGAACGTCTCGAGCTCGTCGTCCCAGGGCTTGCCCAGCAGCTTGTCGATCTCGACCAGCAGCGTCGTGTCACCGAGCGCCGCCTTGACCACGGCGGCCTTGAGCCGGTCCTCGGGGATCATGATGTCGCCGTGCAGGCCGGTCACGGCGTGGTAGACGCCCAGCTCGGGGGTGTAGGAGTAGCGCGAGCCCTCGGAGGACGACGTGGGCTCCTCGGTGATCTCGAACCGGAGGTGGTTCCAGCCGCGCAGCGACGAGGCCACGGCGGCGGCAGAGCCGGCAGCGCCGGCCCAGGAGAGCTCGGCGCGGTACGTGCCCTGCTGTGCCGGCTGCGGGATCCAGTCCAGGCTCACGGGCGTGCCGAGTACGCCGCCCACGGCCCACTCGACGTGCGGGCACAGCGCTGACGGCGCAGAGTGCACAAACAGGATGCCCCTCGTCCCCGAACCAGTCGGGCGGGCGGCAGTGCGTGCGGTCACCGTGACCTCCTTCATCTCCGGCGTCGAGATACGCCTTCCCCAGCGGTCTCGTTGTGGAGCAAAGGGTGCCGAGTGACACAGTTGTAAGTTGTAGCACCATTGTGGCGTATGTTGCGCCTGAGCACCAGCCAATCGAACTTCCGGGCCAAAATCTGTTCCGGATCGCCGGGGCTTCCGGCGTTCGTCCAGACGGCTGTGCGCGGGCGTCAGGCGGGCCGATCGGTCAGGTGGACCAGAGCCGGGTCGACGATGTTGGCCGCGTCCTGCACCGCGCCGAGCAGGCGGCCGTCGCCCACCACCCGGGGCCCCTCCACGACGTCGAGGACCACGCAGGTCACGTTGTCGCGGCCGCCGGCCGCCAGCGCCGACTGCGTGAGCACGGCCGCGGCGGAGTGCGGGTCCACCAGCCGCAGCACCTCGGCGATCCGCTCGGTGTCGACGAGGTCGGTCAGTCCGTCGCTGCACAGGAGCAGGCGGTCCTCCTCGTGGAGCTCGAGCGGGACGAGATCGAGGTCGTGCGGGTCGATGGCGGGGTTCGCGTCTACCGAGCGCAGGACCACGTTGCGCCACGGGTGCTGCGAGGCCGCCTCGTGGCTCAGCTGCCCCGCGTCCTCCAGCTGCCGCACGTAGGTGTGGTCACGGGAGACCTGACTGAGCACACCGTCGCGCAGCAGGAAGACCCGGGAGTCCCCCACGTGGCCGAGCACCACCCGGTGGCCGTCACAGACCACCGCCGAGAGGGTGGTGGCCATGCCGTCACGCGACGGGTCCTGGCGCACTCCGGCCGCGAGACTGGCGCGGGCGGCGGCCACCGCGTCCAGCAGGACGAGCTCGGGTTCCTCCCCGAACCTGCCCAGGGCCGTCGCGGAGACGACGTACGCCGTGGTGGCGGAGGCGACCTCACCGGCCGCCGCTCCTCCGACCCCGTCGGCCACCAGAGCGACGTAGGGACCGACGAACGCCGAGTCCTCATTGTGCTCACGGACGCGACCGACGTCGCTGACACCTGCTCCCGAGAATCGCAGCATCGCCGCCCCCTGGTCCGGAACTGACTCGCAGTAGACCGCCACAAGACACGCAGGGTCAACCCCCGCGGCGCGGGACGTCGTCCGCAGCCTGCCCACGTCGTGGCCGGGTCAATCCTCACGACGGTGACCAATCGGGGACCGACTCCCGACCTTCGCTCAGTCCTGACGACGCTCCAGGGCCTCGGCGCGATCCGCGGCATCGGTGATCTGGTCGGCATCGATCGCGTTCGTCCGGTGGAACCAGGCCAGCGCGTCGGTCTCACGGCCGGCCGCCTCGAGCGTGTCCGCGTAGGCGTAGCGCAGGCGCACCACCCAGGACGCGCGACTCTTGGACGTGAGCGGTGCGAGTTCCAGGGTGCGCAGGGCGGCGTCGAGCTGACCCATGTCACGCCGGGCACCGGCCTCGACAATGGTCATCTCCGCCTTGGCCTCGGGCACGAAGTTCGCGACCGAGGGGCTCTTGGCGAGCTTCAGGGCCTGGTCGGGCTGGCCGAGGGCGCGGTGGCAGTCCGCCATGATCGGCAGGTACGCCGTGGCGCCGTTCATCCGCTTGGCCGCACGCAGCTCGGCCAGGGCCTCGGAGTAGTGACCGGCGGCGTACGCCGCCTCGCCCGCAGCCTCGCGGACGACCGCGAGCCTCGGAGCACGCGCTCGCGCCGCCAGCGTGTGCTGGTAGGCCGTCTCGGGGTCCTCGTCGACCAGCATGCCGGCCGCGGCGAGGTGGCGCGCCACCCGCGAGGCCAGCTTCTCGGGCAGGCCCTTGAGCTGGGCCGTCACCGAGCGGTCGAGCTCCCGGCCGGTGATCTCCTCCGGGAGGTCCGGGCCGTCGTACCTGGCCTGCTCGACGCTGCGGTCACCCTGCTTGTCCGCGGGGCGCTTCCAGTCGCTCTTGCGACCGGGACGATCGCTGGACCGCCCTCGATCGGGGCGCCCACCCCCCGTGCGGTCCCCACTCTTGTAGTCGCCACCCTTGCGGTCGCTACGTTCGCCGCGCTCCGGGCGGGAGGGGCCCGAGGAGCGACCATCCCTGGAACGGGACGAGGAGGGCCCGCCACCCTCACGACGGGGGCCGGATCCGCGACCTCCATCGCGAGCGGGACGCTGGCTGCGACGGTCTTCGGCCACGACTTCACACCTCTCGGGGGGAAACTTCTCTGAAATAGCGTAGAGGCCACCTTGCGGTGGCCTCTACGGAGTGTATGTCCGGCGGCGTCCTACTCTCCCACAGCCTCGCGGCTGCAGTACCATCGGCGCTGAAAGGCTTAACTTCCGGGTTCGGGATGGGACCGGGTGTTTCCCTTTCGCTATGGCCGCCGTAACTCTGGCGGAAACACACGCACCCACGGATTGTTGCTGGTGGGGGTGTTTCCAAGCTCTATGTAGTTGATCGTTCCTGGGCCAACGGGGTTTGTTGGTTGGGAACTGCGTAGTGGACGCGTAGCACTCACCGTGTCTTTGGTGTGTTGTGGTGATGTGTGTGTGGGACAAGCCCTCGGCCTATTAGTACCGGTCGGCTAGGCATTACTGCTGTACACCTCCGGCCTATCAACCCAGTGTTCTGCTGGGGGCCTTACCCGATTATATCGGTGGGAAACCTCATCTTGAAACGTGCTTCCCGCTTAGATGCATTCAGCGGTTATCACTTCCGAACGTAGCTAACCAGCCGTGCCCCTGGCGGGACAACTGGCACACCAGAGGTTCGTCCATCCCGGTCCTCTCGTACTAGGGACAGCCTTTCTCAAGTTTCCT
>Ga0308173_10000546_pt1 | contig 16275 bp, 13 predicted proteins | sample PhyPR1_FD_203716 | JGI IMG/M metagenome (GOLD analysis project Ga0308173, IMG submission 203716) | Soil microbial communities from UC Gill Tract Community Farm, Albany, California, United States - DLSLS.P.R1 | ecosystem: Environmental > Terrestrial > Soil > Agricultural land | place: USA...
TCCGCATACGCCTTCGCGAGCTTGTCCTGGCTGCCGACGGCGAAGGCGTCGGAGCGCTGCTTCGTCAGCTGCGGGAAGCGGTCGTGCAGGTTCTCCGCGGTCTTGCCCATGACGAGCGCGTCGGGGTCGACGATCTTCTCGCTGACGATGCGCGGGTTGGGGTCGACGCCCTCGCCCATGGGGTGGCGGCCCATGTGCTCGACGCCGCCGGCGATCGCGATGTCGTAGGCGCCGAAGGCGATCGAGCTCGCCGTGTTGGTGACGGCGGTCATCGCGCCGGCGCACATGCGGTCGACGGAGTAGCCCGGAGTCGTGCTCGGCAGGCCGGAGAGGAGGGCGGCCGTGCGTCCGAGCGTCAGGCCCTGGTCGCCGATCTGGGTGGTGGCGGCGATCGCGACCTCCTCGACCTTGTCCTTGGGCAGGGTCGGGTTGCGGTGCAGCAGCTCGCGGATGCACCGGATGACGAGGTCGTCGGCCCGGGTCTGGGCATACATGCCCTTCTCGCCGGCCTTGCCGAACGGCGTCCGGACGCCGTCGACGAAGACGACCTCATTGAGTGCGCGGGGCACAGTGCCTCCAGTGGGTCGAGGGTGGTCGCAGGGACCAGGTTGGTCGCGGGACCGGGACAGAACCCAGCTCCAGGGCGCGGGTGCACGCCCCGCGGCTCATGCTACTTCCCGGTAACTTCGGCGCCAACGGCCCGGTCCGTGACCATGCTCACCCGCGCCCGGCCACGCTGGGGGTACGCGCCAGGGTCCTCCGTGCGCGGGTCAGGCGGGTCGGTGCTCGCTGCAGGCGAGGGAGACCAGCGGCGCCGCGATGGTGGTTTGCCAGTGGCGAGCCCCCATCGAGGAGAGCGCGTCGGCGACCTCGGCCGTCGTGGGCGCTGCCGGGCCCTCCCACAGGAAGCGGCGCAGCAGGTCGGGCGTCAGGAGGTTCTCGACGGGCACGGCCAGCTCGGCGGAGACGGCGCCGAGCAGCTCACGCGAGCGCGTCAGGCGCGCGGCCGCCACCGGGTCGCGGTCGGGCCACGCCTTGGGCGGCGGCGGACCGGTCGGTGGCAGGGTCAGTGGCGGCAGGTCCGTCTCGGGCAGCGCGAGCGCCCGGGCGACCGTCTCGATGATCGCCTCCTGGTGGCGGCGGATCGAGCGGGCCAGGCGAGGGTCGCTCGACGACACGGTGTGCGGCGGCCTGGTCGCGCGCTGGTTGGCGATGGCGATCTCGCTGATGGCGGCGTCGGGCAGGACGCGGCCGGGGGAGGTGTCGCGCTGCTGCGCGGTCGCGTCGCGCCAGAACCACAGCTCGCGCACGATCGCGAGCCCCCGCCGGCCGCGCACCTTGTGCATGCCCGACGTGCGTCGCCAGGGGTCGACCCGCGGCTCGGGGCCGGTGAAGTCGAGCAGGTGCTCGAACTCCTCCCGCGCCCACGCGTCCTTGCCCTGGGAGGCGAGCTCGGCGGCGACGGCGTCGCGGAGGTCGACGAGCACCTCGACGTCGAGGGCGGCATACCGGAGCCACGGCTCGGGCAGCGGGCGCACCGACCAGTCGACGGCGGAGTGCTCCTTGGCCAGCTGCAGCCCGAGGTAGTGCTCGACCATGGCGCCGAGACCCACGCGGGGCAGGCCGGCCAGCCGGCCGCCGAGCTCGGTGTCGAAGAGCGCCTGCGGACGCAGCCCGACCTCGGTGAGGCAGGGCAGGTCCTGGGTGGCGGCGTGCAGGATCCACTCGGCGTCCCCGATGGCGTCTCCGACGGGGGAGAGGTCGGGGCACGCGATCGGGTCGATGAGCCAGGTGCCGGAGCCCTCGCGCCGGATCTGGACGAGGTAGGCGCGCTGTCCGTAGCGGTAGCCTGAGGCCCGCTCCGCGTCGATGCCCACCGGGCCCGTGCCGCCGGCGATGGCCTCGGCGGCGCGCACCAGGGTGCGCTCGTCGACCACGACGTCCGGCACGCCGTCGCGCGGGTGGGTCAGTGGCACGAGGGCCGGCGCGGTGTCCGTGCCGTCCGCCACGAGCTCGTCCGCAGCAGCGGCAGCATCGATCACAGTGGGGTCTGCGACCACGTCGGTTGCGAGCTCGTCCGTGGCCTCGGTCGGGTCCCTGGGCTCCGCTGTCACCGGCGCTGCCCCGGTAGGGGGACGACGCCGTCGGGCAGCGGCGGGATGCCCGCGATGGTGCACAGCATGTCGGCCCAGGCGCGCAGGTGCTCCGGTGCGTCGCCGGCGACCGGCGTCCAGGAGGCGCGGATCTCCATCTCGACGCTCGCCTCGCGGTCTGCGAGCCCGGCGAAGCTCTCGCTGACGACGCGCGTCACGGTGCCCGCCTCTGCCGTCCAGGAGAGCCCGCGGCTGACCAGGGAGTCGGTGAGCCAGGACCAGCCCACGGCGCCGAGCATCGGGTCCCCGGCCAGCTCGGGCTCGAGCTCGGCCCTGGCGAAGGTGACGATGCGCCACTGCCCGTCCCAGGTCTCCGGTGCCGCCGGGTCGTGCAGCAGCACGAACCGGCCGGTCGCGAGGTCCTCGTCGGGGTCGGCGACGTCGATGACGTCGGCGGTGATCGCCGCGGCGTACGGCGCGATGCGCGTCGGGGCGGGGACCTCGGTCAGGCGCACCTCGGAGCGCAGACGGACGTCTCGCAGGGCGCTCAGCGTCCTTGCGAAGACCGCGCCGTGGCTGCCCGGCAACGTTCTCGTGTGCACCGCACGAGCGTATGCCGCGTGCGGGCGTTCTGTCCTGAGGCACGCCGGGTGAGCGTGGCTCGGGGGGCCCCCGGCGACATGGCAGGATTGACCGGTGCCGACCGCAGCCCTACCAGACACCCGCCAGAGCGACCTCGTGCGCGCTGCCCGCCGGGAGCCGGTCAGCCGCACCCCCGTGTGGTTCATGCGCCAGGCCGGCCGCTCCCTGCCCGAGTACCGCGCGATCCGCGAGGGCGTGCCGATGCTCGAGTCGTGCATGCGTCCCGAGCTCGTCACCGAGATCACCCTGCAGCCGGTGCGCCGCCACGGTGTCGACGCCGCGATCTTCTTCAGCGACATCGTCGTGCCGCTCAAGGCGATCGGGGTCGACCTCGACATCGTGCCGGGGGTGGGTCCCGTCGTGGCGCGCCCGGTGCGCTCGGCCGCCGACCTCGACCAGCTCGTGCCCTTGACGCCGGAGCACGTGCCCTTCGTCACCGAGTCGGTGCAGCAGCTCGTCCGTGAGCTGGGTGAGACGCCGCTGATCGGTTTCGCCGGCGCCCCGTTCACGCTGGCCTCCTACCTCGTCGAGGGTGGCCCGTCGAAGAACCACGAGAAGACCAAGGCGCTCATGCACGGCGACCCGCAGCTGTGGGATGCCCTGTGCGCGAGGCTCGCCCAGATCTCGGGGGAGTTCCTCCGGGTCCAGGCGCAGGCCGGTGCCAGCGCCGTCCAGCTCTTCGACTCGTGGGCGGGTGCGCTGTCGCGGGCCGACTACGCCGCTCGGGCGCAACCGCACTCCGCGGTCGCGCTCGCAGCCGTCGAGGACCTCGACGTGCCGCGCATCCACTTCGGTGTCGGCACCGGTGAGCTGCTCACGCTCATGGGGGAGGCCGGCGCCGAGGTCGTCGGCGTCGACTACCGCGTGTCGCTGACCGACGCCGTCGACCGTCTCGGGCCGGGGTATGCCGTCCAGGGCAACCTGGACCCCGCGCTGCTGTTCGCGCCGTGGGAGGCGCTCGAGCGGCGCGTGCGCGAGATCGTGGAGGAGGGGCGCCGGGCGCCCGGGCACATCTTCAACCTCGGCCACGGCGTGCTGCCGAACGTCGACCCCGACGTGCTCACCCGCGTCACCGCACTCGTGCACGAGTGCTCGGGGCGCGGATGACGGCAACGGCGCCCAGGATGACCACGGCAGCGCCCTCGGTCGCTCGCTCCAGCCTCACCATGCTGGGCGGGTCCGTGGCGTCGCGCGTGCTCGGCATCCTGCGCAATGCGCTGATCACGGCGATCATCGGGCTCACGCTGGCCGGCGACGCGTTCTCGCTCGCGAACACCCTGCCCAACGTGCTCTACGTGCTCGCCGCGGGCGGCATCCTCAACGCCGTGCTCATCCCGTCGCTCGCGCGGGCCATGAAGCTGGAGGACGGGGGACAGGAGTTCACCGACCGGGTCATCACGGTGGCACTGGCCGGGATGGCCGGCATCACCGTGCTCGTCATGGCGGGTGCCGGCGGCTTCGTGTGGCTGCTCGCGCGCAACAGCTCACCCGACTTCAAGAGCCTCGCTCTGTCCTTCTCGCTGGTCTGCCTGCCGCAGATCTTCTTCTACGGCCTCTTCGCCCTGCTCGGCCAGATCCTCAATGCCAGGGGCCGGTTCGGCGCGTTCGCGTGGGCGCCGTTCATCGCCAACGTCGTCGCCGTCGCGGGTCTGCTGCTCTTCCTCGTCGTCTTCCCGAAGCCGCACCTCGTCGACGCAGCCGGCCAGGCGCGTGCGCGCAACCCGTCGGAGTGGACGGCGCCGATGATCTGGCTCTTTGCGGGCTCGGCGACGATCTCCGTGGTCGTCCAGGCCCTGTCGCTCCTACCGGCCCTGCGCCGCACCGGCTTCCACTACCGCCCCCGCTGGGGCGTGCGCGGTGTCGGCCTCGGAGGTGTGAGCCGCCTCGCCCTCTGGGCCTTCGCTGGCCTGGCCATCTCGCAGCTCGGTTTCTTCATCAGCCAGGGCGTCCTCAACAACGCGACCTCCGCGGCCCAGCGGATGGGACTGGGGGCCGCGGTGCGCGGCCCGGCGGCCTACGGAGTCGCCTTCACCCTCTTCATGCTCCCGCACGCCTTCGTGACCACCTCGATCATCACGGCGCTCTTCCCTCGCTTCTCGGCGGCCGCCGCCTCCGGCGACAAGACGGCCTTGCGGCGCGACTTCCGGCAGGGCCTGACCATGCCGCTCGTGGCCAACGTGCCGATCATGGTGCTCGTCGTCGTCCTGGCCATCCCGATCGTGGCCCTGCTCTATCCCAGTGGCACCGACCCGCGGTCGATCGAGGTCTCAGCGAGCCTGCTCGTCATCATGATCCTGGGCCTCGTGCCGTTCGGGCTGGACCTGCTGTGCTACCGGATGTTCTTCGCCCTCGAGGACGGCAAGCCGACGGTGGTGATGCAGGCACTCCTGACCGGCATCAGCGCCCTTGCAGGTCTCATCACGGTCTTCGTCAACCCGGTGTGGGCGATCGGGATCATGGCCATGGGGCAGACCGTGGGCAACATCGTCAGCTCCGGCGTGGGTCTCTACCTGCTACGCCGGCGCACCGGCAGCCTCGGCCTGATGGGCTCCGTCGTCACCGCGTCGCGTGTCGGCATCGCGGCGACGGTGGCCGGACTCTTCGCCTGGGCCGTCACGGTGGTGGTCCACCCGATCACCGCCAGCGCCATCGACGGGTCGTCGTCCGTCGCCAAGCGCATCTTCGCCAGCGCGCTCGAGATCGGCCTGACCAGTCTGGTCTTCGGCGTCATCTACCTCGGGATCGCCCACGCCCTGCACGTCCGCGAGGTGCGCCAGGTCTCCGACATGGTGCGTCGTCGGCTCGGCCGCTGAGGCAGTCGGGTCGTCACTCGCCGGGGTCCGAGGACCTCGCCGCCGTGCCGGTGGAGGCTGTGCCGGCAGGGGCGGCGGTGCTCCCGGTGGGAGGCGAGATGGACGAGCTCGGCGAGGTCGCCGGGGCTGCGCCGGCCTCACGGCGGCGCCACAGCCGCAGGGCGAGCAGACCGAGCGGCACGAGGACGAGCAGCCACGGCAGCAGGGCGGCCAGCCCGGTGAGGACGACCGTGAGCGAGCCGAGGAGGCTGTCCCAGGCCGACCGCAGGCCCGTGGTGATGCCGTTGCCCGAGGGCAGAGGTGGGGGCGCCGTGGTGGTGGCCGTCCACAGCGACACGGTGACGTCGCTCGTGGTCGTCATGGCGTCGAGCTGCGCCAGGCGCTGGGTCAGCGAGTCGAGGTCCGCCTGGCGACGGGTCAGCTCGGTCTCGAGCGTGATGATCTGCTGCAGGTCGGTGGTCTTCGCGAGCAGCGCACTCAGCCGGGCGATCCCGTCACGCATCGGCTGGATCCGCGCCCTGGTGTCGACGTAGGTGTCGGTCACGTCCTCCGACTGTGACGAGCGGTAGCTGACGGAGCCGAGCCGGGACAGCTGTGTCAGCACCTCGTCGAGCGCCTTGGCGGGCACGTTGAGCACCATCCGCGCCTGGTCCACTCCGACCTCCTGCAACGAGGCAGTCGACCGGGTGGGCGGCTGGATGCCCGGCGAGCTCGTCACTCCGCTGGAGGGTGAGTCGACCGGGCCTCCGATCGGGCCGCCGGTGGGATCGATCGACGTGACGACGTTCTCGGAGGTGACCTGACCGCCCGCGTCGGTGGCGACGACGCGGGCCCGGGCCGCGGCTCCGGCGAGGTCGGTCACCGTGAGCCCGAGCCAGGCCGTGCGGGCGATCTTGGGAGCGTCGACCACCGACTCGCCGGCACCGGCGGAGGCGCTGGGGGCCTGCGCCCCTTCCTTGCTCGCGCCCGAGCCGGTAGGGACCGACGGAGCCGAGGGCGCGGTGGCGGCGCCGGCGGACCCGTTGCCTGCCTTCGCCGGAGCGCCCGGGCGGGCCGCCGGCCCGGTGTCGGCCGACGGCGTGACGAAACCGCCGGCCACGCCGCGCAGGCCGAGAGGGATCGCGAGCCCGAGCAGGACGACCGCGGTCCCGGCCGCGATGACGAGTCGGCGTGTCGACGGCGCCCGCGAGGAGCGGCGGAACGACCGAGCTGAGGACCGAGCTGAGGTCCGAGCTGAGGTCCGAGGTGACGGCTGCGGGAAGGGCCGCGGGAACGACTTCGTGGGTGACTCGGTGGGTGACTCGGTGGGTGACTCGGTGGGTGACTCGGTGGGCGATGACGCGGCTGCTGGCGCGGAGGTGTCGCCAGGCAGGTGCGAGAGGGCGGTCATGGGTCGGCCTTTCGACGGGTCGCCTCCGCAGTGGTCACGTGGTGGTGCAGGACCCGCGACGCAGCCATGGCGACGTGATGCCTGCAGAGACACCTGAGCGGCCGGGGACGTTGCGGGCCCCCTGCTGCACCGACCCGGCGGTGTGCAGCGCCCCGAGCACGGCACCGCCGTGCCCAGGTGGAAGAGTGGCGGCATGGCAACGACGGTCGCCGTCCTCGGCGGTGGGATCAGCGGGCTGGCGGCCGCGTGGGAGCTGAGCCGTTCCGACAGCGGCTGCGAGGTGACGCTGCTCGAGGGCACCGACCGTGTCGGTGGCAAGCTCCGCCTCGCGGAGGTCGGCGGAGTGCGCATCGACGTCGGCGCCGAGTCGGTGCTCGCCCGCCGGCCGGAGGCCCTGACCCTCTTCGACGAGCTGGGGGTCGCCGACCGCATCACCCACCCCGGCCCCGCCGGTGCCTCGATCGTCTCGCGCGGGAAGCGCTGGCCGATGCCGCGCGGCACCCTGATGGGCGTGCCGTCCGATCCCGAGTCCGTACGCGGACTGCTGAGCGCCGACGAGGTCGACCGGCTCGCGCGCGAGGCCCTCGGCGAGGTCGTCGAGGGTGACGTGTCCGTGGGCGACCTCGTCGACCGTCGGCTCGGCAGCGCGGTGACCGACCGGCTCGTGGAGCCGCTGCTGGCGGGGGTGTATGCCGGCCACGCCCGCGAGATCTCCGCCGAGCAGGCGGTGCCGGTGCTGGCCGCGGCAGCCCGCGACGGGCGGCCGCTGCTCGACGTGGCACGCGCCGCGGCCGCCGCTGCGGCGAACGGCTCGGCTGGCCGACCCGTCTTCGCGTCCCTCGTCGGAGGGCTCGGCACGCTGCCCGAGGAGCTGGGACGCCGGCTCACCGAGTCCGGGGTCGACCTCCGTACGAGCACGGTCGTCCGGGAGCTGCGCCGGGACGGCGACGGCTGGGTCGTCTCGACCGGCCCGACCACCGACGTCATCCAGGAGCGCTTCGACGCCGTCGTGGTCGCCACGCCGGCAGCGCCCGCCTCCCGGCTGCTGCGGAGCGCCGCCCCCGCCGCCGCGAGTGCGCTGGCAGCCATCGAGTACGCGTCGATGGCGATCGTCACGCTCGCGCTCGACGGTCCGCCGCCCGCGGTCCTCGACGGCAGCGGCTTCCTCGTGCCGCCGACCGAGCCGCTGACCATCAAGGCGTCGACCTTCAGCACCGTCAAGTGGCCCTGGCTCGCCGCGGCACACCCCGACCGGACCTTCCTGCGCGCTTCGGTGGGACGCCACCGAGAGGAGGGCTCACTCCAGCGATCCGACGACGAGCTCGTCGAGGTCGCCCTCGCCGACCTGCGGCGGGTCCTCGGTGAGCTCCCCGACCCGGGCGCCGCCCACGTGCAGCGCTGGGGTGGGGGACTGCCGCAGTATGCCGTCGGGCACCGTGCGCGACTGGCGCCCACGAGAGGCCTCCCGCCGGGGCTCGCACTGTGCGGGGCGGCATACGACGGGGTCGGCATCCCGGCCTGCATCGCCTCCGGGCGGGCCGCTGCCCGGGCCGTCCTGACCCCCTGAGAGGCGACCCCCGGGAAGTTGCGATGATGGGTCCATGAGCGAGCGTCTGACCCCGGCACGAATGCGAGAGATCAACGACACCATCCGCTACTCCATGTGGTCGGTGTTCAGCAGCGTCACCCCCCTCGGTGACGACCGAGAGAAGCTGGTCTCCGAGCTCGAGGCCTTCCTCGAGGACGTCGCGGGCGAGGGCGTCGTCGTACGCGGCCTCTACGACGTGGCGGGCCTGCGCGGCGACGCCGACTTCATGGTGTGGTGGCACGCCGAGACGATCGAGCGGCTGCAGTCGGCCTACCACCGGCTCCTGCGCACCGAGCTCGGCCAGCACCTCGAGCCCGTGTGGAGCAGCGCGGCGCTGCACCGGCCGGCCGAGTTCAACAAGAGCCACATCCCGGCGTTCATGGCCGAGGAGGTGTCGCGCAAGTACCTCTGCGTCTACCCGTTCGTGCGCTCCTACGACTGGTACCTCCTCGAGGACGGCGAGCGGCGCGACCTGCTGCGCGAGCACGGGCAGATGGCGCGCGACTTCCCGGACGTGCGGGCCAACACCATCGCCTCCTTCGCCCTCGGCGACTACGAGTGGCTGCTGGCCTTCGAGGCCGACGAGCTGCACCGCATCGTCGACCTGATGCGCGAGCTGCGGGCGTCACGCGCTCGCCTGCACGTGCGCGAGGAGATCCCCTTCTTCACCGGCCCCAAGGTCGAGCCTGCCGAGCTGGTGGCCAACCTGCGCTGACCTCGCTGCTCCACGACGCACGAGTGGGCCCCGCTCCCGGTGGAGCGGGGCTCAGTCGTCGAAGGTCCGGGCCAGGATGGCGATGATCGGGATCAGCAGGAAGGCGAGCCAGGACCGGGTGAGGAAGAACGTGCCGAGGGCGATGAACGGCGACAGGCTCACGAGGGTCCGTGCGAGCTTCGCCCGCGGCGAGGACGGCGCGGCAGGCGGGGTCTGCGGCGCGGGAGGCGCCGGCGCGCCCGTCGTCGAGCCCACCGGCGAGCCGAGGGACGAAGCACCGGGCTGACCCAGCGTCGGCCGGGGTTCGGGAAGGTCGACGAACAGCGACGTGATGTCCCGCCGGACGACGGCGTCGTTGGCGCGGCCACGACGGTCCTCGTACTCGTTAGCGTCCAGCCGCCCGGCCGCGTGGTGCTCCGCCAGGGCGGCGAGAGCCTGCTCCCGCTCGTCGCTGCTGATCCGGATCTCCCCGTCGTCCATGGTTCGAATCTAGGCGAGGAGTACGGGGCCCGACAGCCGACCGGCGATCAGGCTTCGGTCGCCGAGTCGGTGTCGTCCGGCTCCAGCCGCAGCGAGATCGAGTTGATGCAGTAGCGCTGGTCGGTCGGGGTGTCGTAGCCCTCGCCCTCGAAGACGTGCCCGAGGTGCGAGCCGCAGCTGGCGCACCGGACCTCCACCCGCTTCATCCCGAAGGACCGGTCCTCGATGTACTGAACGGAGTCGCCGGCCAGGGGGGAGTAGAACGAGGGCCACCCGCAGTGCGACTCGAACTTGGTGTCGCTGCGGAAGAGCTCGGCGCCGCACGCTCGGCAGGAGTAGACGCCCTGCGTCTTGGTGTCGGTGTACTCGCCGCGGAAGGCCGGCTCCGTGCCCGCCTGGCGCAGGACCTTGTACTCGGCCGGCGTGAGGGCCGCGCGCCACTCCTCGTCGGTGCGCTGGACGGCATACGGCTTCTGGGAGGTGCTGTGCTCGCTCATGTCCTTCCCAACGCGATGCCACCGCGGTTTGTGCCCGCGCCCCGCTTGACGTCCCGCCCACCGGCGCGCCTCTGGCACGCCCTCCGACGTGATGTCACCGACCTTTGCCACGATGGGGCCGTGCCGGTGCGCCGTGTGGTCTCCCGTCCGGTGCTCGTGGCGGCGGCTGCGGGCACCGGTTCGCTGCTGGGTGCGGCGAGCGGCTCCCTGGCGGCCGCTGCCTATTTCGCCCGCAAGGTCGTGACGCCGGACGAGCTGCAGGCCGACGACGTCGAGATCGTCACCCACGGCCGGCAGACCGTCACCTTCGCGACCACGTCCGAGACCGTGGCGGCCGGGCGCTACGGCGTCTGGCTCGACGGCGGGTCCGGTCACGCGCGCGTCGGCGAGGTCGTCGCCGAGGGTGCCGGCACCGTGACGCGACGGCTGCTCGCGGTCGACCGAGGACGGCTCGAGGTCGGAGCCGCGCGCTGGAACCAGTACTACTACTGGGACCGGCCCTCGGTGAGCCTGGGCCTGCCCGACGAGGACGTGTGCGTCCAGTCCGACGTCGGTGCCCTTCCCGGCTGGCTCGTCCGCCCCGAGGGCGACGCGTCGGGGACCGACTGGGCGGTGCTGGTCCACGGTCGCGGTGCCCGCAAGGAGGAGACGCTGCGGGCGGTGCCCGTCCTGCGCGAGGCTGGCTGGACCAGCCTCGTCACCGCCTACCGCAACGACCGCGACGCGCCGCGTGGGCTGGACGGGCGCTACAGCCTGGGTTTGTCGGAGTGGCGCGACGTCGAGGCGGCCATGGCGTATGCCGTGTCGCAGGGTGCGCGGCGGATCCTCCTCCTGGGGTGGTCGATGGGTGGCGCGATCGTCCTGCAGGCGCTCGACCGGTCGCCGCTGGCGCGCCACGTCGTGGGCGTCGCGCTCGACTCCCCGGTGGTCGACTGGGGTGTGGTCCTGCGGCACCACGGGAGGTTGCGCAAGGTGCCAGGCCCGCTCGTGCGGGTCGCCACCGACCTGATGGGCTCACGCCGCAGCCGGAGGCTCGTGGGGGTCCACGAGCCGATCGACGTGGCCCGCACCGACTGGGTCGCCCGCGCAGGCGAGCTGCGCCACCCGATGCTCGTCATCGCCTCCGACGGCGACGACTTCGTCCCCGCCGGTCCCGCAGTGGCTCTCGCGGGGCGGCGGCCCGACCTCGTCCGGCTCGAGCGGTGGGAGACGGCCGGGCACTGCCGCGAGTGGAACCAGGACCCCGAGCGGTGGGAGCGCGTGCTGCGCGAGTTCGTCGAGACCCGGTGAGGCGGAGCGCTCGATGACGAGTGCTGTCCGTGCGGATGTCGGCAGAGCCGACGCGTCGAGGCGTCGGGCGCTCAGCGCCTGACCAGCCACCGTCCCATGAGCGTGTCGTCCTGCTCGACGAGGAGCTCGAGCTGCAGGTCCAGCGGGACGCCCTGCAGCGCCACGGGACGAGGATGCTCCCCGCCGACGACCTGGGGCGCGATGGTGAAGCACAGCTCGTCCATGCTGCCCGCGGACAGGAACGCGGCCAGCAGGGTGGGGCCGCCCTCCGTGAGCACGTGGTCCCACCCCCGCTCGGCCAGGGCGGACAGCAGCGCGGCGACGTCCACCTCGTCCTCGCCGCAGACGATGACGTTCTCGTGGCCGAGGTCGCGTCGCGCCTGGGCCAGGCCCGGCGCGGAGTCGGGCACGGCCATGAGCGCGCGGCCGTCGCGGCAGCCGCTGAGCGTCGGGGGCACGGCGCCGTGGTTGCTCACCGCGACCAGGGGTAGCGCCTCGGGCAGCCCGAGGCCGCGACGCAGGTCCAGCAGCGAGTCGGACACGGACAGCGGGGGATAGCCCTCGGCCCGGATGGTGCCGGCCCCGACGACGATCACCTGGCTGAGGGCCCGCAGCACCTCGAAGACGACGTGGTCCGCCTCGTTGTTGAGCGAGCCCGAGCGCCCGTCGGGACCGGTGGCGGCACCGTCGAGCGAGGTGATCATGTTGCAGCGCACCCAAGGGCCACCCGGGGCGGCATACGCGGTGAAGAGTCCCGCGTCGTCGAGGTCGGCGGGAGCGGGCAGGCCGGAACGGCCGGGGACGAGCAGTCGCATGCCCGCCAGTATCCGTCGTGCATCCCGCCGCGCGGGCTCCGGCTCGGGCAGGATGTCGCCATGGGCAAGGGCGCGAAGGGCAAGAAGGACAAGGGCAAGAACAAGAAGGCCGCGAAGGGGCGGAGCGGCAAGCTCGCCGCGGCCGTGGTGGAGCACGCCGCTGAGCAGGACGAGCTGGTCGCGGAGCACGAGGCGGACGCCGTCGAGGAGATCAAGGACATCGGCAACGCCTTGCGTGTCGGCAAGGGCTTCGAGCTCGCCCTGGTGAACACCTCGGGCACACCGGGTTTCACCGGGAACAAGCTCGACGGCAAGGCGGCGCTGCAGGCCTGCGAGGCCGAGCTGTCCGACCAGCTCGAGCGACTCTGGGCAGAGTCCACGGCCGGCGGGAAGCGGTCGGTGCTGCTGATCGTGCAGGGCATGGACACCTCCGGCAAGGGCGGCATCATGCGGCACGTCATCTCGGTCAACCCCGAGGGCGTCAGGGCCACCGCGTTCAAGGCGCCGACCAAGGAGGAGCTGTCGCACGACTTCCTCTGGCGCATCGACAGGGCGCTGCCGGCGCCGGGGCAGCTGGGGGTCTTCGACCGCTCGCAGTACGAGGACGTCCTCGTCGTGCGGGTCCACGACATCGTCCCGCAGGAGGTGTGGTCGAAGCGCTACGCGCAGATCAACGCGTTCGAGCGCAAGGTCGTCGCTGCGGGAACCACCGTCGTCAAGGTCATGCTGCACATCTCGCGGGACGAGCAGAAGGCGCGCCTCCTCCAGCGGCTCGACAGCCCCGAGAAGTACTACAAGTTCAACCCGGGGGACGTCGACGAGCGCGGGCAGTGGGACGCCTACATGGAGGCCTACCAGGCGGTGCTCGACAAGACGTCCACGATCGGCGCCCCCTGGCACGTCGTCCCGGCGGACCGCAAGTGGTACGCCCGGCTCGCGGTGCAGCAGCTGCTCCTCGACGCCCTGCGCGACATGAACCTGCAGTGGCCGCCGGCCGACTTCGACGTCGAGGGGGAACGCAAGCGGCTGGCGCTCAGCTGACCCGAGGACGTATGCCGTCCCGCGCGGCCGTCGGGGACGACCGAGCGGGACGGCGGCGGGGCTCTCAGCCGGCGCGCGCGATCAGGGCAGGGGCCGCGCCGGCGAGGTCGACGCCGAGCGACCCGAAGGTGTGGCCGCGCCGCCCGGCAACCCGGCTCGCGACGAAGGCGTCGGCCACCGGGCCAGGGGAGTGCCGGACCAGCAGGGCGGCCTGCAGCGCGAGGGCGAGGCCCTCGACGACGGCGCGGCCCCCGAAATTCGCTTCGGCCGACGCCGGGTCCAGCGAACGCGCTTGTGCCAGTGCCGAGTCCACATGCGCATCGAGCACGCGGCTGTGACCGCGCACCTCGTGCAGCTCCTTCGTCAGGGCCTCGAGGGTCGTCGGCTCGCGCGTCACGGCGCGCATCACGTCCAGGGCGTTGACGTTGCCGGAGCCCTCCCAGATCGAGTTGAGCGGCGCCTCGCGGTAGAGGCGGGCCAGTCCGTTCTCCTCCACGTAGCCGTTGCCCCCGAGGCACTCGAGGGCTTCGGCGACCAGGGGCGCGGTGCGCTTGCACACCCAGAACTTCCCGAGCGCGACCCCGATCCGCGCGAGCTCCGTCTCGCCGCAGTCGACCGCGTGGGCCAGGCGGAGGCCGAGGACCGTGGCGGCCTCGGCCTCGAGGGCGAGGTCGGCCAGGACGTTGCGCATGAGGGGCTGGTCGACGAGCAGGGCGCCGAAGGCCGACCGGTGCCGGGCGTGGTGCACCGCCCTGGCCACCGCGTCACGCATGGTGGCGCTCGAGCCGAGGACGCAGTCGAGGCGGGTGGCGCCGACCATGTCGATGATCGTCCGGACGCCACGGCCCTCCTCGCCCAGGCGGCTCGCCCACGTCCCCTCGAGCTCCACCTCGCTCGAGGCGTTGGAGTGGTTGCCGAGCTTGTCCTTGAGGCGCTGCAGGGCGAAGGCGTTGCGGGTGCCGTCGTCGAGGGCTCGGGGCACGACGAAGCAGGTGAGGCCACCGGGTGCCTGCGCGAGCACCAGGAAGACGTCGCTCATCGGCGCCGAGCAGAACCACTTGTGGCCGGTGAGCCGGTAGGTCGCACCCGGCAGCGGGCCGCCGGGGGAGGGCGTGGCCCGGGTCGTGTTGGCGCGCACGTCCGAGCCGCCCTGCTTCTCGGTCATGCCCATGCCGGAGACGGCGCCGGCCTTCTGCGTGACGGGGCGGATGCCGAAGTCGTAGCGGCGGCTCGCGAGGGCCGGGAGCCACCGGTCGCGCAGGGTGGGGTCGTGACGCAGGGCCGACCCGGCGGCATACGTCATCGACACGGGACAGCCGTGGCCCGCCTCGACCCGCGACCACAGGAGGAAGCCGGCAGCGCGGCGCACGTGGGCGCCCGAACCGGCCGGTGCGGTCCACGGCCCGGCGGTGAGGCCGGCACCCACCGCCTGCGTCATGAGCCAGTGCCAGGAGGGGTGGAACTCCACCTCGTCGATGCGGTTGCCCCGTGGGTCGTGGGTGCGCAGGACGGGTGGGTTGGTGTCGGCGAGCCGGGCGTGCTCCTGCGCCTCCTCGCTGCCGGCCAGGGCGCCGAGGGGCGCCAGCTCGGCCACCGCCGTCGGGCCGGCCCACCGCTCGACGGACTCGCGCAGCGCGGCGTCGTCGAGGAGGAAGTCGCTGCCGAGGAACGGCGGGACCTGGTTGGTCACCTCGTGTGTGCTCACCCGCTGAGGGTAGGTCGTCAGTGCGGCGGGGCACGGGCGGTCCGGGTGTCGCGCCGGTCACGGGTCACGGAGTGGGCCTGACCCGGTTAGCCTCGGACAACGATGAGCGTGCGGACGAGGACTCGAGCAGTGCTGGAGCGGGTGCGGTGGGGCCTCCGGCTCGGCCGGCTGGTCCAGGAGACCATCCGCGTGTGCCTGCGCTACCGGGTGACCGGGCTGGCCGCCGAGGGTGCCTTCTTCATGCTGCTCAGCCTCCCGCCGCTGGTGCTCGGGCTCTTCGGCGGGCTGGGTTTCGTCGGCAACTGGATCGGGGCAGCGACGACGCAGAACATCGTGTCGGCCATCGAGGCGTATGCCTCCCGCTTCCTCTCCGAGTCCAGCATCAAGGAGCTGCTCCTGCCGACCGTCTCCGACGTGCTCGGCAGCGGCCGCGTCGACATCGTCTCGGTCGGCTTCGTGCTCTCCCTCTGGTCCGGGTCCCGTGCCCTCAACGTCTTCGTGGACACGGTGTCGATCATGTACGGGCAGAACGGCGCTCGGGGGATCGTGCACATGCGGGCCTTCAGCCTGCTGCTCTACTCCATCGGTATCGTCTCGGCCGTCATCGTGCTGCCGCTGATGCTCCTCGGACCCGGGCTGCTGTCCTCGTGGCTGCCGGACGTGGCCGCGACGGTCACCCGTGCGCTCTACTGGCCGGCGCTCATCGCCTTCGGCGTGGTGCTCCTCGCCTCGATGTACCACGTGTCCACGCCTCACCGCAGCCCCTGGCGGCGCAACCTGCCGGGTGCAGCCCTCGCCATGGCCATCTGGATGGTGGCGTCCTACGTCGTGCGGATCTCGCTCGAGGCCTCGATGGGCGGCTCGTCGATCTACGGACCGCTCAGCACGCCCATCGTCCTGCTCGTGTGGCTCTACGCCCTGGCGATCGCCATCCTCATCGGCGCCGGCATGAACGCCGCCGTGCGCAGCCTCTGGCCCGTCGACCTGCACGAGGGCACCGACGTGCGCCTCGTCAACTGGGCCAAGGAGGGCGCCGGGGCGCTGCTGGGACGCGGCGAGGGCAGCGGTGGTGGCGGCAGCGGTGGCGGCGAAGCGGGCGCGGGGTCCGGCGCTGGGCCGGGGCCGGGCATCGGTGCTGGTTCGGCTGCGGCCCACGGTGACGGGCGCGACCGTGGACGCGACCAGCAGTTCCACAGCAGGGAGCCC
>Ga0308173_10000547_pt1 | contig 16269 bp, 21 predicted proteins | sample PhyPR1_FD_203716 | JGI IMG/M metagenome (GOLD analysis project Ga0308173, IMG submission 203716) | Soil microbial communities from UC Gill Tract Community Farm, Albany, California, United States - DLSLS.P.R1 | ecosystem: Environmental > Terrestrial > Soil > Agricultural land | place: USA...
AGCTCAACTTCAAGGCCCAGATCGTCTGGTCGCACCGCACCTGGGAGGCGACGATCCTCGAGCAGGTCCCCGACGAGCGCATCGTGTGGCGCTCCCAGGGCCAGAAGGGCCACGTCGACGGCGCCGTGACCTTCCACGAGCTCGGGCCCAACCTGACCAGGATCCTGCTGGTCCTGGAGTACTACCCCCAAGGCCTCTTCGAGCGCACCGGCAACATCTGGCGCGCCCAGGGTCGGCGCGCCCGCGCGGAGTTCAAGCACTTCCGCCGCCATGTGATGACCCGTACGATCCTGAACTCCGAGGAGGTCGAGGGTTGGCGCGGCACCATCGAGGACGGTGAGGTCGTCCAGACCCACGAGGAGGCCCTCGAGGAAGAGCAGCAGCAGCAGGAGGGGCAGGACTCCGAGGGCGCCGAGGACCAGTACGACGAGTCCGAGGAGGGGTCCGACGAGGACTCCGACGAGGGCTACGAGGACGAGTACGACGAGGGCGACGCCGAGGAGGGTGACTCCGAGGAGGAGCCCGCCGAGGACGAGTACGAGGAAGAGCCGGCCGACGAAGCCGAGGAGGAGCCCGCCGACGAGGAGGAGGCGGCCCCCGAGGACGAGTACGAGGACGGCGAGGAGGCCGAGGAGGAGCCCGAGGCGGAGGAGGACTACGCCGAGGAGGAGCCCGAGGACGAGTACGAGGACGCCGAGGAGGGTGAGGACGAGGCAGAGGCAGAGGAAGCGCCGCGGCGTCGTTCCCGCCGTCGTGCGAGCTGACCCCCACCACCACAGGAGAGAGCCCTCATGAGTGTCCAGCAGTCAAGCCGCCGCCAGGGTGGCGGTTACCTCGAACGCCCCGCGCCCAGCGGTCTCGCCGACGTCATCGAGATCATCCTCGACAAGGGCATCGTCATCGACGCCTACGTCCGGGTCTCCCTGGTCGGCATCGAGATCCTGACGATCGACGCCCGCATCGTGATCGCGAGCGTCGACACCTACCTCCGGTTCGCCGAGGCCACCAACCGGCTCGACCTGGTCGAGCACGGGGGCGGCAAGCCTCTCGACGAGTTCATCGGCAGCATGCAGGAGAGCGGCGCCACCAAGAAGGTCGGCGGCGCCGTCAAGGGTGCCAAGAAGGCGCTGTCCCCGGGCAGCTCGGACGACGACGAGGGCCGCCGACCGGCCAGGAAGTCGTCGTCGCGCCGCCGGTCTGAGGAGCAGTGACGACCGTCCGGACCGACGACGTCGTGGACACCGACCGTGGCTTCTTCGTCTACGGGGTCGTCGACTCCGCGACGGGGCGGGTCCCGGACGGCCTGACCGGGGTGGAGGACACCCCGGTCAGTGTCGTCGCCCGCGGCCCGGTCGCCGCGGTCGTCGGCGAGATCGACCTGGACCGGACGACCGGTCGGCGTGCGGACCTGGTCGCCTACAGCACGGTCCTGGACCGGCTGGCGTCCGCGGGCGCCGTCGCCCCCGTGCAGTTCGGCTCGGTGATGGTGGACGAGGAGAGCATCGTCGAGGAGCTGCTGGCCCCCAACGAGCAGTACTTCGCCCAGCTCCTCGCCGACCTCGCCGGGCGCGCCCAGTTCAACCTGCGGGTCGGATTCCACGAGCCGGTCGTCCTGGCCGAGGTCGTGGCGGCCGATCCGGAGATCCGCCGGCTCCACGAGTACACCCGCGACCTGCCCGAGGACGCGGCGTACGCCGACCGGGTGCGCCTGGGCGAGCTGGTGGCCCGCGCGATGGAGGACAAGCGTGAGCTCGAGGTGGAGGCGCTGCTCGACAGCATCCTGCCCCTCACCGTGGCCTACTCCCTGCGCTCCGGCGCCGGGATCGAGCACGTCCTCGACGTGGCCCTCCTGGTCGACGACGACCGGCGGCCCGAGTTCGAGGAGCACCTGGAGGGGCTGGCGGAGGCGGTCCACGAACGGCTCCGGCTCCGCCTGGTCGGCCCGGTCGCGCCGTACGACTTTGTCGGGGGCGAGGCATGGGCCTGATCAGCGGCATCCTGGGTCTGCCGCTGGCACCGCTGCGAGGCACCGTGGCGGTCGCCGAGCAGGTGCTGCGGCAGGCCGAGGAGACTTACTACGATCCGGCGACCATCCGAGCCGAGCTCGAGGAGGTCGACCGGCTACGCCAGTCCGGCGAGCTGAACGACGACGAGGCCACGGCCTGGGAGGACGAGCTCGTCGAACGGCTGATGGAGGGGCAGCGACGCCTCCGGGAGGAGCGAGGATGAGCGAGAGCAGTTCCGAGACCGAGCAGACCTCGGACGAGGGCGCGACCAAGGCACCCGCGAAGAAGCGCGCGCCCAGGAAGAGCACCCCGAGGAAGAGCACCGCCAAGAAGAGCACCACGAAGGCCAACCCTCGCAAGGCGAGCGCGCGCACCGAGCCCTCGCGCCCCAAGCGGATGAGTGGCTCGCGGGTCGCTGCCGAGGCGGTCCGCCAGCTCCTGGAGCTGACCGGCAAGGGCGCCGAGGGCGTGATCGGCCTCGAGCGGACCGAGGACGGCTGGACCGTCCAGATCGAGGTGCTCGAGCTGCGACGGATCCCCAACACCACCGACGTGCTCGCGGCCTATGAGGTCACCGTCGACAGCGACGGCGAGCTCGAGGGCTACCGGCGGCTGCGGCGCTACGTGCGCGGCACGCCCGGGGATGCCTGACATGACCCAGTCCCCGGGTGCCACGCCCAGCCAGCGGCCCTACTACTCGCCGCCGAGCCAGACGGCCCGACCGCAGCCGGCCAACCTCGCAGACATCCTCGAGCGGGTCCTCGACAAGGGGATCATCATCGCGGGCGACATCCGTGTGAACCTGCTCGACATCGAGCTGCTGACCATCAAGATCAGGCTGCTGATCGTCTCGGTCGACAAGGCCAAGGAGATGGGCATCGACTGGTGGCGCAACGACCCGATGCTCAACGGCACCGAGCAGAGCCTCGCGGACGAGAACCGCCAGCTGCGCGAGCGCATCGAGGCCCTCGAGGCGAAGGAGTCGGGTGACTGAGACCGGCCGCTACCTCTACGCCATCGCGCGCGGCCTGGACCCGCAGGCGATGACCGGCGTCCCGGCGCTGGGCGGCGGCCATCTCGACGTGGTCGAGCACCTGGGTCTCGCCGCCGTGGTCAGCAGCGTCGACCTCGACGAGTACGGCGAGGAGGGGCTGCGCCGCAACCTCGAGAACCTCTCATGGCTGGAGGAGGTCGCCCGCGGCCACGACACCGTCGTCCAGGCGGTCGCCGAGCAGTCGCCGACGGCGCCGCTCCGGCTGGCCACGATCTGCCACGACGACGACGGCGTGCGTGCTCGCCTCGAGGAGTGGCACGACGCCCTCGAGGAGGTCCTGGACCGCATCGAGGGGCGCCGCGAGTGGAGCGTGAAGGTCTTCGCGCGCCCCCGACCGGCGCCCGCCGCGGCCGAGTCGACGGCGGGAGGGGCTTCGGCCGGCGGGGCGGCGTACCTCCAGCGGAAGAAGGCGGAGAGCCAGGCCCGCGAGGCCGACGAGAGCAGCGCGGCAGCGATCGCCGACGAGGTGCACCACAGCCTCGCCGGGCGATCGGTCGCCGGCCGGCGGCTCCCGCCGCAGGACCCGCGGCTCACCGGGCGGACCGACCGGATGCTGCACAACGGCGCCTACCTCGTCCCGGCCGAGGAGGGGGACGCCTTCGCGGCCGTCGTCGAGGAGCTGCGGGCCGCCCACCCCGACGTGACCATCGAGTCCGCCGGCCCCTGGCCGCCGTACTCCTTCGCGACCCTGGAGCAGTCGTGACCGGCGCGGCCGGCGAGGTCGAGCAACGGTCGGTCGGCTCCACCGACGGGCGCCAGATCGCCCTGGTCGACCTCCTCGACCGGCTGCTCGGCACCGGCGTCGTGCTGGCAGGTGACGTGGTCATCTCGCTGGCCGGCGTGGACCTGGTCCAGGTCAAGCTGCACGCGCTGATCACCTCGATCCGCGAGGACATGGTGCAGCCCCGATGAGCGAGTCACCCCGCATCTTCCCGCAGCGGCTCGAGACCGACGCCGAGTCGGTCGAGCGCGACCTCTTCAAGCTGGTGCTCACCGTCATCGAGCTGGTCCGCCAGCTGATGGAGAAGCAGGCGCTGCGCCGCGTCGACGAGGGCGACCTCACCGACGAGCAGATCGAGGGGCTGGGCACCGGCCTGATGCACCTCGAGCAGGCGATGGAGGACCTGAAGTCCAGGTACGACCTGACCGCGGCCGACCTGAACATCGACCTCGGCCCGCTGGGTCCGCTGCTGTCGGAGTAGGCCCGGTCCGCCCGGAACTCGGTGGCCCGACCATGCCGTTCCTTGGTCGAATGTGCTCATGACCGAGCTGGTGACGCCCGACGTACGGTGGTTCGAGTCCTGGGCAGCAACGCTCCGGGAGTTCGGCTCGGAGTTCCCGCACGGGTCCGGCTGGGAGCTCGGCGAGAGCGCCCTGGACCGCGAGTCGTGCGCGGCGTTCGTCGCCGAGCGGCTCCGCCACGCCGACCCCGCGGCCGACCTCCCGCCCAGCCGGGTGCCCTGCACCTACCTGTGGATCACCGACGGCACCGAGATGATCGGCTTCCTCGCCCTGCGGCACCGGCTCAACGCGTCACTGCTGGAGGAGGGTGGGCACATCGGCTACTCGGTGCGGCCCTCGCGCCGACGGGTCGGCCACGCCTCGCGGGCTCTCGGGCTCGCGCTGAAGCGCGCGGCCGGCCTCGGGCTGGACCGGGTGCTGGTGACCTGCGACGAGGACAACCTGGGCTCGCGGCTGGTCATCGAGAAGGCCGGCGGGGTGCTCGAGGACATCCGCGCCGGCCGACGCCGCTACTGGCTCGAGACGGCGTGAGGCGTGGCTAGCCCCGCTCGGCGACCTTCACGCCGCGCTCGCCGGCGTCGGTGAGCCGCGCCTCCTCGACCGCCTGGGCCTCCAGCTCCGCTCGCCTGGTGGTCTCCAGCAGCGCCCGGGCGGCGTCGTACGCACCGGGCTCGGAGACCAAGTCGGTGGCACCGCGCTTGAGCCGCGCCAACGCGCTGCGCGCGAAGATCTGCTGCTCGGTCGTGGTGCGCTCGGAGCGGCCGCGACCCAGGAACGAGACGAACCAGTGCAGCACCGCGGTGATCCGGTTCTTGAAGCCGGTGATGTAGACGAGGTGCACGGCCAGCCACATCAGCCACGCGATCACGCCGGTCAGGCGCAGCTTGCCGACCATCGCGACCGCCCGGAAGCGGCTGATGATCGCCATCGACCCTTTGTCGAAGTACTTGAAGGGACCCTGGGCCGGCTTGCCCTGGATGCGGTTGTCGATCTCCTTGGCGGCGTACTTGGCGCCCTGGATCGCGACCTGCGCGACGCCCGGGAGGTGGTCGAGGTTGATCATGTCGCCCACGACGAAGACCTCGGGGTGGCCCGGCAGCGTCAGGTCGGGGTTGACGCTGATCCGGCCCGCGCGGTCCAGGGGGGCACCGGTCTGCTCGGACAGGGTCTTCCCGAGCGGGCTCGCCTGCACGCCCGCGGCCCAGATCTTGGTGACGGTGTCGATCCGGTCGGTGCGGCCGTCCTTGAACTTCATCTCGATGCCGCGCTCGTCGACGTCGGTGACCATCGCCCCGAGGACGACCTCGACCCCGAGCTTCTCCAGCTCGGCCTTGGCCTTCTCGCCCAGCTTGTGGCCGAACGGCGGCAGCACCTGCGGCGCGGCGTCCACGAGGACCACGCGGGCGCTGCGGGTGTTGATCGCCCGGAAGTCGCGCTTGAGCGTGCGGTGGGCGAGCTCGGCGATCTGGCCGGCCATCTCGACGCCGGTCGGGCCGGCGCCGACGACCACGAAGGTCAGCAGGTGGTCGACGTTGTCGCCGCGCACGGCGCCGAGCTCGGCCATCTCGAAGGCGCCGAAGATGCGGCCGCGCAGCTCGAGGGCGTCGTCGATGCTCTTCATGCCGGGCGCGAACTCGGCGAAGTGGTCGTTGCCGAAGTAGGACTGGCCGGCGCCGGCGGCCACGATCAGGGAGTCGTACGACGAGACCGTCTCGCGGCCGAGGACCTGCGAGGTGACGGTGCGGGACTCGAGGTCGATCCCGGTGACCTCACCGAGCAGCACCTGCGCGTTGTGCTGGCCGCTGACGACCTCGCGGGTCGGCGGCGCGATCTCGCCCTCCGAGAGGATGCCGGTCGCCACCTGGTAGAGCAGCGGCTGGAAGAGGTGGTGCGTGGTCTTCGCGACCATCGTGACGTCGACATCGGTACGGCGCAGCGCCTTGGTGCCGAACAGCCCACCGAACCCGGACCCGATCACCACCACCTGGTGGCGCCTGCCGGTTGCCTGCTCCGTCTGCGTGCCTGCCATGCCGATCCTTTCCCGCGGCGATGGGTCTCGCCGTACCCGACGGGCCCCGCGTGCACACCCATTCTCCCGCCGTACGGCAGTGGTTGACCAATCGGCCCCCCACCCGGGGCGTGTGACTTGTAGAACGATGCCCAACATTCAACGAGCGAGGGTTTCACGCGCGGAAATCCCGGGTACACGAGTCGACAATGGCTTGAATCTTCCCCGAACCCTGAGAGAGACCACGTGCCGCTGAACAGGCCAGCCCTGTCTTTGGGCTCGGGTCCCCGCGGCGTGCAGAACGCACGACGCTGGGTGGTCGACACGTGCACCGACATCGACCGCCGCGACCTCGTCGAGTGCGCCGAGCTCGGTGTCTCCGAGCTGGTCACCAACGCCCTGCTGCACGCGGACCCGCCGATCCAGGTACGCGTCCGCGGCACCCGGGAGCACCCCCGCGTCGAGGTGCGCGACGGCTCGGCACAGCCCCCGCTGCTGCCCGACAGCCACCCCAGCGACGAGGACCACCTGCTGCTGACCTTCGGTCGCGGCCTGGGCATCGTGGCCCGCTGTGCCGACGCCTGGGGCGCCGAGATTGAGGACGACGGCAAGGTGGTGTGGTTCGCCCCCAGCGCCACGGTCCACGAGCGCCTGGTCGACGGCAGGATCAGTGGCGTCGCCGCGCCCGGCGGCCGCGAGCCGCGGGCCGACGACGTGGCCGTCACGGTGCTCGGCGTCCCGCTGAACACCTACACGGCGTTCCAGCGCCACTACCGCGAGCTGCGGCGGGAGGTCCGCCTGCTCGCACTGGCCCACGAGGCCGACTACCCGCTGGCCAAGAACCTCTCCGACGTCTTCGGCTCGCTCGAGCTCGAGCTGCGCGAGAGCATGGGTGCGGACCAGATCGACCTCGCCCTGCGCGCCGGCCGGCAGGTCGCCGACCTGCAGCTCGTCGTGCCTCCGGAGACGGCCACCAAGATCGGCCGGTTCCTCGAGCTGCTCGACCTCACCGACGCGTTCTGCCGCGAGGAGCGACTCCTCTCCCTCGCGCGCAGCCCCGAGCAGCAGCAATTCCAGCGGTGGTTCCTCGGTGAGCTCGTCCGGCAGGTTGCCGGGCAGCCGCCGACGGCGTGGCACGATTCCGTCGTGCCCGCCCCCCGCAGCAGCGTGTCGTGAAGCCGCCGCCCCCGCCGCGGCTGGTCGCCGCGGTCGCCGTCGGTGGCGCGCTCGGAGGCCTCGCCCGCTGGGGTCTCGGCGAGCTGGTGCCCGACGGCACCGGCTTCCCGTGGACGACCTTCGCGATCAACGTGAGCGGGTCCTTCCTGCTCGCGACACTGCCCGCCTTCTTCGCCGTACGACGCAGCCCGGTGCTCGCGGCCGGTCTCGGGACCGGGGTGCTCGGGGGCTACACGACGCTGTCCACCTACTCCAACCAGGCCCGGGCTCTCCTGGCGGCCGGTGACGGCGTCCTCGCCGCGGCGTACCTCCTGGGGACGCTGGGTGCCTGCCTGGTCGCGGTCGCCGTGGCCCACCGCTTCTCCCGGCCGCTGGCCCAGCGGGCCTTCGAGGACGAGGAGGGCAACGAGTGACCCCGCTGCTGGTCGCCCTGGGGGCCGCCGTCGGGGCGCCGCTGCGCCTGCTCTCCGGCCACTGGCTCGACCACGGCTTCCCGTGGGGGACGTTGCTGGCCAACGTGGCGGGGTCGTTCCTGCTGGGCCTCTTCACCGCGATGACCCTGACCGACAACGCGCTCGCACTGCTCGGCACCGGCTTCTGCGGCGGCTTCACGACCTACTCCGCCTTCGCGGTCAAGACCCACGAGCGCGGCCCGGCGGGCGGTGCGGCGTACGTCGCGGTCACGCTGGCGCTCGCGCTGCCGGCCTGCGCGCTGGGCTACCTGGTCGGCTGACCCGCACGCGGCGCGGTCCGACCGGCTGCCGGCTTCGGGCTCAGGCGTAGCCGAGATCGTGGAGCCGGTCGTCGTCGATGCCGAAGTGGTGGGCGATCTCGTGGACCACGGTGATCCGGACCTCCTCGACCAGCTCCGCCTCGGAGTCGCACAGGTCAAGCAGCGGGCCCCGGAAGATGAGGATCCGGTCGGGGAGCTCCATCGGCGAGGTCCCCCACCGCTCGGTGAGCGCGACTCCGTCGTACAGGCCGAGCAGGTCGTCGGGCTCGTCCTCCGGAGGCTCCTCCTCCACCAGCACCGCGACGTTCTCCACGAAGGCCGCGATCTCGTCGGGGATCTCGTCCAGCGCCCGGTCGACGAGCTCGTCGAAGCGGTCGGCGTCCATCTCGATCGGCACGGGACCCATTCTCGCGTCGGCGGCAAGCCGGCCGTCGGCGTACAGGTGGAGCCGAACCGGATAGTCCCCGCCGTCTGGCACCCTCGGAGGCCCGAAAAGGGGTGCCAAACGGCGGGGACTATCGAGAAGGATCCGGAAATGACGAGAGCTCCGGATCATCGATCCGGAGCTCTCGAGGTGGCGACCCCGACGGGACTCGAACCCGCGGCCTCCGCCGTGACAGGGCGGCGCGCTAACCAACTGCGCTACGGGGCCTCGTGAATGTGCTGCTGTGCCTCACTGGTGAAGCGCTGGAACTCTAACCCATGGGTGCTGCTGTCTCCCAATCGGCAGGAGCCGCACCCACAGGAGCACCCCCAACGGGATTCGAACCCGTGCTACCGCCGTGAAAGGGCGACGTCCTAGGCCGCTAGACGATGGGGGCCAGACTGCCCCGACAGCATAGGGGCGGGCCGCGACGGCCGCCAAAATCGGCACCCCGCCCCGTTTTCGTGGCGGACCGCGCTCTCGGGTATGGTTTCCGTCGCTTGGGCAGGTAGCTCAGTTGGTACGAGCGTCCGCCTGAAAAGTGGAAGGTCGGCGGTTCGACCCCGCCCCTGCCCACAAGCACCGGGAGCCGCAGGTCATCGACCTGCGGCTCTCGTCATTTCCCGGCCTCGCCCGACAGGGGCACCACTCCTGCCCGTGAGAGACTCCGCTGGGGCCCAGCCGTGCTGCTCGTCAGCGCCTTCATGGTGGCGCTGTTCGCACTGCCGCTCGCCATGGCGTGGATCGAGCAGTCGCCGCAGAAGTCCCGCGTGGGCAGGTCACGGGTGCCTCGCCGCGACACCGACCGGCTCCGAGACCCCGAGTGAGCGGCTGGCTCTCGACGCTCGTCGCCGTCGTGGGCGGCATCCTGCTCCTCTAGCTGGCGATCGTGGCCACGATGTACGTCGCCGGGCGGGGTGAGGCGAAGCGGGTGGACCTGAAGGACGCTGTCCGCCTGGTCCCCGACGTCGTGCGGTTGCTCAACCGGCTGCGGAAGGACCCGGCGGTGCCGCGACGGGTGCGCTGGGAGCTGCTGGCCCTGATCGCCTACCTGGCCATGCCGTTCGACCTCGTCCCGGACTTCATCCCCGTCGTGGGGTACGCCGACGACGTGATCATCGTGGCCCTCGCGCTGAGGGCGGTGGTCCGGCACGCCGGCGAGTCCGCCCTCGACCGCCACTGGCCGGGCACCCCGGAGGGCCTCGACGCCGTCAAGCGGCTGGCCGGGATCCGCACCCAGCCCCTCGCCCAGGAATAGCCGGGCAGGGAGTCAGCAGCTCTCCCGCTCCTCGGCGACACAGGTGTCGTGGCGGTGATCGTGGAGAACGCGGCAGGGGGCGTCCTCAGGCACACGACCCCTCCAGGGCGGGGTCAGCGCGCCTCGACCGCCAGGTCGCGCGGCCACCAGTCCGGCACCAGGCGCACGTACATCCGCATGAAGTCCTCGACGCGGAGCTCGGGCTGCTCCAGCCAGCCCTCGATCGCTCCCACCGTGCCGTCGGCGAGGAACCGGCCGGCGATGTCCGCGACGACGTCGTCGTCGACGCCGGGCACCGGCACGCGCACCTCGACCCGGGCGAGCTCGCGGAGCCGCCGGCTGCTCTCCCGAAAGTGGCCGCTGAGCATGGGGTGGAGGCTGGCCTCGCCGCTGCCGGCACCCAGGCCGCGCCGGTAGACCGCGGCGTACCGCTCGACGTGGCGCAGCACGCCCTCGGTGATCTCGGTGACCGCGCGGGCCACGTCCTGGTCGCTGCGCTCGAGCAACTGCTCGCGCAGCTCGTCGAGCTCGGCCAGCAGCGCCTGCTGGAGCAGGTCGGCGGGCGACGCGGCGTGCTCGTAGAGCGTTGAGCGGTGCACGCCGGCCGCGGCGGCGACCTCGGTGACGCTCAGCTCGGTCACCGGGCGCTCGGCGGCGAGCCGGAGCACGGCGGCGTGCAGCCGGTCGCGGGTACGACGCTGGCGCGGATCCATGGCCACCTCGAGGTCGGGAATGTTCTCCGACAACTGTAGGTTGTCCATCTATCCGACAAATGTCGGACAGGAGTCGGCGCCGCCACCCGCGACGCCGGGACAGGAGGAGACCCATGGCCACCTACGACGTGGCGGACCGCTCGGCCATCGTGACCGGAGCCGGCTCGGGCATCGGTCGCGCGATCGCCACCCTGCTCGCCGAGAACGGCGCGGCCGTCCTGGTCGCAGACCTCGACCGCGGTGCCGCCGAGGTCGTCGCCAAGGAGATCGAGGCGGCGGGCGGCCGGGCGCAGGCCTTCGTCGGCGACGTCGCCGACCCCGAGGTCGCCGAGGCCGCGGTCGCGGCCGCGCAGGCGCTCGCCCCGCTGCGCATCGCCGTGAACAACGCCGGCATCGGCGGAGCCGCCGCGCCGGTCGGTGAGTACCCGATCGACAGCTGGCGCAAGGTCATCGACGTCAACCTCAACGCCGCGTTCTACGGGATCCGCGCCCAGGTCCCCGCCATCGCCGGCAACGGCGGCGGCGCGATCGTCAACATGGCCTCGGTGCTCGGCTCGGTCGGCATCCCCGGCTCCTCGGCCTACGTGACCTCCAAGCACGGCCTGCTCGGGCTCACCAAGAACGCGGCCCTCGAGCACGCCGCCCAGCAGGTCCGCGTCACCGCGGTCGGCCCCGGCTTCATCTCCACACCGCTGCTCGAGGCCAACCTCGACGCCGAGACGCAGCAGGCGCTGGCCGACAAGCACGCCACCGGCCGGCTCGGCACCCCGGAGGAGGTCGCCGCGCTGGTCGCGTTCCTCGCCTCCGACGCCGCGACCTTCATCACCGGCAGCTACCACCTCGTCGACGGCGGCTACGCCGCGCAGTGAGGCTCGCCGGGTCTCGAGGCTCGGTTGCTGCGCAACCTCGCACCTCGACCACCGGCCCGGCTCGTGTGCCTGAGAACGCGCCAGGGCGCGTCCTCAGGCACACGACCCATCAGCCTCAGTGCTTGACGACTGCTGCCGTGATCAGGTCACGCAGCGGACCCAGCCGGTCGTCCGACCTCGGACCGCGCAGGCTCGGCGAGGGGCTGGTCGTCACCGGCGTCGCGTCCGGCGGCGGAACCGGCGCGCACTTCACGTCGGACCGGTCGGCGCCGGCCTTGCGGGTCGGCAGCGCCCCGCTGAGCAGGTACCTGGCGATCTTGTTGTCGGTGCAGGACACCCCGGACAGCGAGCCGGCGTGCGTCGTACCGCCCACGCCCTCGATCAGGACCGACTTCGGGAACCGCTGACGCACCTCGATCGCACCCGCCCATGGCGTCGCCGCGTCGTTGGTCTCCTCGATGAGGAGGATCTTCGGGGCGTGCTGGCCCTTGACGTCGACCGGCTTGCCCGAGGGCGCGGCCCAGGTGCGGCACGGCGCGTTGTACCACGCGTTGTTCCAGGTCAGGAACGGCGCGAACGCGTCGATCCGCTCGCTGTCGCGCTGCCAGGTGCTCCACGGCTCGGGCCACGGGGCGTCAGCGCACTGGACCGCGAGGTAGTTGGCGTAGGTGTTGTCGGCGCCGGGACCGGTCGGGTCGCCGTACGCCGCCTTGGCCGGCGCCAGGTCGCCCTTCGCGGCGGCTGCGAGCACGTGCGCGGTGTCGTCCCAGCCGTAGACGTAGTAGGCCGCGCTGGTGAAGACGTCGTTCCAGTCCGAGGCACCGAAGTCCGGCTCGGGGTTGGTGGTCAGCTCGTCGAGGACGCGGTAGTAGATCTTGCGCACCGCCTTGCCGTCGGTGCCCAGCCCGTAGGCGGCGTCGTTGCTGGCGACCCAGTTGAAGAAGGTGTTGATGTTCTTGTCGAACTGCTTGTCCTGCTCGAGGTTGGCGTCGTACCACACGTCCGCGGGGTTCACCACGCCGTCGAAGACGAAGCGCCGCACCCGGTCGGGGTGCAGCGTCGCGTAGACCTGGCCCAGGTAGGTGCCGTAGGAGAAGCCGTAGTAGTTGATCTTCTTCGCGCCCAGCGCCCGGCGGATGCTCTCCATGTCCTTGACCCAGGTGCGGGTGTCGGTGTGCCGGAGCAGCGGGAGGTTCGCGTCCTTGCAGTCGGCGGAGTAGCCCGCCGCCTTGTCCTGCCAGTAATCCGCGATCCTCCGCGTCTTCGGCACGTAGGTGGGCCGGCCGGCGGCGAAGTAGCTGCCGTCGCAGCTCAGCGAGGGCACGCTGCTGCCCACGCCGCGGGGGTCGAACCCGATCCAGTCGTAGGGGTCCCCGCCGTGGTTGGGGACGTAGGCGCCGAGCCGCGCCAGCCCGAGACCCGAGCCTCCCGGCCCGCCGGGGTTGACCAACATCGGACCCTGGGCGTCCGCGTCCGAGGTCTTGTGCGCGATGCGCGAGACCGCCAGCTGGATGGTGCGGCCCTGGGGCCGGTCGTAGTCCAGCGGCACGGTCACCATGCCGCAGGTGGCCCCGGCGTCCTGCAGGCGCTGGGACGTGCAGGTGCCCCAGGTGATCGGCGGCGGCGTCCAGCCGCCCGCGCCGACGTGCTGCACCGGCTTCTGGCCGGCGGTGTGCACGGACGGCGCCTGGTGTGCGTTCGCGGCGCCGGCCCCGGTGGTGGCGACACCCGCGCCCACCAGGACCGCGACCGCGGCCGCACTGACGAGCTTCCTCATCGAGTTCCTCCCGTTGGTTGTGACGGACCGGGTCACGGCCCCGGGACAACCAACCACGTCGCCGACGCGGGCGGAAGGTCTTGACTTCCGAGTGACTTTCCTGAGAAAGGGTCCGGTCAGGCGGTGCGCTCGTGGGGTACGTCGAGCCGCGGGACGCCGCCGAGCCCGAGGCGGTAGCGGACGTGGTCGGCGTACCGCTCGAGGGTCTGCCACAGGGTCCGGTGCGCCGTCCACGACAGCGGCTCCGCGCCGTCGTACCAGCTCTCGCCGAAGCCGATCCACACCGGCGTCCAGGCAGCGGCGTCGTCCCACTCGCCACGCCGCGCCTCCACCATCCGGCGGCGGATCTGGAACGCGCGCCGCGGACCGTCGGCACAGATCGGCGCCGTCGCGACCGGCCAGAGCCGCAGGTCCAGCGCCATCAGGTGCATCTCGAGGTCGCGCAGCACCGCGGGGTCGACCAGGACGGTCGCCACGTTCTCGTGAGGTGCTCGCTCCACGCCGAAACGCTCTCCGGCGGACCCCGTCGGCGTCAAGGGCCGCGTCGCTACGCGTCCGCCTCGTCGTCGGCCTCGCCGGAGTCGGTGCGCGGCAGCGGGATCGCGCCGGTCCCCATCCGGCGGGCGCGCTCGTCGGCGGCCGGGTCCCCGTGGAAGAGGCCGCGCTCGGACCGGTCGTCGACCGGCTCGAAGGCGGAGGGGGTCGGCCGATCGACGAGCTCGACCCGCTGGCGGGGCATGCCTGCCCCGTCGTGGTCGCGGACCCAGGCGACCATGTGCTCCCGCACGTGGCAGCGCAGGTCGAACAGGGTCGGGGCGTCCTTGGCGGTCACCAGCAGGCGGACCCGCACCCAGCCGCCGACCGCGTCGGTCACCTGGAGCACCTTCACCCGGCCGTCCCACAGGTCGGTGCGCTCCAGCGCGAGGTCGAGCTGGCGGCGCATCTCGGCGGTGTCGACGTGCCAGTCCAGGTCGAGCTCGACGGAGCCGAGCAGCTCGGAGTGCTGGCGCGTCCAGTTCTGGAACGGCGTGGTCGTGAAGTACGTCGAGGGCAGGACCAGGCGCCGGTCGTCCCACAGGCGGACCACCACGTAGCTGAGCGTGATCTCCTCGACCCACCCCCACTCCGCCTCCACGATGACGGCGTCGTCGAGCCGGATGGCGTCGTTGAACGCCAGCTGGATGCCGGCGAAGAGGTTGGCGAGCAACGACTGGGCGGCGATGCCGGCCACCACGCCGATGACACCGGCCGAGGCGAGCAGGCTGGCGCCGACGACCCGCACCTGGGAGAAGCTGAAGAGCACCGCGCCCAGCGTCAGCACCACGCCCGCGCTGACCGTGAGACGGCGGATGATCAACGTCTGGGTCCGCATCCGCCTCGCGACGCGGTTGTCGGCGGTGTCGGTGCGGTAGCGACGGAGGCCGGCGTCCTCCACGAACAGCGCGCAGGTGGTGAGGAACCAGCCGACCGCCACGATCGTGAGCACGCGGGCGACGACCGCGGCCCCACCCATCCACGCACTGTCCCCACCGTGCCGGCGCAGGACGGCCAGGGCCGGGTTCAGCGCCAGCAGCACCACCAGCACCCGGAACGGCACCCGGGCCGCGTGCACCAGCCGGCGCAGCGAGGGCCATCGCCGCGCGGCGAGGAGGACCACGACCCGGACCACCACGATGACGGCGAGCGCCCCGAGCAGCGCGGTCACGACACCCACGGACAGCCGGTCCCAGTCGATCTCCATGGCGGGTGCGACCTCGGCCGTCATCGCGGCTCCCCGCGGCCACCGGCCGCGCGGTCCTCGAGCTGCCCGCCGTCGGGACGGGACGTGAAGCCTGGTCCGGACATGACGCTCCCACCTCCCCGCCGCATGAGGATGCCCTGTCCCACCCCCACCCAAACGACGGGTTGCCTGGACTCGCGTCGAGCGCAGCACCGGTGCGACGAGACCGCGAGAGGACCACACCGTGCGTGACACGTTCCTCCGCAACGGCGAGGTCGGGCGTGACCTGCTCGCCGTCGACTGGGCGGCCACGCCCCTCGGACCGCTCGAGAGCTGGCCGAACAGCCTCCAGACCGCGGTCCGGATCCTGCTCTCGTCCCGCTTCGCGATGTGGATGGCGTGGGGTCCCGAGCTCACCTTCTTCTGCAACGACGCCTACCGGCGCGACACGCTGGGCGCCAAGTACCCTGGGCGCTGGGCAAGCCCGCCTCCGTCGTGTGGTCGGAGATCTGGGACGACGTCGGCCCCCGCATCGACTCGGTGATGAACACGGGCGTCGCGACCTGGGACGAGCAGCTGATGCTCTTCCTCGAGCGCAGCGGCTACACCGAGGAGACCTACCACACGTTCTCCTACAGCCCGCTCGCCGACGACCACGGCGGGGTCGCCGGGATGCTCTGCGTCGTCAGCGAGGACACCGAGGAGGTGATCGCGCGTCGCCGGATGCAGACGCTGCGCGACCTCGGTCTGCGCACCGCCGGTAGCACCACGGTCGCGGACACCGTGGCCGCCGCGTGCTCCGAGCTCGCGGACAGCTCGCTCGACCTCCCATTCGCCCTGGTCTACCGGTACGACGACGACCGGCGCGCCGCGCGGCTGATCGGCTCGACCGGCTTCACCTCCGCCCACCCCGCCGCGCCCGCCCTCCTCGGCAGCAGCCACGGGCCGTGGCCCTGGCCCGCCGCTCCCACGGTCGTGGAGGTCGAGCTGACCGACGGGTTCGCCGACCTGCCCACCGGGGCGTGGGACCAGCCGCCGAGCCACGCCGCGGTGGTGCCGATCAGCCAGGGCACGCAGCCGTCGTACGGCTTCCTGGCCACCGGCCTGAACCCCTTCCGCCCGCTCGACACGGGCTACACCGACTTCCTCGGGCTCGTGGCCAGCCACCTGGCCTCCGGGATCACCGGCGCGCTCGCCTTCGAGTTCGAGCAGCGCCGGGCCGAGACCCTGGCCGAGCTCGACCAGGCCAAGACCGACTTCTTCACCAACGTCAGCCACGAGTTCCGCAC